>CAJIAU010000001.1_pt1 | contig 11431 bp, 7 predicted proteins | sample 9199171 | NCBI WGS metagenome assembly CAJIAU01 (sample SAMEA7708280, study PRJEB35096) | sediment metagenome | biome: marine neritic benthic zone biome [ENVO:01000025]; feature: sediment [ENVO:00002007]; material: shallow marine sediment [ENVO:03000034] sea grass bed [ENVO_01000059] ...
GTGGCATCAACATTCCCTTCTTCATTACCGGCCCGGGTGTCACGCGCGTCGGCGAGCGCGAGACCACGCTGGTCAATACCACGGACCTGTTCAGTACCATTGCAGCGCTGACCGGGATCAACGTCAGCGAGATCAATGACAGCAATTCTTTCGAAGACCTGCTCAGCGGAACCTCCGGGCATAAGCGGTTTTTCCAGTATTCCGAACAATCAACCGACACCGGCGAGGAATGGACGATATCTGATGGCATCTACAAGCAGATTGAATCGAACCTGGGCGAGAGCGAGCTCTATCTACTCACCGCAGACCCGTTTGAAGAATCTGACCTGGTCGAGTCGGGCGACGCGCCAGAAGATGTCATGCGCGACCTGCAATACCTGGCCGACCAGGTCCGGTTCGGTTCCGGGTCAGCAGAGGGGTTCGCCATTGTCGATACCAACCAGCAGCTATGCTACGACGACGGTTTAGAGATCAGCTGCCCCGCCCGCAACGAGCCCTTTTACGGACAGGATGCGCAGTACATGAACAACCCGCCGGCATTTATCGACAACGGCGACGGCACCGTGTCGGACAGGATTACCGGCCTGACCTGGCAACAAAGTCCGGATACCAACCAGGACTCACGGATCGATGCCGATGACAAACTGAGCTTCACAGAGGCACAAAGCTATTGTGAAAATCTGGAGCTGGCCGGCAGCACCGACTGGCGCTTGCCGGACATCAAGCGGCTTTATTCACTGATCGACTTCAGTGGCGTTGATCCGAGCGGTTTTGAAGGCACCGATACTTCCGGCCTGGCGCCCTTCATCGACACTGATTATTTCGATTTTGGCTACGGCGACACCGATGCGGGAGAGCGCATCATCGACGCTCAGTACGCATCGAATACGCTTTATGTATCCACCACCGGCAACGCCGCAGACGAGACCCTGTTCGGTGTGAACTTTGCCGATGGGCGCATCAAGGGCTATGGGCTCAGTCTCCAGGGCCAGGACAAGACGTTTTACGTGATGTGTTCGCGTGGCAATGAGCATTACGGACAAAATGATTTCGTGGCCAATGGCGACGGCACGATCACCGACAGGGCCTCGGGCCTGATGTGGGCGGTCGATGACAGCATCATTGGCCTGAACTGGCAGGAGGCGCTGGCCTGGATCGAGCAATTGAACAGCACCAACTATCTCGGTCACAGCGACTGGAAGTTACCTAATGCCAAGGAACTGCAAGGCCTGCTGGATTACAGCCGCTCCCCCGACACCAGCGGTTCGGCAGCCCTGGACCCGGCTTTCAATGCGACTGGTATCACCAACGAGGGTGGTGATGCCGATTACCCGGCATACTGGACCAGCACGACGCATATCAACCAATCCAATAATCCCGGCGCTAACGGCGTCTGCATCAACTTCGGCCGCGCTCTGGGTTACATCAATGGCAACTGGGTGGACATCCACGGAGCAGGCGCGCAGAGAAGCGACCCCAAGGCCGGCGACCCCGCTGATTATCCTGAAGGTCGTGGTCCGCAGGGGGACGCTATCCGCATCTACAACCACGTCAGGCCGGTTCGCAGTATGCATTGAAGTCCTTTCCGAAAAGCTTCAGGTCTTAAACCGTGTCCCGGGTGGACATCATTTCCGCCCCATTTTGACTATAGGCTCTGCGCTGTCCACTATAATGTTTACCCGAAGAGGGATGACGGATGGTCGAGCTTGCAGAAACCCGTGTTTTGACCCCGGCGCAATTGATTGCCTGGGCCGATGGCAGTGTGAACGCGACACGCCTGCGGACGTTCCGGGACCTCGTTCCGGGTGGATTCATGGCCGCCATGGCTCCGGCCCGTATAGACTGGCAGGCAAGCGATCCCTTCGGGGATGATCCCTTCGTCGTTATCCGCAATGTGAATTATGGCGGCAATCCTATTGACAAAACCACGGTGCTGCACCGGGTCCGCATGCCGTTGGGTGGCGTTGATTTCGTTGAGCTGACCCTGGTTCCATCCACTCGCGGGGGTCTTCGCGCCCTGGCCCATCACGCCCAGCTGCGATTTGTCTTCAAACGGGAAAAACGTCCTGTACTCCTCTCACTGGCTGATTCTGCGGTCGGTGCGGCCGCCTGCATTCCGGACCTGGTGCTGAGTTGGGAAACCTGGCATGAGTCAAGTGTCCGTTACAGCGGGCTCAAAGGACTGGACGCCGCTTCGTACAAGCTCAGCATGCGGGCTTATGCAGGTCCCCAACGATTCCTGGAAGATTCCCTGCGCGGTCGGGACTGGTTCAGTTACCGGTTAAGGATGCCGGGTGGTGAGCAGGGAAATTCCGAGCTGCTGAAAGTGGTGCTGACACTGGGCGACGGGGTGGCGAAAAATACGCTGGCGTCGTTGCTGGACAAGGATGAAGAGGAGTTTTTGAAACAAGCCCCTCCCGATGAAACCAATTCCCCGGCCGGTTCTGAGAGGCAAAAGATGCGTGAACTTCTACTGGAGAAGACGGATATTGAATCTCGTCTTCCGAGCCTGTCTCGCGATCAGGACGGATATCAGACACTGGTGCGGTCCTGTGCCACGCTGGCCAGGTACGCCATCCTCACCGCCACGGATCGGCTGATTAACAGGGGCATCAGCGAAGGGATAACCGCCGGTGCTGTTCCGAAACCGCTGATGGGCGAACCGGCTAAGTGGATGAGAAACGTTGCCCACGCCAATTTGAAGGGAATGTTCGTCAGGGCGCCGCTGGCCCTTGCGTATATCCTCCGCCACCCGGAAGCCGTTCCCGATAAAATCCCGATTGAGCTTGCTAAGGCCGGCCTGGTGGAAAAGAGGAATGGAAAAGCGTGGGTTGTGAAATACTCGCACAAGGGCGTAAAGCCCTATGACCGATCGGGCGAGTACGGTCTGGACCCTGATTCATGATTCCAAGTATTCAAGCAAAGGAGTAAGACGTGTCTGAAGACATCAAGCAGGTGGTTCGTAGTGTTTTTGAGACGGTATGGAATCACGGTGATGCAGACACCGCCGATCGTATTTACGCCGATAGCTATGTGGCGAACATTGCCAACGTGCCTTCCGCCATCCACGGCGTGGAGGAATTTGTACAATTTGTGGCACTGTTCCGCGCGATATCGCCTGATCTTCGTTTTACCGTTGAGGACCAGGTCTCGGAAGGCGATAAAGTCGCCACCCGATGGACCGCCCGGCTGAAAAGCAGTGGTGATGGTCCGGACGCTCAGCCTGCGGGCGAGAACATCGTGGTCACCGGCATGAGCTTCCACCAGTTGGCCAATGGAAAACTGGTTGAGTCCTGGGATAACTGGGACGCCATGACCGTCTTCCAGTCCATGGGGCAGGATGTGTTCGAGTCGCTCTCGCTGAATCTGTAGGCCCCTGTTCATGCAGAAAAAATTGCCGCTCCATGTCGCATCTGCCGAAGAATGTGCAGACCGGATTATCGAAAGCATCGGCAATCACATCGTACTTGGGTTGCCACTGGGCCTGGGCAAACCCTGCCAGATTGCAAATGCTCTGTACAAACGGGCCAAGGCGGACCCGAACATCCAATTGAACATTCTCACAGCGCTCCATATCGAGCGCCCGAGGCCGGCCAGCGACCTGGAAAAACGTTTCATGGGACCCATCCTGGAGCGCATTTTCGGTGATTATCCGGGTTTTGATTACCTGTCCGACGTCCGTAGCAATACCCTGCCGCCCAATGTCGAAGTGTCCGAATTTTACCTGTCACCAGGGAAGTTCCTGCGCAATGCGCCAGCACAGCAAAACTACATCAGCTGTAACTATACCTATGCGGCCCGCGACCTGGCGGCGCTCGGGGTTAATGTCCTGGCGCAGATCGTCTGTGAAGATGAATTGAACGGTAAGCCCATGTACAGCCTCAGTTGCAACCCGGATCTCACGCTCGACCTGCTCCGGATCATGAAAGAAAAGGGGCGCCAGGGGCATAAGTCGATCATCGTTGCACAGATCAACAACAAGCTGCCGTTCATGCACCACGACGCGGTTGTCGACCCCTGCGAATTCGACCTGGTGGTGGAAAATCCGGCCTATGAGTTCACCTTGCCGGCACCCCCCAGTCCACCGGTCAGCCCCACCGATCACATGATCGGCTTGCTGGCGAGCAGCCTGCTGACAGATGGGGGCACCCTGCAGATCGGTATCGGTTCCCTGGGGGATGCCATTGTGAACGGCTTGTTGCTCAGGCACCGGCAGAACGACGTCTACCGGGACATGTTGAATGACCTGGGCATTGCCGAAAAATTTTCCGGTGTCATTGAAGCTATTGGAGGGATGGGAACATTTGACCAGGGGCTTTACGGCGCCAGTGAAATGTTCGTCAGCGGTTTTTTGGAGCTGTACAAGGCGGGGATCCTGAAACGGTCGGTTTATCCCGATCAAAAGATCCAGCGCTTGTGGAATGAAGGACTGCTGAAATCTGAAATTACCGGAAGTTCACTTGCAGCCGTGCTCGAAGCCGGGGCGATAAATCCGGTTCTTACCCCGCAGGATTTCCACTGGTTGCAGCAATCCGGCATATTCAGGGACACGCTTGCCTTGCAGTATGGCGAGATTCGCGTTACCCCTGAACTGAGCATCCAGGCGGACCTGGCGGACCCCGGAAATTTCGATCAGGTGGTCCGCCATTGCCTGGGCGAGCGGCTGAAAAACGGTATCGTCATGCATGGCGGCTTCTTTCTGGGTCCGCGTGATTTCTATGACTCGCTGAACGCGATGGACGAGGAAGAACGGAAACGTTTCTGCATGACCAGCGTGATGTTCGTTAATCAGCTCTATGGGCAGCGCAAGTTGGCCGTGCTGCAGAGAACCCATGCGCGTTTCATCAACACCACCATGCTGGCCACGCTGACCGGTGCAGTCTGCTCCGATGGGCTTGAAAACGGCCAGATGGTCAGTGGCGTTGGGGGACAATACAACTTTGTAGCGATGGCGCATGAGCTGCCTGGCGCCCGGTCCATATTGTTGTTGCGCAGCACACGGAGCAAGAACGGGAAAGTCAGTTCCAACATCGTGGACAAATACGGCAACCTGACGATCCCCAGGCATCTGCGGGACATGGTGATCACCGAGTACGGAATTGCCGATTTGCGTGGCAAGAGGGATAAAGAGGTGATCGCCGCCCTGTTGAATATCGCTGATTCCCGGTTCCAGGGTGAATTGATGGAAACAATGAAAAAGGCAGGGAAACTGCCGAAGGATCACCAGATTCCCGAATCGTTTCAGAACAACCTGCCCGAACAACTTGCCTCGCGTATGAGCAAGTACAAAAAGACAGGCTATTTTCAAATGTTTCCCTTTGGTGTCGATATGACGGACGACGAGCTTGTCCTGGCCAGGACCCTGAAAGTCCTCAAGGGCAAAATGAGTGGCCCCAGGGGTGCAATGGGCACCATCAAACAGGCCATTGCAGTTGGTGCAATTCCGGATGCCGCAACACCTTACCTGGAAAGACTGCAGCTGCTTGATCCGCAGACCCTGCAGGGCAAGGTGCTGCGGAAACTGATCGTTGCAGAGCTGGCAGCCGAAGGGCATTTATAAAGTGACCGGCTACTTGGGTAAATGGGTGCAGAAATGAAAAAATGGGTACTGGTTACGCTGCTTATCCTGGCAATCCTGATCCTGCCACTACTCGGCGGATCGATGATCTGGATGCTGGGTGGTGCGGACGGGCTGGATGTTGAAGGCACGGCCCGGATGACTGACCGGCCGGCCGCATCCATCACGGCAGGAGATGGCTGGGAACACTGGGGCGGAGACGCTGGTGGCAGCCGCTACAGCAAGCTCGACCAGATCAATACCGGGAATGTTTCTGATTTATCGGTTGCCTGGATGTACCGGACCGGCGACCTGGAAAACCGGCCCGAGGCCATTCAACAGTCGGCGACTGAGGGTACTCCGATCCTGGTCGAGGACTCGCTGGTTTTCTGCACGCCGTTCAATGAAGTAATCGCGGTGCACCCTGGTACCGGAGACGAGTTGTGGCGATTCGATCCGCAGATCAACTTCGAGCAGCACCCGGCGAACCAGTTTGTCTGTCGGGGGGTCGCCCACTGGCAGGACGCGAACGGTGACGGAGCTTGCTCCAGCCGCATCCTGATGGGCACCAATGACGCACGGGTTATTGCGATCGATGCGAAGAACGGCAGCCCCTGTGCGGATTTCGGTGATGAAGGAGAAGTGCGGATCGACCCGGGGATGGAGTTGTGGTGGGCCGGCGAATTCCAGATTACCTCCGCCCCCGTGGTTGTTGGCGACACGGTCATCGTCGGTTCGGCCATTGGCGACAACGCACGGGTCGAAGCGCCGGCCGGCACCGTTCGTGCTTTTGATGTGCGCAGCGGCGCTTCGCGTTGGGATTGGGATCCGATCCCCCGTTCACCGGATAACCCGGCCAGCGCGACCTGGCAGGGGGAACAGCCGCCTCGTGAAGGTCACGCCAACGTCTGGGCGCCGATGTCCGTGGACCAGGATCGTGGCCTGGTATTCCTGCCGACCAGCAGTCCGAGCCCTGACTTTTACGGCGGATTGCGGCCGGGTGACAATCTGTATGCCAACTCCGTTGTGGCGCTGCATGCTGAAACCGGTGAAGTGGCCTGGAATTTCCAGACCGTGCACCACGATGTCTGGGATTATGACCTGGCCTCACAGCCCGGGCTCTACTCGATCTGGAAAGATGGCCGCTCGCATGACGTCGTGGTGCAACCAACCAAGATGGGCCTGATCTTCGTGTTGGATCGCGATACCGGGGAGCCATTCCACCCGGTTGAAGAGCGGCCGGTTCCGCAAAACGGGGCGCCGGGAGAGCAACTGTCGCCCACGCAGCCGTTTCCGGTGGTGCCACCGCCGGTGGTCCCATCCGAGATATCCGGCGATGACGCGTTCGGTGTCACCTGGTTCGACAAACGTCAGTGCCGCAAGCTGATCGAGGAGTCGGTGGCGGAAGGTCTGTATACCCCGCCCAGCGAACAGGGCACGCTGCTGTATCCGTTCACCGGCGGGGGCGCCAACTGGGGAAGTGGAGCATTCGACCCCGCCCGCAACCTGCTGGTGATCAACATGAGCAATCTCGTTCACCACATCAAGTTGTTCCAAAGTGATGAATTCGACACTATCCGCAAGGTGTTTCACGACCAGGAAGTATCACCTCAACAGGGCGCACCTTTCGGCATGAAGCGGGAAACACTGCTGTCGCCCATCGGGCTGCCGTGCACGGCTCCGCCCTGGGGAATCATTGCCGGCGTGGACCTGGGCACGGGCGAGATTGTTTGGCGCAAAACACTGGGGACTACCGAGGATCTTTCACCAGGACCGGCCTTGAAACTGGGCACACCGACCCTGGGCGGCCCGGTCATCACGGCCGGCGGCCTGGTGTTTATCGGTGCCACGATGGACGATTACCTGCGCGCTTTCGACCTGGAGAATGGCGAGGAGCTCTGGAAAGGACGGCTCCCGGCGGGCGGCCAGGCCACCCCCATGACCTATGAATGGGAAGGACGCCAGTACGTGGTGATCTTCGCCGGTGGATACTCGAGGATCGAGACCAGGCTGGGCGATTACCTGGTGGCTTACAGCTTGCCGGAGTGATTCAAGGGTCAGAGTGGTCTTTACTGACCCCAAAGACTTTCATCCGGTAAGCCAGCGTCGATGGTTTGACGCCAAGCCTCTCTGCCGCCCCCCCCGGCCCGGAGATTTTCCATCCCGAAGCTTCGAGCACTCGCCGCAGATTGTCCTTTTCACGTTCTAGCATTTCAGGCTCGGTCAGGTAACCCCAGTCAGGTTCGGCATCAACTGTAGCGGTCGCTGCACCCGACGAAACTTCCGGCATGGCCAGGTCCAGTCTCAGCTGCTCACCCGAAGACAGGATCACCGCGCGCTCGATGACGTTTTTCAGCTCCCGTACATTGCCGGGCCAGTCGTGCGCCAGCAGCGTATCGGCGCCCCGCTGTGTCAGGCTTAATGGCGCCTTGCCCAGTTCGCCGCAGATCAGGCCGATGAAGTGCAGCGTCAGCGGCACGATGTCGCTTCGGCGCTGTCGCAACGGCGGTACGTCGATTGGGAATACGCACAGGCGATAGTAGAGGTCCTGGCGGAAGTTGCCGGCCTCGACCTCGGCCTGCAGGTCCCGGTTGGTGGCTGCTACCACTCGTACATCAACCCTGATGGTCTCCTCGTCGCCCACCCGCTCGAATTCGCCTTCCTGCAACGCGCGCAACAACTTTCCCTGCTGCTCGGGCGGTATTTCGCCCACCTCGTCCAGGAACAGGGTGCCACCGTTGGCCAGTTGCATTCGGCCCACCCGGTCCTTGTGCGCACCGGTGAAAGCGCCTTTCACGTGCCCGAAAAACTCGCTCTCGAACAACTCGCCGGGAATCGACGCGCAATTGACCTTGACCAGCGGCGACTCGGCCCGCGGGCTGCGCCGGTGGATGGCGCGAGCGATCATTTCCTTGCCGACGCCCGACTCGCCATTGATCATCACGCTGGTATTGGTGGCTGCAACTGCCTCGATCTGCGCGAAGGTACGCTTCAGCGCCTGCGAATCGCCGATGATCTCCCCGAAGTTAGCGTTGATGTCGATTTCATCGCGCAGGTAATCGCGTTCCTGCTCCAGCTTGTCCTTCAGGCACTTGATCTGTTTAAAGGCAGCCTCGCGCTGACGCTCCATTTCCTTACGCGCGGTGATGTCACGAAACACCACCACAGCGCCACAGATACCGTCTTCCTCGATGATCGGCGTGGAGGTGTATTCCACCGGCACGCTGGAACCGTCGGTGCGCCAGAACACCTCGTCGTCCACCTGGTGCACCTGGCCGTCCTTAATGGCGGAGTAGATTGGGCACTCCTCGCGCGGGTAGGGTGAGCCATCGGCTCGTGAATGATGATGGATGTCATGCAACGGAAGGCCGACCACGTCATCGGCGCGCCAGCCCAGGATGCGTTCGGCAGCCTTGTTCACGAAGGTGGTATTGCCGTTTGCGTCCAGGCCGTAGACACCCTCGCCGGCGGCATCAAGGATCAGCTGATGCATGTTCTCGAGGCGTTCGAGGTGCCTGATATCGATGTCTTTATCGTTGCTCATTCAGATTCCCGGGTGGGGTCAAATTCTCAAATAATTGTGAATCATCTCACAAGAATTTGTGATTCACAAATTTCTGTGACCCGTGGAAAGAACCTAACCCACTGATTTTCTGTGTTTTCACTACTTGGCACGGAATCTGCAACTAAGGGGGTATTGCTGAAAGGAGAGCACGATGAAACACACGAACAGAACATTCGATGAACAGAATCCGAAAGCTATCGAGGAAGCCTTTGAGCGGTATGCCGAACGCCGGGAGCATTACAGGCCGCCGGTATCGGCCAGGATGAAACTCGTCGGAGTTCTGCTGGTATTGCTGGTCCTGGGATTTGCCAGCTCCAACGCACACGCCCAATTGCCTGACCCGGGTATGGAAATCGACCCGGCGCGGACCGCGGTGCTCATCACCGATCCGCAGAACGACTTTCTCAGCCCGCAGGGCGTGACCTGGGGTGTGGTGGGCGTAAGCGTCACCGCCAATAATACCGTGGAGAATATCGAGAGCCTGATGAAGGCCGCTAAGGCCAATGACCTGCCGGTGTTCATCTCGCCGCACTATTACTACCCAACAGACCATGGCTGGCAGTTCGAAGGCGCGCTGGAAGCGCTGATGCACAAGATCGGCATGTTCGACCGCAAGGGCGCGCTGAGCCTGGAAGGCTTCGAAGGCTCCGGGGCGGACTGGCTGGAACGCTACAAGCCGCTGATCAACGACGGCAGGACCATCGTGTCCAACCCGCACAAGGTCTACGGCCCGGAAACCAATGACCTGGTGTTGCAGCTGCGCAAGCGCGGCATCGACAAGGTCATCCTGGGCGGCATGTCGGCCAACCTGTGCACCGAGTCGCACATGCGCGAGCTGATCGAGCAGGGCTTCGAAGTAGCCGTGGTATCAGACGCCACCGCGGCCGCCCAGGTCGCTGAGGGTGACGGCTACCAGTCGGCGCTCGTCAACTTCCGCTTTATTGCCAACACCGTCTGGACCACCGAGCAGGCGGTTCAGAACATCAATGCGATCCAATAACCCGAATTTATCAATGGAGAATGAAATGAACATCCTGAACAACAAGACAATCCGGCTACTGGTCCTGACACTTGCCTTCGCCATCGCGATCCTGGCGCTTCCAGCCCAGGCCGCGGAGCCAACCCAGCACAAAACCATCACCATCGACGGCGTGGAAGTCTTTTACCGCGAGGCCGGACCTATAGACGCCCCGACCATACTGCTGCTGCATGGCTTCCCAACTTCCTCGCACATGTTCCGCAACCTGATTCCGGCGCTGTCCGACCGGTACCACCTGGTGGCGCCGGACTACCCGGGCTTCGGCAACTCGGCGCAGCCGTCGCTGGACGAGTTCGACTACAGCTTCGACGGTCTGGCCAAATTGATGGAGGGCTTTATCGAGGCCAAGGGCATCGGGCAGTACAGCGTTTACCTGATGGACTATGGCGCTCCGGTCGGCTACCGCCTGGCCGCAAATAACCCCAAAAAGGTGCAGGCACTGATCATACAGAACGGCAATGCCTATGAAGAAGGACTGCGGGAATTCTGGGACCCGATCCGCGTGTACTGGAACGAGCCCAGCGTAGCCAACGCCGAACCGCTGGCCGCCTTTATTTCCCCCGAGGGTGTTAAGTGGCAGTACACTCACGGGGTACGCAACGAGGCGATGATCAGCCCGGATACCTGGAATGTGGACCTGCGTCACCTGCAGCGTGAAGGTAATCCGGCCATCCAGCTGGCGCTGTTTTACGATTACCAGAACAACGTGCCGCACTACCCGGCCTGGCAGGCCTACTTCCGCGAACACCAGCCGCCGACCCTGATCGTCTGGGGCCAGAACGATTACATTTTTCCAGCCGAGGGAGCGCATCCTTACAAGCGCGACCTGGAAAACCTGGAATTCCACCTGCTGGATACCGGCCATTTCGCATTGGAAGAAGATGGCCAGGTCATTGCCGGCCTGATCCGCGACTTTCTGAATCGCCAGCTGGCAGTCACCGTGGCGCAAGCGCAATAGCTTGCCCACGCTCTCCATGGATCAAGGCCAACTGGAGCCAAACATGACTCATCAATTTTCAGAACGCATGTTCACCGATAGCGTAAAAGCCGTACAGCAGGAGTTTGGGTCGCGCGAGAAGCAGGCACAGTTCGCCGAACGCGCTCCGACTAACGATGCCCTCACCGAGCGGGAAGCCGGGTTCATCGCCCAGCGCGACACCTTTTACATGGCCACCGTCAACTCCGATGGCTGGCCCTACGTGCAGCACCGAGGCGGTCCGCCTGGCTTCCTTCGGGTGCTGGGCCGCATGCGTTTTGATGATGCCCGCGA
>CAJIAU010000010.1_pt1 | contig 11399 bp, 8 predicted proteins | sample 9199171 | NCBI WGS metagenome assembly CAJIAU01 (sample SAMEA7708280, study PRJEB35096) | sediment metagenome | biome: marine neritic benthic zone biome [ENVO:01000025]; feature: sediment [ENVO:00002007]; material: shallow marine sediment [ENVO:03000034] sea grass bed [ENVO_01000059] ...
CCACCCGGGCGCAAAGCTTCCTGGTCTACCAGTTCATGAACGAGGCCGGCGTCAAGTCACCACGCAGCAACCTGGCCCGAATTACTGTCAATGGCGAGGACCTGGGTATCTACACCCACGTCGAGTCAGTGCGAAAACCCTTCATCAAGCGCCTGTTCGGAAAATCAAAAGGCGACCTGTGGGAAGGGTTCGCGGGGGACTTCACCGAGAGTGAATATGGCCGCATCGTGCACAAATATGGCAAAGATGACGACGGCAAATCGTTACAGAAACTTTATGACTTGTTGCAGAGCCCCGACCCCATCCCGCTGGAGTCCTTTGAAAAACTGCTCGATGTGGACGCTTTCATCACACTGTGGGCCAGCGAGGTGCTGATCGGGCACTGGGATGGCTACGCCGGCAACCGGAATAATTTCTATATCTTCCGGCCGAAAAAATCCGGTCTGTTCTTTTTCACCCCCTGGGGGCCTGATTCGGCGTTTGCAGACCCGGGGCCGTTCGTTCACGTACCGGTACCCAAGTCTTTCAAGGCCAGGGGCTACCTGTGCGAACGATTGTGGGAACTGCCCGAGGTTCGCGAACGTTACCGCAATGAAATGCAACGACTGCTGAACGATGTGTGGGACGAGAAGAAGATGCTGGCCCAGCTGCAGCAGGTGCGCACCATGACAAAGCCCTACAGCACGGTGCCGGATTCCGCGGTTGACAATGGAATTTTGTCGATTGCGAAGTTCATCGGTTCGCGGCGCGGCGAAGTGCAGGCCGAACTGGATGCACCCGCCACCGACTGGCCTGACCTGGGCGCCAAGTTCAAACCCGGTGCGGGTAAGGCAATGGTGGTCAAGGGAGAATTCAAGGGCGTGTACACCAAGCCAGATAAGAACGAGGCGCCTGGGGGCGATTCCGCTCTGTTTGCATCCATTCCGGACAGTCTGCTGGGCACCGGGGGAGCAAACATCAAGTTCAGCATCGAAGATGAAAATTACGAGCCTTTCACTCAATACGGTGTGCGCACAACCCCCGGCAACCCGGACTTTATCCGCAAGGGTTACCCGGTGATCGAGCTGATCGCCAGCTCGGACTCCGGCCACCCGCCCTGGCGGCTTCTGCTGATCCTGGACCCCTACCAGGTGACCGAGGGCAAGAACCAGCTGGACATCGACCATTTCACGGTCTGGGCTCAGCTGACCCAGGGCGAGCCCGGCTCGGAAAGCGCCCAGACTACCGCCTTCGGTATCAGCGGCTCACTGGAACTGGACGAGTTTTCCCGCCGGCCCAGCGCCCCGGTTTCGGGGCGGTTCGAACTGAACATGGGTGCGTTCAAAGAGGCCAGGGACTGAACAGCCGGAAGCGATCAACCCGCAGCGGCCAGCGCCTGGTCCAGGTCTTCGATGATGTCTTCTATATCCTCGATACCGATGCACAGGCGGATCATGTCCGGTGTCACCCCCGCCGACTTCAGTTCTTCTTCGGATAGCTGCCGGTGGGTGGTCGACGCCGGATGGGCTGCCAGCGACTTGACGTCACCGATGTTGACGAGCCGTAGAAACATCTGCAATGCGTCATAGAACTTCACCCCGGCGTCGTAGCCGCCCTTGATCCCGAAGGTCAACAACGCGGACGGACGACCGTTGGTGTATTTCTGCGCCAGCTCGTAATAAGGGGAATCCGGCAGACCCGCGTAGCTGACCCAATCCACCGCAGGGTGTTCCTGCAGGTGCCGGGCAACCGCGATGGCGTTGTCACAATGCCGCTCCATTCTCAGCGGCAGTGTCTGCATGCCCTGCAGAATCTGGAAAGCGTTCATCGGGCTGAGCGCAGACCCCGTGTTACGCAAGGGCACCGTGCGGACCCGGCCGATGTAGGCGGCTGCACCTAACGCCTCGGTATAAACCACGCCGTGATAGGACTCTTCCGGCGTCGTCAGCATGTGGAATTTGTCCGGGTAGTCCGCCCAGGGAAACTCACCGCTGTCCACGATCACCCCGCCCAGCGAATTACCGTGCCCACCCATGTACTTGGTCAGTGAATTGACCACGATATCCGCGCCCCAGTGGATCGGCTTGGTCAGTGCGGGGGTCGCTACCGTGTTGTCAACGATCAACGGGACACCGTGAGCATGCGCCATGTCGGCCAGCGCCTCCAGGTCAACGATATTGCCGGCGGGATTCCCGATGGTTTCGCAGAAAACGGCCGTGGTCCTGTCGTCGATCAGCGACTGCATTGACTCGACGCTGTCGTCGGCGCCAAAGCGCACTTCAATGCCCTGCCGGGGCAGCATGTGCTTGAACAGCGTGTAGCTGCCGCCGTAAAGCATCGGGACCGAGACGATGTTATTCCCCTGCTCGGCGATATTGAGGATGGCATAGTTGATCGCAGCGCTGCCGGCGCTGAGGCAAAGGCCGGCAATGCCACCCTCCAGTTCAGCGCAGCGCTGCTCAAGCACTCCCGTTGTGGGGTTCATGATCCGGGTATAGATGTTGCCGGGAACCGCCAGGTTGAACAGGTCGGCGCCGTGTTGCGCGTCGTCAAATTCATAAGCGACGGTCTGGTAGATCGGCACGGCGGTGGCGTGGGTCTCGGGGTCGGATTTGAACCCGGCGTGAATAGCGAGTGTCTGGTCTTTCATCGAAGTTCCTTGTTGATGCCAAATTGTGGATTACTGACAAATAAAATCGTCACCCGGCAGGGGCTCACACTGGGCAGGCCAACCTACTTCACGCCAGTATTCGGGCAGGCGTAATTCCTGCAGGTAGGCTTTACTGCGCGGGTCGGCGCGCCATTGTGCCGTGAGCTCCTCGGAGATAATGGGCGCCTGCAGGTTCATGGTGGCGCCGATAGCCCACTCTGACCAGACCGCCAGGTCATTATTGACCGCTTCCAGCCACTCGTCATAACGATTATCCAGCAGAAACAATGCGCTGTGGTGAGACATCGCGGCTTTCACTTCACCCGTGAAATCCTCACGAGGGCCGGAAAACCAGTCGACCGTTATCGCAGCAGCCTCGGGAAAGGCCGTATCCGGATTCATGCCGGCGACGAACCGCCGAGCTTCGTCATATTGCTCGTACTGCAATAGCTGAAACAGTTTCATGGTTTGCGCGTTACCCAGTTCCGGATTGATTTCCAGCATCTGGTCGAGATACCGGTCCCGCTGTTCGAAATTGCCCAACATGTCTTGCAGGTTGGCCATGTTCATCAGGAAAATCGGAACACGAGGGTCCAACTCGATCATTCGCTCCGCGACTTGCAAGGCTTTTTCAATCTGCCACGAATAGGTCAGCAACGCCGAATAATCCTCCATCAGGTCGGTGGAATCCGGATCGAGCTGAAGCGCCCGCTGATAATGCTCCTCCGCCCGCTGCCACTGCCGCCCGAAGAACAGGTTGTTTCCCAGGGCGTGCAGGGCGGTCGGCAGGTTGGGATCCATCTCCAGGGCCTTTTCGGCGGCCGCCATGCTCTTCGCGCCGACGTCACCCATCCGTTCCCGCTGTTCCAGGGATACGTAGTTGATTACCACGTTGTAGGCATGGGCGAGCCCGGCCCAGGCGGGCGCGAATTCCGGATCGATGGCCAAGGCCTGTTCGAACAGATCGATGGCTTCGAGCACGCCCGCACCGCGCTGGCGAAACAGGGTCCGGGCTTGCAGGTACAGGTCGTAGACCTCGGGGTTGACAGTCCTGGACGGCCGGGTGGACTGCGCGGCGGAAATTCCCAGCGACACCTGCAGTGCGCCGGCAATCTGGCTGGCGATATCGTCCTGGATGGCGAAAATATTCTCGAGCTTGCGGTCGTAAGCATCGGACCACAGGTGAAATCCGTCACTGGCCCGGATCAACTGCGCGGTGATGCGTACCTGGTCACCGGCCTTGCGCACGCTGCCTTCGAGAATGTTGCTCACACCCAGCGTGCGGGCTATTTCACGCACATCCTGGTTCTGGCCCTTGAAGGAGAAGGCCGAGGTGCGGGCCGCCACCTGCAACTCGCGGATGCCGGCCAGCCGGTTCAGAATTTCCTCGGTGATACCGTCGCTGAAGTATTCCTGCTCCTGGTCGGAGCTCATATTGACGAAGGGCAGCACCGCGATGGTGACCGGGCCGTCGGCGCCGGCCGGTTCGGGCTCAGCCTGAGAGGCCACTGGTTTCGCAGGTGTATCGACTCCTGGCGCCTGTTCTGTTCCGGCGCGTCCCCCGGTGAACCGCTCGACCAGCAACAGGACTACAGCAACGGACAGAAACACGATGATGGCGCGGTCCAGCTTGCGACCAGTTTCCGGTGCAACCGACCGCGTTCGGTCGATCTCCGATTCGCGCTTGATACCGTCCGGCGTCACCTCGTAAATCCACGACACCACCAGGGCAATGCCCAACCCCGCCAGCGCCGCCAGGAAGAAGACTTGCAGAATCCAGTCCGGTGCCCCGATGACTTCCAGTGCAAAATCGATAATCTGCAACAGCACCCACGCGCCCAGCACGTAAGCAAGGCCCACGCGAAACACGTTGCGGCGCTTCAGTTCCTGGAAAAAGCTCATCTGGCGTTGATAGTCCCCAACTGCATCGCTGCGAGTGTACTAGAAATAGGAGAAGATGGTGTGTTGGTGGTCAACAAAGGGATCGTACAACCTTGGGATTGCCTCGTTATGGGCCCCTTGACGACGCGCTTTTACGTGGCCTTGTTAGATGATGCCTCCCGCCACTCCCCGGGCGCCAGCCCGCCCAGCCTCCATTCCCCAACCCGCACCCGTATCAGGCGCAATGTGGGAAACCCCACTGCCGCCGTCATGCGCCGCACCTGGCGGTTGCGACCCTCGCTGATGGTCAGCTCGATCCAGCTTGTCGGAATGGCGGCGCGGTAACGGACCGGGGGATCTCGCGGCCACAGATCTGCCGGCTCATCGATCAGCCTGGCTTTTGCGGGGCGGGTTTTACCGTCTTTCAGCACCAGGCCATTGCGCAAGGGCCGCAGTGCTTCTTCGGTGAGTTCGCCTTCTACCTGCGCCAGGTAAGTTTTCTCGAGTTTGAAACGGGGATTGGTGATTTTTTGCACAAGCTGACCGCTGTCACTCAATATCATCAGGCCCTCGGAATCGTAGTCGAGCCGACCGGCCACGCGCAGCGCCGGATCATCGATGTACCGGCTCAGCGTGACCTTGTCGCCGCTTTCGCGGAACTGCGACATGACCCGGAAGGGCTTGTTGAACAGAATGATTTTCGACACGGGGCTATTCTTTCATCTCTTCCTGCGAAAAATGCACGGCCAGCCAGACCGTTTCGGAGTCAGCTTCTGTCCAGGCGACCCGGTGCTTGACGCGTGCCGGAATAAGCATGCAATCACCCGGGCCCATTTCCCGGAACTGGCCTTTATCAAACTCCAGTCGAGCCGCACCTTTGAGCACCACTACGAACTCGTTCTCCTGCTGGTCATACCAGTCCGTGGTGTGCCCTTTTGAGACAATTCGCTTGATAGACGTGCTGCCACTTTGCGCCAGGGTTTCGAACAGTTCTTCGGGGAGGTCGACTGGAATATTCCGAAAGAGATTTTTCATGGTGCCATTATCAGGGTACGGGCCCGGGCCCACAAACCAGTTCTCAATGCACTAATATCTACGGCATGCTGATAAATCCACGATGGGTCACGTGACCGAACTGCTCATCCAGAACCAGGACTTGCTCTGGATCCTCACGGTCTTCCTGGACCTGGGCTTCGCCATCCTGTGCTACCGCCTGTTCGGGCGGACCGGGCTTTACGGTGTGGTGATCTTCAGCCTGTTGCTGGCCAACATCATGGGACCGAAGCTGACCGTGGTGTTTGGGCTGCAAACCAGCATGGGGGTGATCCTGTACTCCAGCATTTTCTTCGCCACCGACCTGCTCAGCGAAAAATACGGGCAAAAGGAGGCGCAAAAGGCCGTGCTGCTGGGATTCTTCATCAGCGTGGTGCTGGTGGTGATGACGCAGCTGAGCATGCTGTACCTGCCGTCTGCGATGCCGCAGACCTCAGCCTACGCCGAGTCGGTGCACGATGCTACCGTGACACTGTTCGACTACACGCCGCGCTTCGTGTTCGGTTCGCTGCTAGCCTACCTGATCAGCCAGTCATTCGATGTCTGGGTATTCCACAGGATCCGCAGCGCCACCAACGGGCGCTTCCTGTGGTTACGAAACACCGGTTCCACGCTGATGTCGCAGGCCATCGATACGCTGATCTACGGGCTGGTGGTGTGGTGGGGGCTGGTGGACCTGGTCACCGCGCTGCAACTGGCCGGCGCAAAGTACATCTTCAAGTTCGTGATCGCAGTGGTCGACACGCCGTTCATTTACCTGGCCTGCCGCTGGAAAGTGCGCCCGGAACCTTCGCTCCGGGCGCGAGATTGACTTAAGGGTTGTACCAGATGGGCGAGGTGTAGGCACGCTCCTGCCCGACTGTTTCAGCTTCGGGTGGCAACTCGATTCCAAACCGGAATGCGTCATAGACTACCCAGCGTGGAGTCGGAATTTCCAGCACCCTCGCATAGTAGAACGCGCTTTGATCCGGATCGAAATCCGGGTCGGTCCAGACCGTGGCCAGCTCCGAGGCGCCGATGGTATTGGTCCAGTTGGCAGCGGCAACATCGACGGTATTGCCTACCGGCGGCAGCTTGCCGTTGGCATCCGGCTTGCGGTTATCTGACCACGCAACGTCATACACCTTCTCGTGTGTTTTGCCCTTCGAATCCAGCCAGCCCTTGACGATCTGGATCCGGTCCAGGTTGGCGCCGATCGGATCGCGAAGTGCATAGACCATGAAAGTGGGGGCCCCGCCATCGCTCTTACCCAGGTCACCGCCCATCGGCACGCCTTTTTCGTAACCACGGAAAGCGGGCGCACGGCTGTTGAGATCTTCATCAACGTAGTCCCAGCCACCAAAGAAACGCACCATCATGCGCGGGCCGGTGGTGCCGTAGACTTCCTTGCGTTTCATGGCGTCCCAGATGGCCTCACGGGTGTTTTCGGTGGCCCACACACCGGCATAGCCCGAAGAGACCAGTTGATGGCCTTTAAAATCCCCGAACTCACTGGTGGCGAAAGGGTGACTCATGCGACGAGGCGATGGCTCCGCGTTGGTTGCCTTGCCAAAGTAATTTTCTTCTTCCGCCGTGGCCAACCCGGTGTGGCTGTCAGTGGAACCCACCAAGCCGAATTTGTAGGGATTGGTACCCAGTTTTTTCTCCAGCGCCAGGCCGTTCTTCAAAGCCTCACGGGCATACTCATACTGCAGCATGTCATCCTGCTTGGCTTCGGAGAGATCGAGATTGCCCACATCCCAGGTTTCATAATTGGCAAACTCGTCATCCGGCGAAAGCAGCGGGTGCGCCTCGCCATCACCCTTGATTTGCGTGATTTCGTACATCGGTTCCCAGCGGGCCCGGGCCTCGACATAAGCCTTGTCGATTTTCTTGCCAGTGTATTGCCTGTCCACCGGGAACATGATGCCATTGGACAGGTTGCCGTTGTGGGCCAGTGCCAATACCGATCCACCGGTTTTTGCTTCGTAGTTTTCGAGGTAGGCGTAAAGATCGAGCGGATCGGTGGATCCCACCGGCGCCTGCGTGGTGTAAGGCACGACCTGCCCTGCCTTCGAGGCATCTTCACGGAAAATCACGTTGCGATGGAGGTTATTGCCTTTCACCAGTGAAGTCCATTCAAAGCCGATGAACGCGGTGAAGGTGCCCGGGTCGTTGAAACGCTCAGCTGCATCGATCACCTTGTCCCAGATAGAACGATAGGTTTTTCCACCGGGTGAATACTCAGCCATCATTTCCGGGTCGATCTTGCCCTGCGAAAACGTACCAATAAGTGACAGGGCGGCCTCGGCAGAAGCATCGCCGCCTTTTTGCAGGCCTTCGTACCATGGCTTGGCCTGGTCGAATTTGAGGATATCCGGATCACCCGCGGCCAGGTCGTTGAAGAAACCCATCCCATCGGAATGATCAGCGATCACCAACCAATCGAGCGGACGCCCCAATTTTGCGGGTTGGCCCGTGGAGGCCATCACTTCCTCGCCACGGGCAAACCGGTAGGCATCGTCCAGACCAAGGCGCGCGCCGAACAGTCCCGCATCCATCGACAGGCCCGTGTGCAAGTGGGTATCACCCCAGTACACCTGGCTTGGAAACTTCCGCTGCGCATAAGGCGAGTAGGCTTTTCCGGGATACAGCTCGGAAAGAGATTCTTTGGATGGCGTGATCTGCGCCGTTGCCGAGGCGGAAACTAATAATGTGGCAATGGCGCAAAACATGCCTGTTCTTGAAGCTCTGATCATGAATGGATCTCCTGGTTGCAAGAGCGGGCCCGGTTGAAAGATGAACCGATGGGCTGCAGCTCAGAATACGCTGGTGAAGGGACAAAATAAAGATCAGGGCGCGGACTCCTGGTCGTATGATGCCGGCCTCACCGGAAAATACGCATTGGTATCGTTTTTACTTTTCTATCATAATTCTCTCACTGATTATTACGTGATTTTTGCGTGATTACTCACGGATATGTTATGCTTTAGTCATGAATACTCAAGTTTCAAATGAACAACAACTTTCCCTCGCCCTGGCGGATGCCTGGCACCGGCTGGAAAAGAGACTGGATAGCAACCTGGGAGCTATCCGGGGTATCAGCCTGGCCGAATATCGCCTGTTGCGCGCATTGGCGGATTCACCCGGGGCATGGGCCAGCAGGGTGGACCTTGCCCAATCCGTGGGACTGACACCTTCGGGCGTTACCCGTGCATTGCGTCCGATGGAAAAACTGGGCTACGTCTCAACCGCTAAAAGCAAGCGGGATGCCCGGCTGGCGCTGGCAACCCTCACTCCTGCCGGAAAAGAACTGGTCGATGATGCGTCGGCCGTGGTCAATGACACGATGAATTCAGTCGTGGAGAGGTCACCCCGTTCGCGGGAACACCTCAGCGAGATGATCGAAATGCTGGAGGATTTTGGGCGCTAGCACTCCTTCTGCGGGCTTTGTCCTTTAATCTATCCGGTCCAGGATGGCCTGGAAGCGCGGCAGGCTTCTGAGCGTATCCAGGTCGCTGTCGGTTTCCAGCCAGGCCTTGTCGCCCCAGCCCTTGTCCACCGCGCGTTCCAGCAGCTCCAGCGCCTTGTCCGTGTCGCCTGCGTGCGTGTAGAAACAGGCGACGTTATACAAGACGACCGGCTCGTCCTCGTCCTGGCCCAAAGCCCGCTCGGCCAGTTCATAGCCCTTTTCGTATTCACCGACGCAACAGAGGTTTTGCGCGCATGAATAAAGCGCCCGCGTGTCGTGCGGGTTCATCTCCAGGTGCCTCTGCAGCGTACCCAGGGCCGCCATCCTCGCTTTCATCTCATCGTGCTTGCGTCCAAGCGAGGCGTAGCACTGGGCCATGAATAATGGCGCGGCGTAGTCCGCCGGGTTGACTTCCATGGCCTGCCGGTAGTGCTCGATAGCCTGTTCAAATTTACCCTGGGAAGAATTGGCCAGGCCGGAGTAATAGTGAGCTTCCCACAGTTTCGGATTCTGGCGGAAAGCCTCCTCGAATTCTTCCTGGGCTTCGTCGTACCGCTCATTGATAAACAGGGAAAGCCCGCGCGAAGCGTGCGCTTCCGCTGAATCCGGATCCAACTCAATGGCGCGTTTGCTGGCCTCCTCCGCCTTCTCCAGGTTTTCCGCGGTGGCTTCTGCATACCGGTACAAATGCGAATAGGCATCGGCCATGCCGGCATAGGCCAGCGCGTATTTCTCATCCAGGTCGATTGCCTGCTGGAACATCCGGATGGCGTGCTCGTAATCGCGCTGCGACATGGAGTACATGAAACTGCGGCCACGCAGGTAATGGTCGTAAGCCTTGGCATCTGAGGTGGCTACAAACTGGATCGAGCGGCGCTCCTTTGGTGTCAGCGTCATTTGCAGTGCATCGACAATGCTCTGCGCTATGTCGTCCTGGATGGCAAACACATCCTTGAACTCACGGTCGTAGGTTTCAGACCACAGGTGCTTGTCTGAAACCGCATCGATCAGCTGGGCGGTAATCCGGACGCGGCCGCCGGCCTGTCGCACGCTGCCCTCGAGCACCGTGGCAACCCCCAGCTCACTGGCGACTGTTGGAATGTTGACTTCCTTGCCCTTGAAGACAAAGGAAGAGGTCCGCGATGCCACCTTGAGCCGCGGCAGCTTCACCAGCAGGTTGAGGATCTCCTCGGCGATTCCGTCACTGAAGTACTCATTCTCCACGTCACCGCTCATGTTGACGAACGGCAAGACCGCAATGGAATGTTCATCTACCGGCGTGCTGACAGGAGGGGTTACCTTGTCCGGTTCAGAAGCGGGCTGTGGTGCCGGCTCTGGCGATTGTGCTCCAGGCGCCGCCGGCGCAGGTTCCGTTTCAACCGCGGGAGTCCGGGTGACGCCATCCGGGCCCAGGTCGAAAGCCCACGCCATGACAACGGCTATCGGGAACCCCAACGCGACCAGCACGATCACCAGCGTGGATGTCCAGTCCGGCAGATTCAGGCCCGGCAGCACGGTGGAGGCGACCTCTATCACGATCCACCCGGCAATGGCGTAGAGCGCGATCACGCGGAACACACGGCGGCGTTTCAATTCTGCGAGAAAACCCGAAATGTCACACTCCTCAGTATGTCTGTCACCCTTCAGACTGAAGAATGTACCAGAATTCCGGTATCGGCAACCGAATGTATGGAACCGCCACGACAAAAGCCCGCATCTGGTACCGTATGTGCAATTGAAACACCTGTCACGAGTAAAGCCATGTCAAATCACCCTGAAAATAGAGACTCGAATCCATCTGTCGACAACGAGCGGCGGATGCTGCTGGCCGCTGCCGGAGCAGGCGTACTGGCCGCCACTTTTGGCGGGCCGGCTTTTGCAGGCACAGCAAAAACCCTGCGCTGGGGCATCGTCGGCACAGGCGGCATCGCCAATTCCATGGCGCCGCGGATCAAGCAGGCCGGCCACGCTGAACTGGCTGCGGTTTCCAGTCGCAAAATGGAGACCGCCCGGGAATTCGCGGAAAAACATTCCGTCGGCAAAGCCTTCGATTCATGGGCTGACATGCTTGCCTGGGACGGTGTCGATGCGATCTACATAGCCACCCCCACCAGCGTACGCGAAGAAATAGGTATTGCGGCTGCGAAGGCCGGCAAACACGTACTAGGCGAGAAGCCGTTCGCCAACCTGCCTTCACTGCAGCGCATCACGGCAGCCTGCCGGGAAAACGGCGTGGGATTCATGGACGGGACGCACTTTCCGCACCACCCCAGAACCACTCAGATCAAGGCTGCGATGGCGGACAAGGTGGGCTGGCCCTGGTCGGTGGCCTCCGCTTTCCAGTTCGGTTTGACCGACATGAACAACATTCGGATGAACCCGAAG
>CAJIAU010000282.1_pt1 | contig 11205 bp, 9 predicted proteins | sample 9199171 | NCBI WGS metagenome assembly CAJIAU01 (sample SAMEA7708280, study PRJEB35096) | sediment metagenome | biome: marine neritic benthic zone biome [ENVO:01000025]; feature: sediment [ENVO:00002007]; material: shallow marine sediment [ENVO:03000034] sea grass bed [ENVO_01000059] ...
AACGGGCTCTGAGCATTTCTTCTTCCGGCTCGACAGCTCCGCCAATCGCAGAGGCATCGAGTTCGAGATATTCGATGGTGACCTGTTCGTCAGACATGTAGTCGACCAGGTTGTCCTCGTACCAGGCAACCACGGCTTCTTCTTCAACCACGATTTCTTCCGTGGCGGCCACAGTGGGTTCTTCCCCTGCGGCTCCGGCTTCTTCAACCACTTCATCGGCCACGTCTCCAGCCGCTTCTTCAGCGGGCGTATCCTCGCCCTCCGGCTCGGCGGTTTCAGCCTCCGGAAACGCCGGAACCACGACCGCCCTGAATGAACGCTGCTGGTCGATCAGCCGGGCATATTCCCTGGTTTCCCAGTCGGTGGCAATCGCGCTGGCACCAATCGTCGAGGGAAACTGTCCCAACAGAATCGAAGCGCGCATCTCAGCCTCGAATTGCTTGGGGGTCATGCCCTGCGCGGCCAGCCTTGCCTGGTAAACATCGGCATTGAACTCGCCGTCAACCTGGAAACCCGCCATTTCGCGTATTGACTGGGCCAGGTACTGGTTGTCCACCGCCAGCCCAGCGTCCACCGCGACCTGCGCCAGGAGTTCTTCATCGATCATCTGGTCCAGGAATTGGCGCCTGATGATGGGCTGGTCGAATGCAACGGGATCAAATGCTTCGCCCAGCTGCGCCTGCATCCGGCGGCGGTAATTCTGGAACTGCGAATTGAATTCGCCGATGGTGATTTCCTGGTCGTTGACCAGGGCAACAGCATTAACCGCGTCCGACTGAAAGTACGAACTCACGCCGACAAAGGCGAAAGGAATAATGAGAATTGCGAAGATGAAAATTGCAATGATGCCGGTTAAGCGATCGCGTATAGACTGTAGAACCATTTTTACTGCATCCGTAAAGAAAAAGGCGCCTTTAGGCGCCCTTCTCCGAAATAGTGGCGGAGTGGACGGGACTCGAACCCGCGACCCCCGGCGTGACAGGCCGGTATTCTAACCAACTGAACTACCACTCCGCGATTTCTGGTGGGTGCTGACGGGCTCGAACCGCCGACCCTCGCCTTGTAAGGGCGATGCTCTCCCAACTGAGCTAAGCACCCTTCAGAAGGCGCGCTAGTTTACAGCGTCTTTAAGTGCTTTACCAGCCTTGAATGCAGGATTTTTTGAAGCTGCAATCTGGATGGTTTCACCCGTACGGGGATTACGTCCCGTACGTGCGGCACGATCGCGAACTGTGAAGGTTCCAAAACCTACCAGGGAAACGGAATCACCGGCTTTTAATGCATCGGTTACGGTATCGACAACGGCGTCCAGAGCACGGGCGGCGTCAGCTTTTGACAGTCCTGCGGAATCAGCAACAGCGTCAACAAGATCAGATTTGTTCATTTAAGCACTCCAAATTAGATGAATAAGCGATGTGTTCATTCAGCCTATGCAGACCCCCGACATCCAGACCCTGTCGGCTTGTTATATGAGCTTCGAAAGTTGCTTGAACTCCCGGAAAGCCTTGTATGTCAAGGCCTGCGAGCTGTTCCCGAATACTAATACCTCCCAGCCCTTGGCGCAACACGTTTTCACGCGTTTTCCCATATGTTTCTTGAACTGGTCATCCCAAGTGTTTCAAAGTGCGAGAAAACCCTATTTTCACTACTTTAATGGGTTGTCACTGCGTCTTCCTTCGAAGGCGCATCTTTCTTCGACTCAATAGCCGCGGGCAGCGGCTCGGGCTTCTCGGTCAGCGCCAGTTCCAGCACCTGGTCGATGGTGGATACCGGGTGGATGTCGAGCTTCTTGAGAATGACCTTGGGGATATCCACCAGGTCTTTTTCATTTTCTTCCGGAATGATGACTGTTTCGATACCGCCCCGGTGCGCCGCCAACAGCTTCTCTTTGAGCCCACCGATAGGCAGGACTTTTCCGCGCAACGTGATCTCGCCGGTCATCGCAACATTGGCCCGGACCGGGATGCGGCTGAGCGAGGAAACCAGCGCCGTGCACATGGCAATGCCGGCAGAGGGCCCGTCCTTGGGCGTGGCGCCCTCGGGCACGTGAACGTGGGCATCGAATTTCTGGTAGAACCCGGGCTCTATACCCAGGAGTTCCGCCCGGCTGCGCACGACCGTCATCGCCGCCTGGATGGACTCTTTCATCACGTCTCCGAGATGGCCCGTGAGTGTCAGGTTGCCTTTGCCCGTCACCAGCGTAGCTTCGATCTTGAGCAATTCGCCCCCGACTTCCGTCCACGCCAGGCCGGTGACCTGGCCAATCTCGTTGTTTTCCTCGACCACGCCGTAACGGAAACGCTTTACGCCGAGAATAGATTCCAGGTTGCGGGTAGATACCGTGACCTTGTCCTTTTCCTTGTTCAGCGCGAGCTGTTTCACCGCCTTGCGGCAGATCTTGGCGATTTCACGTTCGAGGTTACGAACGCCCGACTCGCGCGTGTAATAACGGATGATGTCCGTCAGCACCGCTGAGCTGACCGCAATCTCGTCTTCCTTCAGCCCGTGCTGCTCCATCTGCTTGGGCAGAAGGTATCGGGTAGCGATGTTCAGCTTCTCATCTTCGGTGTAGCCGGGGATTCGGATCACTTCCAGCCTGTCCAGCAGAGCCGGCGGAATATTGAGCGAATTCGCCGTTGCCACGAACATGACCTCGGACAGATCGAAATCAACTTCCAGGTAATGGTCGTTGAATGTGTGGTTCTGCTCAGGGTCGAGCACTTCCAGCAAAGCCGAAGACGGGTCGCCGCGGAAATCCATCGACATCTTGTCCAGTTCGTCGAGCATGAACAGCGGATTACGGAAACCGACCTTGGCCATGTTTTGCAGAACCCGGCCCGGCATCGAGCCGATGTACGTCCGGCGGTGGCCACGTATCTCGGCCTCGTCCCGCACGCCACCCAGCGACATGCGGACGAATTTACGGCCGGTGGCGCGCGCTATCGAGCGCCCCAGGCTGGTCTTGCCGACACCCGGTGGCCCCACCAGGCACAGGATGGGCCCTTTCATCTGGCGGACGCGTTGCTGCACCGCCAGGTATTCAAGAATCCGCTCCTTGACCTTATCCAGACCGTAGTGATCGGCCTCGAGAATCTCTTCCGCCTTGTCCAGTTGCTTGCGGATGCGGCTGCGCTTCTTCCAGGGCACATTCAGCATCCAGTCGATGTAGTTGCGAACCACCGTGGCCTCCGCCGACATCGGTGACATCATGCGCAGCTTGTTCAGTTCCGAGGTGGCTTTTTCACTGGCTTCCTTAGGCATACCGCTCTCTTCGATGCGGTTGGCCAGGTCCTCCATGTCATTGGGCGCATCGTCCATCTCGCCCAATTCTTTCTGGATGGCCTTCATCTGTTCGTTCAGGTAATACTCCCGCTGGCTTTTCTCCATCTGGGTCTTGACCCGGCCGCGGATGCGTTTCTCCAGCTGCAGCACATCGATTTCACCCTCGACCAGCGCCATCAGGTGCTCCATGCGTCTGCGCGGGCTGCCCATTTCCAGCAGTACCTGCTTTTCCTCCAGCCGGATGGCCAAGTGCGCAGCCACCGTGTCCGCCAGTCGGCTGGAATCTTCGATACCGGCCAGCGTGGTCAACAATTCCGGCGGAATCTTGCGGTTCAGCTTGACGTACTGCTCAAACAGCGAAACCAGCGACCGCATCGTGACTTCAAGCTCTTTTTCCGTGCCTTCATCGGCTACCGGCACCAGTTCCCAGTTGGCTTCGAAAAAGCCATTTTCTTCGGTGAACTGGTTGATGCGGACTCGTTCTCCGCCTTCCACCAGCACCTTGGTCGTTCCATCCGGAAGCTTCAGCAACTGTAAAACCGTGGCCAGCGTACCGACGTCGAACAAGTCTGCTTCGCCCGGCTCATCGATGTCAGCGCCGCGCTGGGTCACCAGCACGATCCGCTTGTCACGGTCCATCGCCTTGTCCAGCGCCAGGATGGATCGCTCACGGCCCACGAACAATGGAATCACCATGTGCGGATAGACCACCACGTCCCGCAGTGACAGCACTGGCGTGGGTTGGGCGGTCATTGATGGAAGGGTTTTTGTTGTGCTTTCAGACATGAGTCATCCTCTCCGGGCGGCCTTTGTCCGGACCGGGCGTGGTCCACGGGCTAACCTGTTTCTAATCATAGCAGTCCGACGAGGCAGTTTTGCCCTGTCAGATCAGTTAACGGAGATATTGGCGCAGCATCGCAAATTTCAAGTAGCCCTTCAGGATGAAAATCCCCCGTTTATGTTCGTATACGGGCTTATGAAGATGAATAACCGCATGTGGGTTATCTGGGAGGAATTCCGGGAACGCAAAGTTCTCAAGGTGGCCGTCGTTTACGTGTTGTTGGTCGCATTCCTTCGACTTCAGTGCCGGCGACGAACTGGCCATCCAAAGAGACATCGCCAGGAACAATGAGTACGAGCGGTGGCTGGAAAACGATTCCAACCTGGCAACCTGGATGGTGTACGATCGCATTAGCGTATCCGGCTACCCGGTTTACGCCTGTCAGGCACCATCACCCGTTCGTCGACAGAAGCGGTATAGCATTTGATATTGCCGATAAGTTGCTGAATAATGTAAAGACATTCCGGTGCAAGGGGTTGCAAACCGGGATTATGAGACATCAATCAAAAGGATTTGTGAGTCTTTATGACCGAATGGCTCCGGAGAAAGGACTGTTTCCCGGGTCATAGCATAAGGGGATTTCACAAATGGGGACTACCTATTTCGTCGTGTTTGTCGCCGCCATCCTGGCGGGCATCCTGATTTTTCTGCTCAAGAACTTTTCCGACAGCATCCTGCTTGGAGGAAAAGACGATGTCATCGATATGGATGATCTGCAGGAACTGCACCAGAAGATTGAGACCGAACGCCGGTGGGCTGAGGCTTATATACAATCGTATATGCTGAGTCTTGAGCAGGCCCGATGTGAGAAAGAGCGACGCAAAATCATTGAGATGGCCGAGAGGGACAAAAATCCCGCGCCATCACTCAAAAGCAGGGAGCAGTTTCCCACACCCATGTGAAAAACTGTCCCGGTTTTGTAAATTTACGTCAAACAACTATTAAAATAGCCCGGCATCAATGCTGAAATAAATTTTATTTGAAAAACCGTTCAAGTTGTTGAATAATACTAGGTACATTCCGGCGCAAGGGGTTGCTAACCGGATTTTTCAGACAATAATCAAAAGGATTTGTGAGTCTTTTTATACGGTTGTTCCGGCGAAACGGTATTTCCCGGGTCACCACACAAAAAGGGGATATCACAAATGGGGACTACTTACTTCCTCGTTTTCATTGCCAGCATGCTGGCAGGCCTGCTGTTTTTCATTCGCAAAACCAACGCTGAAAGTCACCTGCGCAGTAAAAAGAACGATGCGCTGGACCTTCAGGAACTTCGGGCCGCATACCAGCGAAACGAAATCGAGCACCCTGCAGTGGAAGCCTATGTCGACCGCTACATGAGGAAGCTCGAAGACGTGCGCTGCAATAAAGACCGACGCCAGAGACTGCTGGGAACAGCCTACATGGCCAATGAGGCAATGAACGGCGGTTCAGACGAAAGAATCCACGCGGTTCATTGATTAGCGTGACTTGGTGTAAACCGACTGGCGTTTAGCCAGTGGTTTACCAAACGAGACTCTTCTACTCGGAAGCGCCGACTGCCTGCTGCTGATTCTCGTAGAGAATGTAGGGCTCGGCCTCGCCTTCGATCACCGTTTCGTCAACCACCACTTTCGATACGTTGTCCAGTGACGGCAGCTCGTACATGCTGTTGAGCAACACGCCTTCAAGGATGGTGCGCAGGCCACGGGCGCCGGTCTTGCGTGCCATGGCCTTGCGGGCGATGGCGGCCAGTGCGTCTTCACGGATTTCCAGCTCGGCGCCCTCCATCTCGAACAGGGCCTTGTATTGCTTGGCCAGTGCGTTCTTGGGCTCCACCAGGATCTTGACCAGTGCTTCCTCGTCCAGTTCTTCCAGCGTGGCGACGACCGGCAAACGGCCGACAAACTCCGGAATGAGGCCGTACTTGACCAGGTCTTCCGGCTCCACGTCGATCAGAAGCTCACCGATGTTCTGACTGGTTTCCTTGCTCTGCACGTCGGCAGAGAAGCCGATGCCTGCGGAAGTGGAGCGGTCCTGGATGACTTTTTCCAGGCCGGAGAAAGCGCCGCCGCAGATAAACAGGATCTGGCTGGTGTCCACCTGCAGGAATTCCTGCTGCGGATGCTTGCGCCCGCCCTGTGGCGGAACCGACGCAACCGTGCCTTCGATCAGCTTCAGCAGCGCCTGCTGCACGCCCTCGCCTGAAACGTCACGGGTTATGGAAGGATTTTCCGCCTTGCGGGAAACCTTGTCGATTTCGTCGATGTAGACGATTCCGGTCTGGGCGCGGTCGACGTCGTAATCGCATTTCTGCAACAGCTTCTGGATGATGTTCTCGACGTCTTCGCCCACGTAACCCGCTTCGGTCAGCGTGGTGGCATCGGCGATGGTAAACGGAACGTTAAGCATCCGCGCCAGCGTTTCAGCCAGCAGCGTTTTACCCGAACCGGTCGGGCCGATCAGCAGGATGTTGCTTTTGGCCAGTTCGACCTCGTCTTCACGGCCGCTGTTTTCCAGGCGCTTATAGTGGTTGTAAACAGCCACCGAAAGCACTTTCTTGGCATGCTCCTGGCCGATCACGAACTCGTTGAGAAACGTGTGTATTTCCTGCGGCTTGGGCAGGTTTTCACGATCACGCCCACCATGCTCTTCCAGCTCTTCCCGGATGATGTCATTACATAGCTCGACACACTCGTCGCAGATGTAAACACTCGGGCCGGCGATTAATTTGCGTACTTCATGCTGGCTCTTGCCGCAGAAGGAGCAGTAGAGAATTTTGCCGTCAGCGCCTTTCAGGTCTCGATCACTCATCGCATCAACTTATCATGTTATCGCTGTGAAAATATTACCTTTTTTATTCCGCTACGTCGACTGTTCTGTTTTCGAACACTTTGTCGATCAAGCCATATTTCAGGGCCTGTTGCGGATCCATGAAATTATCTCTTTCCGTGTCCTCGGCTATTTTGTCAACAGATTGGCCGGTATGTTCCGCAAGAATCTCATTCAGTTCAGCGCGCAGTTTCAGTATTTCACGCGCATGGATGTCAATATCCGTGGCCTGTCCCTGGAAACCGCCCAGTGGCTGGTGGATCATCACGCGCGAGTGCGGAAGGGCGTAGCGCTTGTCTTTCGCGCCGGCCGCCAGCAAAACGGCGCCCATGCTGGCCGCCTGGCCAACGCACATCGTGCTGACATCACAACGGATGAACTGCATGGTGTCGTAAATGGCCAGACCGGAACTGACGACGCCGCCAGGGCTGTTGATGTACAGGTTGATGTCCTTGTCCGGGTTTTCCGATTCCAGGAACAGCAATTGAGCCACCACCAGGTTGGCCATGTGGTCTTCGATCGGGCCGACGATGAAAATAACGCGGTCTTTCAGCAGGCGGGAGTAAATATCGTAGGCGCGTTCACCGCGGGAGCTTTGCTCCACCACCATGGGTACGAGGTTCAGTGCCTGAGGTTCAAAATCCCTGTTGTTTCCGTCCATGTTTCCTCTCGTGCTTGCCGGCCTTATCGTTATGCCCGGTTCGTCGCGGCCGTTATAACTTCCTGGAATTTCATTTCCTTGGGGGTCACTTTAGCGTTTTCCAGCACCCAGTCAACTACTTGTTCTTCCAGTACCGAGCTTTCCACCTGGTTCATTAACTGTTGATTATTGTAATAAAGCTGTACGACCTCGGCCGGCTCCTCATAAGTGCTGGCCGCCAATTCGATGGCTTCGCGAACCTTGTTGGAGTCGATACGGATTTCATTCTGGTGTGCCAGCTCGCCCATCAGCAGACCCGCGCGGACACGGCTTTCAGCCTGTTCCATGAACGGCTCGACCAGTTTCTGGACGAGCTCAGGGTCTGCCTGCTGCCCCTGCGACTGGATCATCTGCGCCGCCATGCTGGCAGCCTCGTCACGCACCACGCCTTCCGGAATTTCCAGGTCAGGAATGGCCTTGAGCAGCTGGTCAATCAATTGGGTTTTGAGCACCGTGTTGGTGGCCTGTTTCAGTTCACGCTCAAGGTTTCCGCGGATTTCGACTTCAAACGCTTCCTGGGTGCCGTCTTCGACACCGAAACTCCTGATGAACTCTTCGTCTACCTCGGGTTCGGCGCCTTCCGATACGGAAACCACCTTCAGATCAACCTTGGCTTTCTTGCCAGCCAATCCCGCTTCACGGAAATTTTCAGGGAACGTCAGCTTGATGTTCTTTTCGCCTTCGGGCTCAATGGCGGCAATCGCTTTTTCAAGGTCGTCGAAACCGGATTCGCCCATGATGATGGCCATCCGCTGCATGCCCTCTTCAGGCACCCTGCCTTCGTCGGTTTCGCCGGCGTACTCGATCAGCACCTGGTCGCCCGCTTCAGCCTTGCGCTCCACGGCGTTCCACTCGATGCGCTGCTTGCGCAGGGTCGCCAGCATTTCAGACACGTCCTCCTCGGTTACGTCCGTCTCGGGGCTTTCGATTTCAATGGCGCCGATATCGATGGTGTCGATGTCCGGATAAACCTCTATCAACGCTGAGAACTCGTAATTTCCGACGTCATTGGCCTTGGGGGCCTCCTCCAGGCGGGGCATCGATGCAGGCCGCAGATTTTCATCCTGGATGGCCTGTTGCAGGTTCGCCTGAACGGCCTCGTTAAGCACGTCCTGCGTGGCCTGCTTGCCAAAGCGCTGCTTGACGACCGTGGGTGGAACGCGGCCGGGGCGAAAACCCTTGATGCGAACCGTCTTGCCGATTTCGCGCAGCTTGGCGTTTACTTTTTCATCGATTTCGTTAGCGGGAATCTGCACCGTTAAACGGCGCTCAACACCGCTGGTGTTTTCTACGAAGACTTGCATAGTGATGACCAGACCTGTGATGTTTTGTTATGGCGACGGGCCATTGGCAGGGGCCAGTGGTGCGAAAGGGGAGACTCGAACTCCCACGGGTTGCCCCACTGGATCCTAAATCCAGCGCGTCTACCAATTCCGCCACTTTCGCACGTGTCGGAAAAAATGGTGGGCCATCTAGGACTCGAACCTAGAACCAATAGATTAAGAGTCTACTGCTCTGCCAATTGAGCTAATGGCCCGCTAAAAAAATGGGGTGGACGATGGGGCTCGAACCCACGACCGCCGGAATCACAATCCGGAGCTCTACCAACTGAGCTACGCCCACCATTGTTCAAGGGTGCGTATTTTACCCTGTTTTTCGTCAATCGTCGTCCTGGTCGCTTTGACCGGGATCAAACGGGCTGTAAACCTTTAGACCACGATTGGCAGGACTCGATTCAATGAGACCTCTCGGAACTGCGGCGGTTCTTGCCTGCCGGTAATAGCGTCCTCAACGCGGCCTTCGGCCGACGTGATAATGGCGCGCCCGGCAGGACTCGAACCTGCAACCCTCGGCTTAGAAGGCCGATGCTCTATCCGGTTGAGCTACGGGCGCAATCGGACTGGTCGGGGTGGAGGGATTTGAACCCCCGACCCACTGCTCCCAAAGCAGTTGCGCTACCAGGCTGCGCTACACCCCGACACGGTTTACAGCCGGGCAATGTTACGGAGATAATGGCGCGAGGTCAATGCCTGATTGGCACGATTTGCAGTTGACATTCATCCGGGCCAAAAGGATAATGCGCTGCTTCCTAAGCGCCCGTAGCTCAGCTGGATAGAGTACTCGGCTACGAACCGAGCGGTCGGGAGTTCGAATCTCTCCGGGCGCGCCAGAATTTTTGTGGAAAGCCACTCCTTATTTGGGGTGGCTTTTTTTGTGCCTGGACGACGGGCTGTGGGCTCCTGGGTTTGGTTTTACAGGGCTTTCTTGGCTGGCGCTTCGCGCTTCCCTCGTTGCGGACCCCGCCGTTTCGCGACCGGCCCGACAGGGCTTCCTGCCCTGGCGGGCCTCGATATTCATCCCTGAAAATCGCCGCGGGCGGGTTCCTCACTCGGCTGCCAAATGCCCTGTAAAACCAAACCCAGGAGCCCACAGCCCTTGCCCCGGTGCAAACTTGCGCCTTGGAGGGGGAGCAGCTTTCAGCTTGGTGGCGGGGGCAAAGTGCAGGTTTCGCACTGCGCGGGGTGGTCTATACTGATTTGCTTATGGGCATGTTCGAATACATTGCGGTACTGACTTCCATCATCATTGGTTTGGGGATGGCGCAGCTGTTGCGGGGGGTTGCGAGTGTTATCCAGCGGCAGAACGAAACGTCAGTCTATTGGATACATCTGTGCTGGGTGGGATTCATGTTCTTCACCCTGGTGTTCTGGTGGTGGTGGGAATTCGGGCTCGGCGCCATCGAATCGTGGACCTTTCTTATCTATTTTTTCGTGGTGATCTACGCCTTTGTCCTGTTCCTGATCTGCGCCTTGCTTTTTCCGGTCAACCTTGAGCACAACACTTCCTACAAGGATCATTTCTACTCAATGCGGGTATGGTTGTTTGGTCTGCTTGGCCTGACCTACTTGCTGGACCTGATCGATTCCCTGGTAAAAGGTCTGGAATACTTCCTGAACCTTGGCCCGGAGTATCTCATCACAACCGGGGTGCAGCTCTTGTTTTGCATAATTGCCATGAGGACCAGCAACGAGCGCTTTCACTCAGTATTCGCCATCGGCATGTTTGCCTATCAGCTTTCCTGGGCACTGAGGATTTACGATACGGTGGGGTGAGTTGGTGCCAACTAACCGGCATTGGGTGGGCATGTTTGGTTTTCGGAGCTTTCTTGGCTGGCGCTTTGCGCTTCCCTCAATCGGCACCCAAATGCCCCGAAAAGTAATAACTGCCTCCCAAAGCCTCCCCGATGCCGCCAAGGTGTGGGGCGAAGACGCCGGGGTGGGTGGCGCCCCATTCGCGGTGACTCGAAATGCCGAGTAATTTGCAGGCCCAGGGACAATCGGGCGGGATGCCCGATTGAGGCCGCCCAGGGCAGGATGCCCTGTAAGGCCGGCCCGTAAGGGGCTGTGAATTGCGAGGGGAGTTCCGCAGGAACCATTGAGCCGGAACCGGGGAATGGGCAGAACCCACCCCGGCCCCCGGCGTCTCCGCCACTACCGAAAGCACGTTGTCAGCGTTCGAACTCGACCTTCGAGGCAACACCGGCGTGATCTGACGGCCAGAGTCCCGATGG
>CAJIAU010000246.1_pt1 | contig 11133 bp, 5 predicted proteins | sample 9199171 | NCBI WGS metagenome assembly CAJIAU01 (sample SAMEA7708280, study PRJEB35096) | sediment metagenome | biome: marine neritic benthic zone biome [ENVO:01000025]; feature: sediment [ENVO:00002007]; material: shallow marine sediment [ENVO:03000034] sea grass bed [ENVO_01000059] ...
AACCGATGCGGCGATCAACTGCGGAATGACAATGAAAAAATTGAAGATCCCCATGTATATACCCATTTTCGCCGTGGGCAGAACATCGGAAAGCAGTGCGTAAGGCAACGACAGGATCGATGCCCAGGCAATACCAACACCGATCATTGGCACGATCAGCCAGGCGGGATCGCGAATGAACCAGAAACTGATCAGGCTGACGCCGCCGATCGTGAGGTTCACCAGGTGACTCCAGCGGCAACCCAACAACCTTGCCAGCAATGGGATAGCGATCGCAGCCAGCGCGGCGAAACCATTGTAGGATGCAAACAGCACGCCCACCCAGTTGGCGCCTTCGTTGTAGGCTTCGCTGCCGGTATCTGTCGAACCGAAGTGATACGCCGTTACTGCCGCAGTGCTGTAAATCCACATCGCAAACAGTGCAAACCAGGAGAAGAATTGCACCACGGCGAGCTGTTTCATCACCCGCGGCATCTGGAACAGGTCCTCCACGATCCGGTACAGGCCGTTTTCCACCCGCCCCCTGGACTGCATGGAGCCGGCGAGTATTTGCAGCAAACCAAAGGCCACCAGCCCCAGGGCGAGAATGTACAGTTGCTTGTCGAGATTGCTGACGACGACCCAGGCAGTAAACCCCAGCCCCGCTGCCATCCATACCAGGCCGCCATTCCTGTACCTGGAAGCAGGACGGAGCGCAATTTCAGACGCCTCGCCGCCCTGGTCTTCCTCTTGTTCGAACTCTGCAATTTCTTCGGGCGAATACTCCTTGCTGGAAATCACCGTCCACAGAACAGCCAGCAGGAAAACGACGCCACCGAGGTAGAAAGACCATTTCACGGAATCGGGAACCTGGCCTGCTGCGGCCGAGTTACTGACATCGAACCAGTTGGTCATCATCCAGGGTAGTGCCGACGCGACGATGGCGCCGATACCGATGAAAAAGCTCTGCATCGCGAAACCCAGCGTACGCTGCTTTTTCGGCAGGTTGTCGCCCACGAACGCCCGGAACGGCTCCATCGATATATTGATACTGGCGTCCATGATCCACAACATGCCGGCCGCCACCCACAGGTAGGGGGAATTGGGCATCGCAAAGAGCGCCAGCGAAGCCAGGATGGCGCCGACCAGGAAAAACGGCCTGCGCCTGCCCAGCCGGTTCCAGGTGCGGTCGCTCATGTAGCCGATGATCGGCTGCACGATCAGGCCCGTTACCGGGGCCGCCACCCACAGAATCGGCAGGTCCTCGATCTCCGCTCCCAGCGTCTGGAATATCCGGCTGACATTGGCGTTTTGCAGGGCGAAACCGAACTGGATGCCAAGGAACCCAAAGCACATGTTCCAGATCTGCCAGAAACTGAGCTGGGGTTTTTGTCTCATTGATCCGCTCCGTGAACGAATCGGACGGCGGCGCCGCCACCAGGCGCGAGCGGCAGGGTCAGGGCGTCCCCGCGCTTGAATTCTCTCTGTTCAATCGTGACCGGGTAGGGATTGGCTTTCCAGTGAGCATCCGGACCATCGCGATATATTTCTGCCCGGTAAGTGATTCCCGGCGCCAGGAAGTCCAGAGGAATGCTCAGCTCGCGAGCCTGTTCATCAGTGATCGCGCCCAGGTACCAGTCCCTTCCGCCGCGTTCCTGCCTGGTATAGGCCACGAAGTCCCCCACTTCCCCTGCAACGGCAATGCTCTCCTCCCAATCCGTCGGTACATCAACGATGAACTGGAAAGCATCGGGGTATTTTTCGTAGTTTTCGGGCAGATCCGCCACCATCTGGATCGGGCTGTAGACGGTGACGTACAAGGCCAGTTGCTTGGCCAAGGTGGTCGAAACGCGCTGCGCTGATTCCGCACCATCGAACGTCAGGTCAAAAATACCCGGTGTAAAATCCATCGGCCCGGACAGCATCCGTGTATAGGGCAAAATGGCAGTGTGCTCCGGCGGATTCGGCGGCACACCCCAGGCGTTGAATTCCTGGCCGCGCGCGCCTTCGCGGGAAATCCAGTTCGGATAAGTCCGCCGCAGGCCAGTGTCCTTGACCGGCTCGTGGGTATTGATGCTTATTTTCCGTTTGGCCGCCTCTTTTACCGAGCGCAGGTACTCCCCAACCATGTATTGGCCGTCATGCCACTCGTAATGAGCAATGCCCTTGTCGTCGACCCGTTTGATGTTACCGGCATCCGCCACGTAACCGGTTTTCACCTGGCGAACGCCCACGGATTGGTAGAGGTCAAACGCAGCGTCCATCTGGCTTGAGTAATTCACCGGATTGCCGGAAGTCTCATGGTGCCCGATCAGCCGAACACCTTTTTCGCGGCCGTATTCCGTAACCGCCTGGATATCGAAATCCGGATAGGCTTCCGTAAAACTGAACAGGTCGCCATTGTAGAACCATTCGCCATCCCAGCCGGTGTTCCAACCCTCGACCAGCACGCCGTCGAAGCCGTGTTTCGCGGCGAAATCGATGTACCGTTTCGTTTCGGCCGTGGTCGCGCCATGTTTCGGCCCGGAGCCCCAGGTTTTGGTTTTCAGGTGCATCGCCCACCAGATTCCTGCGTACTTGCCGGGCTCCACCCAGGACACATCGCCCAGCACGTTGGGCTCATTCAGGTTGAGAATCAGGTCTGAATTCAGCAAACCGACCGCATTTTCAGATATCTGGATGGTACGCCATGGCGTTTTGAACGGGGCAGCCGTTTTTACGCGAATGCCGTCCGACCAGGGGCGCAATATGGTTTTGAACACGTTATCGCGGCGCTGGTCCAGCGAAAAACCCGCGTAGTCCACCAGTGCCGCCTCGTGGATGCTGAGGTGGGTGCCCGAAGGCGTGCGCAGGGTCAGCGGTGTGTGCGCCGTTTCTATCTCGCCCAGGCTGCCGGTCCGGTACAGCTGTTCGTAGCGATTGTAGTTACTGCCCTCGATCCACCAGGCAGTTGATTTGGCCGGCAGATGAAACTCGGTCAACTCGTCCACGATGTGAACGGTCTCGAACCCTTCCTGTTCCGGCACCTCGTAGCGGAAGCCGACACCATCATTGAAAACCCGGATTCGAAGGTTGAAGCACCGGCCCGGCTCGTCCCCGAGAGTAAGCAACATCTGGTTATGATGATCCAGCACCAGCCGGCGTTCTCCCCAGGGCTGCTCCCAACGCTCATTACGGCTGCCCAACGCAGCTTCCAGGACATCGAAGCCGGTGTCAAACCCGGCCTGGTCACGAAAGCGCAGGCCCAGGGCCGAGTCGGAGATGACCTGCTGGTCACCGAACGTGACGGAGTAACGAAGTTCATGCCGTTCGTTCATCTGTAATGAGAACACGATCCGGCCGTCCGGAGACGCGACCATAACCTGCGCCTGCAGAACATTCGATACTAAAAGAAAGCAAAGGCCAGCAATGGCGGTGCGAATGATGCTCATGGTCCACGAAATCAACGAGCGCATTCAGTGCACCCAACGATACTGAAACTAATGCACCCGGGATTACGTTTCCACAAAGAATCATGTGAATACGTTTGCAGGAGTATCAGTTACTTACGTGATTGCATAGAATCCCTGCCATGAAACACATTTTTCTCGTTTTCTGGCTGTTACTGCCACTCACCGTTTTGGCCGAGTCTGCTTCGATTTCCCGCGTGGAACCCCCGTTCTGGTGGACCGGGTTCAGGGACTCCGGGTTGCAACTGATGATATACGGGGACAATGTCTCCAGGCTCACACCCGAACTGGATTACCGGGGGGTTTCCATCAAACGGGTTGAGCGGGTCGACAGCCCCAACTATCTTTTTCTGTATCTCGATGTCAGCGCAGAAGCACGCCCCGGTGAGGTGGAGATCGTATTCAGATCGGAAGACGAATCCATTACCCACAGCTACCAGCTGAAGCAGAAGAACCCGGACCCGGACCACGCCAGGGGGTTCTCGGCGGCAGACGCCATCTACCTGGTGACCCCGGATCGTTTCGCCAACGGCGATCCCGGTAACGACACCATCAAAGGAATGGGAGACAAGCCCGACCGCAGTGCGCCGGGCGGCCGCCATGGTGGTGATCTCAAGGGGATAGCCGACAACCTGGGCTATATCCGGGACATGGGATTCACGGCCATCTGGTTGAATCCGCTGGTAGAAAACCGTATGCCCACCTACTCCTACCACGGCTACTCGGCTACCGATTTCTACCGTGTCGATCCTCGTTATGGCACCAATGAGCAGTACAGGGAACTGGTGTCTTCGGCTCGGAAAAAGGGCATCGGTGTGATCATGGACATGATCGTCAACCATATCGGCAGTGAACACTGGTGGATGAAAGACCTGCCCACGGAAGACTGGTTGAATTTCCCGAATGCAACGGTCAGGACTTCACACGAGCACATTACCGAACAGGACCCCTACGCCTCGGAGTACGACAGTCGCCGGTATTCGGATGGATGGTTCGTAGATACCATGCCCGACCTGAACCAGCGCAATCCCCTGTTGGCAGATTACCTGACCCAGAATGCCCTCTGGTGGATCGAATACCTTGGACTGGCCGGCATTCGCATGGATACCTACCCCTATCCGGACAAGCGTTACATGGCAGAATGGAGCCGCCGGCTGATGGAAGAATACCCCCACTTCAACATCGTGGGCGAGGAATGGACAGACAACCCGGCCGCTGTTTCATACTGGCAGGCGGGTAAAGTGAACCGGGACGGTTACGTTTCATACCTCCCCAGCCTGATGGATTTTCCGCTGCAAAGCGCCCTGCGCTGGGGCCTGGTCACTGAAGAAGACAGTAAGATGGAGGACCTGCGGCCGGGAGGTTTTCTGTACCTGTACCGCATGCTGGCCAACGACTTCCTGTACCCGGATCCGGGCGCCCTGGTCATCTTTCCGGACAATCACGACATCACGCGCATCTATACGCAACTGGGCGAAGACTACGATCTTTACCGGATGGCGATGGCCTATATACTGACGATGCGCGGTATCCCGCATCTCTATTACGGCACCGAGGTGCTGATGCACAACCGCGAAGCCGAAGACCATGGCGTCATTCGCAGCGATTTTCCAGGCGGATGGGAAGGCGATGCGCGCAATGCCTTCACCGGCGAAGGCCTGACCGAAAGTGAACTCGCAGCGCAGACTTTCCTTAAAAAACTGCTGAACTGGCGGCTGGACAAAAAGGTCATCCATTCCGGAAGCCTGACCCACTTCAAACCCGAAAACGGGACCTACGTGTATTTCCGCCACGATTCAGAAGACAGCGTGATGGTTGTTTTCAACAAGAATCATGAAACAGTCGAACTGCAACTGGATCGCTTTGCAGAAAGGCTGGAAGGCTACGGGCGGGTGACCGACATCTTTTCGGGAGAAACGGCGACTCTCGGCGACAGTCTTACTCTTGCGCCGCGTTCGGTTCGCATCCTGGAACTGCGAAAAGCGCCAGATTCCGGCTAATATCCATCGAGGCAGGCCCTTTCGAACGAGTCCAGCATTTTCTGCCGGTTCCCGGCCTGATCGAAAAATTTGTCCAGGTAAGACATCGCACGCTCCCTGTTGCGAGCCTCGAGACCGGGTACTTCGCTGATCACTGCCAGGATTTCCTGTTTCCTGGACCAAACAGTTTCAAGCGCTGCATCCAGGTAAACGCGATCGGTGCACAAGCCACGATAAAGCCGCTGCGTGACCCGCCTGATCCGCAGCTTGGAATCCGGGCGGGCGTATCCGGCGTTCACCAACCCTGCCAGGTCGAAATCATAAGGCACGGAGATGATTTTCGAGTCGCGTTCGAACAGTTCCACGTTGTGGCAACATTTCTCATCATAGTCCGCCCTCAGCATCATGTAGTCGGTGTTGCCTATCAGGTATTGCATGACATACATGAGCGCCGCGTTATTGAGATCATGCCGATACAGGGGGAATCCCTCCAGGGATACCGGCTGTACGCCGGTTCGAACGGCAAATTCCTCTAGCGGCTCGATCAGGAATCCGAAAAACGATTCGCCTTCATCAGACCACACACCGTCGGTGTCGACATAGTCAACTCGCAGCAAGCGCACGCGGAAACTCAAGTCCGTTACTGCATTGAACATACGATAAGCCGCATATTCGTCCAGCAGGTCCTGCTCACCGCGAGCCCCCTTCCGGCAATGCGTGACCATCTTGATCCTGTCCTGGCCGGCAAAGATGCTGTCCGCAGGCGGAGGTTCGGGAAATTTAAGGCGGATTGGAGGAAAGTCACAGACTTTCAGCCGGCTATGGCCCCTGCCACGCAGCTCCGCCGCCAGGGTTTCTCCCCCAGTGCTGATCGAAAACGGCAGATAGGTTTTTTGCCGGGCATCCCTGATCAGCGTGCCAAACGGCCCGGCCAGGGTGGCTTCGAGCACGGACGAGTCTTCGAATAACGGCGAGGCATTCACCACGCCGGACCACAGTATCAACAGCAGCAGGCTCAATCCGTTGACCGGCCTGAAGCACGGAATACGGATTTGCGTTTTCACCTGGGTTTACAAAACATTTCCAGGAACTGGTCGTGGCTGGGGATTTTTGGCAGCGGCTCCATTTTCAGCTTCCTGGTATTGACCAGCTTTTCCTTAAGCTGCGCGTCCGTCAGGCTGTCTGCGATCGGATGATAGTCACGCGGGGTCACGCCCTGTCCCAGCATCACCTGCAGCCAGGACGGCTCGAGGAAAATATCGAGCTGGTCCTGCACCAGCCCGCCATTCGACCGGAACAGGCCGATTTTTTCCGTCAGGCGCTCTGGCACATCCATATTGCGGGTGTCGCGCCAGAACTGGCTGTCATCGCGCTCATTGAGATAGTAGTGCAGGATGATGAAGTCCCGGATCAACTCGTATTCGCGCTGTGACTGCCGGTTGTACTCGTCCATCCCTGCCGAAGTGACGCCGGCGTGCGGGAACAGTTGGATCAGGCGGACAATAGCCGACTGGATCAGGTAAATACTGGTGGATTCCAGCGGTTCCAGGAACCCACTCGACAACCCGACTGCGACTACATTCCGGTTCCATTGTTTGCGGGTGCGGCCGGTACGGAAGGGGATGATCTTTGGCTCGGCCAGGGCCTTTGAATCCAGGTTGTTCAGCAGGATATCCGCCGCCTGATCATCGCTGTAATGATTGCTGCTGTAGACCAGGCCGTTGCCGTTGCGATGTTGCAAAGGTATCCGCCATTGCCAGCCGGCTGAGTGAGCGATCGACCGGGTGTAGGGCAGAGTTTCCTCGAATCGCTCCGAGGGAACAGCCATCGCGCGATCGCAGGGCAGCCAGTGCCCCCAGTCCTCGTAGCCGGTTCCCAGTTTCTGGTGAATCAGCAACCCGCGGATGCCGGAGCAATCGACGAAAAAGTCACCCTCGATGACTTTGCCGCTTTTCAACACCAGCGATTCGACATAGCCGCTTTCAGGATGGATATTGACCTGCTCGATCAGACCTTCGGTCCGTTTCACACCGCGCTGCTCACTGTATTTCCGCAGGAACGCGCCGTACAACGAGGCATCGAAGTGATAGGCGTAATGCAGTTCCCACATCGGGTCGTCGACCTTCAGCTTGGCGAACTTTCCGGCTTCGGCGCACAGGTAGTTCAGATCGTATTCCCACAGATCCGTGGTGTAACCCGCTTGCTGTGCGCGCGTCCAGAAATGGTGGAAATGACAGAACGCCTGGCTTTTCCCGGGCGCGCCAAACGTGTGGTAGTAACTGTCGCCCTGCTGGCGCCAGTTCTCGAACCGGATCGCGAGTTTGATGGTCGATTTCGTTTCCCGCAGGAACTCCGCTTCATCCAGCCCCAGCACCGCGTTGACGTGCTGGATCGGCGGGATGGTGGCTTCCCCCACGCCGACGATACCGATCTGCTCGGACTCGACCAGTTCCACGTCGACCTGTTCGCCCAGCACCCGTTTAAGCAGTGCTGCTGACATCCAGCCGGCGGTACCGCCGCCGACCACTACGACTTTGCTGATTTTTTCTTTCATGCAACCCCGCCAAAAATACCCGCCAAAAAAAACCCTGCCAGATACTCTAGCAGGGTTTTTGGGTCATACCAGTGACTGTTACCAGAACTTGTAGATGGCGCTCAACAGGTAGTTGCGGCCAAAGCTCTGATACTGCGTTACCTGGCGACGGTCGTCGTTGGTCTGGATGGTGTCTTCGTCCGTCAGGTTCTGGCCCTGAAGTGCGATAGACAGTCCGCCCAGCCAGTCTGAACGGCCGGTAGCACCGAAATCGTAAGAGATCTGTGCGTCAACCAGCGTTGCACCCTGGTCGAAGGTCTGCACCAACGACAGGCTCTCGCCACGGACTTCCGTCGAGTACTTGCTACGCTTGGTCCACGCCACACGGGCGTCGAATCCGCCTCTTTCGTAGAACACGATGAACGAGTAGTTCTCATCCGACAGGCCGGGTACGTCAGTGCCGTCATCCAGGCCGCCGTCGAGAAAGGTCGCTGTGGCAATCACACCGAGTCCATCCAATTTGTCCCACAAAATGCGGAACGGGAAGACCGTTTGCAATTCATAACCGTTCACGGAACCTGTCAGGCCATCTTCGCGATAGCTGACCAGTCCATCAAACGTCGCCGGGGTAACCGGATTGCCGTTCTCGTCATCCACCTGGTGATAACCGGGGATATAGAACTCGCTGAAATCCGCGACAAACGAGCCGGCACGGTGCCAGTTTTTCAAATCTTTATAGAAGTAAGCCGCGGAGAACAAACCATCCTCGGCAAAGTACCAGTCCCATGCCACGTCGAACTGTGTGGCTTCCAGCGGACGCAGTCTCGGGTTACCCGCGCTGCCGCTCCAGGCGCTTTGCTGCGGGTCGGTCGAGGTCACGTTGGCCAGGTTGAAAAAGAACGAAACCTGTTGATTCGCTCGCATGTCATCCATACGCGGGCGACTGACGGTTTTCGACGCCGCCATGCGCAACAGGTGGCCGTTATTGAAGTCATAGTTCATGTTCAGAGAAGGCAACCACTCGTTGTAGTCGTCACCATCATCCAAAGGCGTTGCCTGCACATACAGGTCCGGGCCGGTCTGAGAGCCGAAGCCCTGGGATTCCTGGTCGGTATGCTGGTACTGGATACCGATGTTGCCGTAGAACATGCCGCGCCAGACATCCACGTCCCAATCCAGCTTGGCGTAAGCTGTCGTGATCTTTTCCTTGACCTTGTAGGTGTCACCGAAACGCTTGGTTTCCAGAAGCTGTGCGTCAGTTGCCTCGTAGAAGCCATTCAGGAACATGCCCAGGCTGTCGTAAGCGACCACGCCGTCGATGCCGATGAAACCAAGTCCCGTTGAACCTTCACGAAATTCTTCCGGGACCGGGCCGTCAAGCGGCCAGGTTGGGGCTGTCAGGAAGAAACCGCCGTTGTCTTTTGACTTCTTACGGTCTTTATAATCAACACCGAAGGTCAACTCCTTCACGAAAGCGCCATCAAACAGGGTGGAAGCCTGTAAGCGGAAGCTGGTCAGCTTTTCGTCGAACACCGGCTGGTTTACGAAACCGTCCTGTGCCTGTGGCGGACCGATTTTGGAACCGTCAGGCAGGGTCTGTTCGGCAAACCGTTCGACCGGAGCCAGCGCGCCGCCCCAGGCTTGAGGGCCGGCCAGCCGGATCAGGTCCCAGTCGGTCAGGTCCAGGGGGGAACCTGCAGAACTGGCGCCAAAAATAGCCCCGTCAGGTGTCATCGTCCAGGAGCGGGTGGTGGCCGGACCCTGGCTCATCAGGCCTGCACGGCCCACACCTGAATAGCTTTCAACGTTGGTGATGGTCTTGTCAACCTTGCTGTGCGCGGCGTCGAACATCAGTTTCCAGCTGTCGGTCAAGTCCCAGTCAACATTCAGGCCGTATGTTTTCAGCTTGGCTTCCTTACGCTCCGCGTCGTTACGAACCACAGAACGGAATCCACCCGTGAAATCCACGTCCGTCACAAAGCCGGGCTCAGCGCCCAGGACCGTGTAATCTCCGGAACCCCACTCGGCCAGGCCTTCTTCCAGGCCACGGAATACCTTGTCTTCCTTGAACTTGATGTACAAGCCGTCGAAGGTAACCGTCACATCGTCATTCGGCGCCCATTGGATCACACCTGAATACGTGTCACGTTTCAGTTTAGCCGAACGTGCAAACGAGTCATGACCACCGAGGATCACTTCGTCGCCGTTCAGGTTGACGCCGTCACCCGCGTTGTCAACGTTGACACCCGGATAACCCCAGGCCCGGAATTGCTCTTCCTGGCTGGGCGAATCAGTAATAGCTGCAACAAACGACACACCCAGCGTGTCATCCGCGAATACATCCGAATAGGTCAGGGCGAAGCGGTAACCGTCGTCATCGTAGTCCGGGTTAGCGGAATTTTTGTCGTTCTTTTCATACAAAGCACTAACGGCAAGGACGCGTTCGGTTTCCAAGGGGCGATTCGTGCGCAGGTCGACGATACCACCGATGCCCTGGGTCATCTGGGTGGCGTCCGGAGTCTTGTAGACCACCATGCCCCTGACGATTTCCGAGGGATACAGGTCGTATTCCACACCACGGTTGTCACCCATACCCAGCAATTCGCGACCGTTCATCGTGGTGCCGACGTAGTCTTCCTTGAAACCACGAACTGAAATACCACTGACGCGGCCGTTACGGCGCTCGCCGGAAACACCAGGCATCCTGGCCAGGGCGTCGGCGATACTGGGGTCGGGAAGCTTGCCGATGTCTTCGGCGGAAATCGCTTCAACGATCGATGTATTGTCACGCTTGGTGCCAATCGCGTCGATCAGGCTTTTACGGAAGCGGCCGGTAACGATGACCTCCTCCATGACCATTTCTTCGGTCTGTTCAGTGCCGGACTGGTCCGTAGAGTCTTGCGCCTGTTCCTCGGCGTAAGCCGGGTACGATGCCAGCAGCAGCGAGATAGTGGCGGCCAGTTCCTTGCGCCGGAAATATTTTTTGGAATTCATGATCTCTCCGAAGTCGAGTAGTTAGTATGTGCCCATCAATAGCGTATGTGACTACGCTTATAATCGGCACACCCTATATATGTGTCTTTGGGTCTGCAAATTTTTGCAATCGTATTCAATAATTTGCAAAACGGAATGATATGATGACTTTCACGGTTTCCGGGCTGGAAAACCGGCAACGCATCAAGGTCTGAATTAT
>CAJIAU010000079.1_pt1 | contig 11078 bp, 10 predicted proteins | sample 9199171 | NCBI WGS metagenome assembly CAJIAU01 (sample SAMEA7708280, study PRJEB35096) | sediment metagenome | biome: marine neritic benthic zone biome [ENVO:01000025]; feature: sediment [ENVO:00002007]; material: shallow marine sediment [ENVO:03000034] sea grass bed [ENVO_01000059] ...
CCCGCCACTGCCCCCGCAACGGTAGACGAAGGCTGGGTCATCGCAGCCACTGTACCTGAACGGTATGGGAAGGCGACCCGGCGCAGGCGTTTCGCCCTTCGTGAGTCCGGAGACCGGCCAGCAGTTGATCGTAACGTGCCATCGCGGTGGGCGAGGGCGGGCGAGACTGCAAAACAACAGCCGCAACCCGGGTACCCGCCGCCATGGCGCTTCATGCGTTCGGGTGAGAGCGCGGGAAACAATAATGAACAACAAATTACTCTTTTATACGGCAACCGCACTGCTGTCCGGGCTGATGTCGGCATCCGCCCTGGGACAGGCTAAAAATTCTTCGGAATCCAATGACGAGCCGCCTGCGGAGCTGGATGACCTGGTCGTGACCGCGGCGCTCGAGCCCGTTTCCATCAACGACGTGGCCAGCTCAATCACCGTGATCACGCGCGAGCAGATCGAGCAAAGACAGGTGAAGTACCTGGCCGACCTGCTGCGCGACGTACCCGGGTTCAGCGTCAGCCAGTCAGGCGGCATTGGCGCCCAGACCCAGATCCGTGTGCGCGGCGCCGAGGCCAATCACATGCTGGTGCTGGTCGACGGCATCCGCGCCAATGACCCGGCCTCTGTCGACGAGTTCCAGTTTCAATATGCCACGACCGCGAATATTGAACGCATAGAGATAATCAGGGGGCCTCAAAGCTCGATCTGGGGTTCAGACGCGATGGCGGGCGTGATCAATATCATTCGCACAAAGGACACGCGCGAAACCTGGCTCAGCGGATCAGCGGAGGGCGGATCGTTCAGTACCTTCAATGCCGCCGTGGACGGTGGTCTGAGCCGCGAAAATTTCCGGTTACAGGGCGGAGTCTCCTATTACACGACGGACGGCATCAATATCGCCCGCGAAGGCGACGAGAAGGACGGATCGGATAATACGACCGCGAACGTAGGGTTTGAGTGGGATATCAACGACGCCTGGTCCTTCCTGGCTTCGGGGCAATATGTCGATGCCGAAACACAATTCGACGATGTGGATTTCTTTGTCACCGGACTGCCCATCGACACCGATCGCGTCACGAAAGCCGATCGGACCTACCTGCGGGGGGAAGTCCGATACAAGCCCGCGGACAGTCGCTGGTCGGGGAACGCGTCAGTCAATTACACGGACAGCGACAACAAGAATTTCTATGACGGCATCTTCAACAGCTCAACTGCGGCCGAAGTGGTCGACGCTCGTGCCCGTGGTAGCGTATTGCTGGGTGAGGAGCGCCATCATCGACTGACCGGCGCTTTCGACTATATCGATACGGATTTTTCGCAGCGGGGAGAGGCCTTGCCCTGGGGGGATCCAAACCAGGATCGGAGCTACGACCAGACCAGCCTCGCCGCGGAGTATGTCGGCAAGTATTCGTCCGGCTTTACCTGGACAGTGAGCGGGCGGTATAACGATTTCAGCGATTTCGATGACATCACGACCTGGCAGTCGGCATTCAGCTACCAGGCCAGCGAGGCGTTGAGGCTGCGTGGCTCTGTCGGCACCGGCTTCAAGGCGCCTACGTTCACCGAGCGGTACGGGTTCTACCCTGACCAGTTCATTGGCAATCCAGACCTCAAGCCGGAAGAATCGAGGGGCTGGGAACTCGGTTTCGACAGCCGTTGGATGGACCAGGGCGTCACATTCGGAGCGGTGTACTTCAACTCGAAACTCGAAGATGAGATCGACGGGTTTGTTTTCGATCCCGAGACGTTCCTGTTCACGGCAAAGAACCGTGACACCGACAGTCACCGCAAGGGCGTGGAAGTTGTTTTTGACTGGAAGCCACTGACGAATTTCGATATTGCCGCGAATTACACTTACACGGACTCCACGGAACCCATGGGTGAGGAAGATGTTCGCGAACTCAGGCGTCCCAGGCACATGGGCAGCCTGTCACTGCAGTACCGCTTTGCCGATGACCGTGCGTATGCCAATCTGAACCTTTCATATACCGGCAAGCAATACGACGTCTTTTTCGATCCCGCTACGTTCGTCAGTGAACAGGTGGAACTGGACAGCTACACCCTGCTGGACCTGGCCGGAGGCTGGAAAATCAACCAGTCGCTGGAATTGATCGCCCGCATCACCAACCTCACCGACGAGGAGTATGAGGATGTGCTGGGGTATTCGACCCGGGGCAGGGGGTATTTCGGTGGCATACGGGGGCGGTTTGATTTCTAGCGGGTGATGATCACGGGCTGCCGGACCGCAGCCTTTGTGTATCGGTTTCCAGCAAAGACCACGCGGCCCGGCTGACTTTGGCTGTATTGATCTGCGCCCACGGGTCCGCAGAATCGGGCATCGGCGCGTTTTCAATTTTGCGGTAAACGTCCCGGGTCACCCGGTAATTGGCGTAAGCATGCGGTGCTTCCGGGTTCATTGCGCTCTTGCGGGTGAAATCATCCAGCAGTTGTGTCGTGGTTTTTGATGAAAACGCCAGCTCGGTGAGTTTGGCCCGGTATTCAAGGTCAGCCGAACTCAATGCCGGGAAGTTCCTGAAATCAGCCAGGTGGCGGGATTCATGTTTCAGGTAGGAGACTTCGAATTTTTCAGAATTACGGTCGTAGGCCCAGTCCACGCAGTACAGGCGCGCATTTTCCACCCAGCCTGTCGTGAAGGCGAGTCCGAAAGTGGCGTAGTCTTTCCAGCCCATGCTGAAGATATCAGACAGAAACACGACATCCACATTCTCGGTGCTGTCCGTCAGGCGAACCGAGAATTTTCTGACTTCTTCGTTCTTCCAGAGAATCAGGTCCTTCAGCGGCGGGGCATCGGCGTAAAGCACGCGAAACCCTCTTTGCTGGAGTGCATGGCCCAGTTTTGGATAAATTTCATCGGCGGGTATCGGGCTGGTTGACTGATCCCGGCTTTCCAGAATCCGCGTCAGGTCCTCGTGAAGCCGGATGCCTGCCTGTTCTTCAGAAATTTCCCCTGTTAGCGCCAGGCTCCAGTAGGTACGGTAGGCGGAAATCACACGGTCCGCCAGCGGGTCTCCGGTACCTGGCGCGGTGTCTTCGTCCCGATTGACAAATCGGGATTGGAACTGGTGCGACAATTCCCTGGAGCCTGCAGAAAGGTCCCCGGATTGCTGACCGGAAAACAATAGCTGCGCCGACTGCAGGTCACCCTGGAGCGCCAGTGCGATATATCGCTCGGTAATGCCGTTATCTGCATTTGCACATGGCGCACAGGTCAGCAGCCACAGTCCAATGAGCAGTAGAGGTATTTTAGTCATGTAAAAACTTTGCAGCCGGCACCAACTTTTGGTGAACATTACTGTAATTTAACTGACAGGCAAAGTATCTGCGCAGGAAATGGATTTTGAAAGTCAGATATTCGAACAGGAAGGAGCGGCTTTCAGAATGGAGTACGTCACTTATATCCTTATTATCTTAGGGGTGATGGCGCTGTGTCTGGTTGTATTTCGAAGAAGAGAGCAGTATATCGAACTGAGATCGAGCAGACCTTTTGTGGCGGGTTCCGCCGGGACTGAATCAACAGGCGAACAGAGCTATGGAAAATTGACACAAGAGAACCGGTTGAACGTACCCACGCCCTGGGGCTGGCCAGGAAGTGATTCGGCGATCAAAGCGGCAGAGGACCGAACCGTTTCCGAAACTCTGCATCGATTCGTAGACCATCTCATCACCGAGAAGCAGACCGTGGAGGACAGTGAGTACCTTCTGAAAAGGAATGAGAGCCTGCGATTATTGATGGAGGATCGTTACGGAATGTCCAGGCGCGTTGGGAGCGGTTCAGTCAAAACGAAAAAAAATACACCAGGCCCCGAAGGCAACTCACTTGTCTTGGAACAACGCGGATTGAAGGAAGTCAGAACGCCGTGGGGGTGGTAAAGCTCTATGATGTGTCAAAATATTGATCTGAATGATCAAAAAATGAACAGAAATGTGCTATAAATAAAGGATAGGGATGATCGGCAATCGGTTCTGAACAGGGACCGAAAACACGACAAGGATCAAACGGAATTTGAAAGTCTCCGGTAGGGCGGGCAAGGCGTCACCTGGAAGCGTGACGGAATCCCTTGATTTGGAGGATTTCAGAATGAACACGGTAATCTTTCTGATATTCGTGGGCGTATGTGCATTCGTGGCAGTTTGGTTAACCCGGCGGCCCGGCAAGAGCCAGGACCGGGTGAAACCGACTTCAGAAAAGCTGACTCCAACTTCTCACGACAGGTTGTCACATAAAGAGGAAATCTGGGAGGCGAGGCGCCAATTCGCACAGAAAAATCTCAGTTCAGTACAGAGGTATGTACCCAAGTCTGAAGCCTCGGACCAACCGGAATACGATGGTTTCAGCCGTCGTGACCGGCATCATCTGACGCCTGCGGGGCAGATTAAAAAAGAATCCCAGACAGAAAATCCTTCAGCACGGTAGGTCATTATAGTTTCATGATCCGGCGCGGTTAACCGCGCCGTTCTTATTTTTCACCGACAAGAATTTCCGGAATGTCGACTTCCTGGTTGCCGGGAATCTTGATGCCCATGGGCACTACTTCCACGCCCATGGTCTCGTTTTCGTGAGGCCTTAACAGCGACAGGGCTTCCTGTTTTTGGCCATGCAGCCACACACCGGCCTCGTTGGTGTCGCGTAGCAAGGCCGGGCTGCGGTTGTGGCCAACTGATTTAAGGACATCGTTCGGGTCAACGGTAATGATGGCTACCGTCGTGTACCGCGAGCCATCCGGAAGCGTCGTCTGGCGGGCCAGTCCGGCCATCATCCAGAATGGGGCGTCGGTTGGAAACACGGCATATGGAATCTGTGGTTTCACCCGGCTGTCAAACTCATAAAACCAGGACACGATAACCAGAACCCGGGATTCCGCTCCCCACGCGCCCATGAAAGTCGGTGCAAAGGGTCGCCCCTCGGTCCGCAGCCTGGCATTGGCCGTCGAAATCAGGCGGCCTTGCTTGTTGGTGGGCAGGCGTCCCTCCGAATAGACCGGGATGAATGGCCATATGGCTTCTGCCGGAATGTCTTCACCTTCAGACCGATAGATGATCGGGAGTGTCTCCCAGACCATGGAATCCGGTTCGGACTTGCGCCGCAGGCGCGAAGGGGAGATGTTGATGCGGGTTTCAGGGTCGGACGGAAATGCGGATGGAGCCCTCAGAGAGGAAGCATAGGCATAGACTTCTGACCAGCTGAGGTGTGAGACTGAGGCTTTTCCGCACATGAGTTCAATGCCTGATTGTGCTCAACTCTATCACCTGGGGCAGTTTTTTCGTGTAATTGCGAATCAAACCATCCCGCAGTGCAATAGTTGTTATTTTCAAAAATGTTTTCCGTTCGTCCGGCTCGTAAAACCGCGCCGTCAGGAAAAACTTGGGAACCTTTATCAACAAAATTAAGGGGTAGAAAATTCCGGACGCAATCCGGTACATTTCCAGCCGGTTTCGGTAAGTGTAGTAAACCTTCCACAGCGGACGGTAAATATCCTGCTGATTAACCAGCGTTTCACAATCGTGGGAGAACTCCAGCCAGGGCACGAACCAGTGTTTGATCCCCGCTTTTCTCAATTCAAGAACATAAATTATGTCATCCGAGTAGATGAAAAGCTCTGTACGTGGTAGTCCGATTTTTCCTTCCCGAATCAGCGAGAGGCGGAGGAAAAAGCCGACAAAAGAAGACGCATCTATCTCCCGGCGTGTATGAAGCTTGTAATCGTCATCTGTCACATGGAAGCCATGCCGCCCGCGCAAAGCCGTGGAAACAAGCTCCTTCAAGTGCCAGAACGGATTGACGCTCGGCCGGTTCATTTCGCTGATCTTCCCATCCGGCAGGTAAACGGCAGCTGCCAGGCTGCCTACTTCAGGTGGAATTTCCAGCCGGTTGAACTCATCCAGCATTCCAGCCTCGGGATAGGCGTCATCATCAAACGCAACCATCCAATCGGCCTCCGGGACTTTATATGCCGCATGCTCGAATCCCAGGTGAAAGCCACCGGCTCCTCCCAGGTTTTCCCCGGAGTGAATGACCTGGAGGCGTGGGTCCTCATATTCGTCCAGCCATTCCCTTGTCCCATCCGTGGAGAGGTTATTAACCACCACGACGGCATGAAAGTTCTGGTCCAGCGTATTCCTGACGGTGGTTTTCAGCCCTTCCAGGCGGTTGTAGGTGACGATGACTGCAACAGTTTTTCGCGTCATGGGGCTTTCACACCGGATCCATAAAAAATACCGGAACAGGTTGATTGCCTCGCTCCAGCTCCAGGAAACGGTCAGCCGTTTCAAGAGCCTCCCCGATGGTTACATCCATGTCCAGGTAACGATAGGTGCCGAGACGCCCGATAAAGGAGATGTTCTTCTCCTGTTGCGCGAGCGCCACGTAATTCTGCAGCATGGCCTTTTCATCCGTCAGTCGAATAGGGTAGTAGGGGATATCTTCAAGTTCACATTCGCGGCTGAACTCGCGGTAACAAATGGTTTTTTCATGCGATTCCCAGGGCGAAAAGTACTTGTGCTCGCTGATTCTGGTGTAAGGCACAGCCTCATCCCCGTAATTCATGACCGCACACCCCTGGTAGTCGCCCTCAGCACGAATTTCCTCGAAGTCCAGCGTCCGGTAGCCAAGCCGCCCCAGTTCGTAATCGAACCAGGCGTCAATGGCGCCGCTATAAAAAATATGGCGATACTCCGGTGCCTGGCTGCGATTGAACAGCGTATCGAGATGAACCGTGATGTTCCCGTGATCCAGGATTTGCTCGACTATTGCGGTATAGCCTTGCTCCGGCATGCCCTGGTGTTTGTGGAAAAAGTAGTTGTCATCGTATGTAAACCGAACAGGCAATCTTTTGAGGATACTGGCTGGCAGCAGGGTAGGGCTGCAGCCCCATTGTTTGAGTGTATAGCCTTTGAAGAAGGTTTCGTAAAGGTCTTTGCCAACGAAGCGCAGCGCCTGCTCCTCGAAGTTCCCGGGCTCTTCGATGCTGAGATCGGCCTGCTGTTCGATAAACGCCCTGGCTTCGCCGGGGGAAAAGGTCTGGCCAAAAAACTGGTTGATCGTATGCAGGTTGATCGGCAGAGAGAACACCTGTCCCCGCGCGGTCGTTTTCACCCGGTTGGTATAGGGCATAAAGCGCGTATAGCGATTCAGGTATTGCCAGACCCGGTCATTGTCGGTGTGGAATATATGGGGTCCGTATTTGTGCACCATGACACCGGTCCCTGTATCCCTCTCGGTGTGACAGTTACCCGCAACATGTGAGCGTCCGTCAAAAACGTCGGTTTCAATTCCGGCTTCCGCCAATTCCCGTGCAATGACTGCACCGGAAAACCCCGCACCAACAATGGCAATTTTTTTCACTGGTTCTCCATGTCCTGTGGCGTGATGGTTCACTCCCTGAATTAACCACCAATTATTGTCGACCATCTGGCCAATGTCGAGTGGCCAGAACCGAATCGTTCATCCGCCGGTATCGGATTATCTTTTTATACAACGTATAGATAAACTAGCGTCAGCGGCCAATCGTGTTTTCAGGATGAATAACGATACACAAAAAAAATGGGCAATTTACGGCGGCGCCGGCTTTATTGGCCAACACCTGGCCAGTTCAATCCTGTCGCGAACTGAAGATGACTCAGTTACGTTGCTCGATTTGCTCTCTCCGGCCGAACAGGGGTGGAAAGCCCCCCTGGAGCCGTTTATGGAGAATGGCCGCCTGTCCGCCGTCAAGGCTGATGTCAGGGATTACAGCCAGCTGGAGGCCACGTCTGATGCTTTCGATGTCATGGTCAACCTGGCCGCTGTCCACAGGGAACCCGGCCATGAGAAGGAAGAATACTTCGAAACCAACGTTTCAGGCGCCAGGAATATCTGTCAATTGGCAGAGGCAGTGAATTGTTCTGAAATAATTTTTACCAGCAGCATTGCAGTTTATGGAATCCACGACCGGCCGGCGGACGAAAATGCCACCCCGGTGCCCAAGATGCCCTACGGCCAGTCGAAACTGCAGGCAGAGGGAATTCACAGGGCCTGGGCAAGCCGGGTTGGGGGCACGCTCTCGATTATCCGCCCCGGTGTGGTTTTTGGGCGCGGCGAGCAAGGAAATGTTAGCCGCCTGGTAAGCGAAATGCTCAAGCGCGACCGGGCCATCCGAATCCACCCGGACCAGGTTAAAGCGGGAATTTACATCGAGGAGTTGCTGTCGATCATCCATTGGCTCAGAACCCGGGCACCCGGGCCATCCGGTTTTCACCTGGTCAATGGTGTGACCGAAACGCCCATTACCTTCAATGCTTATGGGCGGGCCCTGGATCAGATTAATAACTTCCGGAAGCGGGCTTTCACAGCTCCGGAGGCCCTGTTGAAAACGGCTGCAACCATGCTGACACCCTTCCGCCGCTTTTTCCCGGCAGGTTCCAAGGTACATCCGCGCAGAATAACCAAGCTGACCCTGGTTAATGATATTCGGGCGACGGGCTTGATGGACATGGGGTATCCGTTCAGCTGGTCGCTCGAGGCTGCTCTGGAACACTGGCTTGAGGAGGGGTTGTAACTCATGATGAGGCAGGCTAATGCTTTGCTCGTTGTTTTGGTCAGTTTCCTGTTGGCTTACTGGCTGCGGTGGGGAAGCACACCTCTTCCGCCACATTACCTGGTCGCATTGCTGCTCAGCCTGGTGCTGGCTGCCGTGGTGCTGCCTTCCACCGGCGCCTTCCGGCAGGAATTTGAATGGGCGGTGATGCGCCGTCTGCGCCGCCTTGTTGCCGGCTGGGCGATCGTGTTGCTACTGCTGGTCAGCATCGCGGCAATGCTGAAAACCACGGACTATTATTCGCGCATCTGGTTCGGCCTGTGGACCATCATTTCGTCGGCTGGACTTATTGCAGTCGTGCTGATTACGCACGCAGCTGCAATCAGGCACCGAAATACCAGCAGGCCACTCAATGGCGCGGTACTCGTTGGTTCCGGCAAAGCGGCTGCCCGCGTTGAGGACCAGATCCGCAATGACCCATCTTCCGACATGGAGTTACTGGCGTGTTTTGGGCAAGCCTGGTCGGAAAAACCCGTGCTGCCGGTCTCCGGTTTGGCTGAATACGTGGCGGAGCACAAGGTTCAATCCGTCTGGATCGCCGCACCCTGGGAAGACAAGCATTTGCTGGATGAAAGCCTGGGTGCGCTCAGGGAGTCCGTTGTCGATATCCAGGTCGTTCCAGACCTGGAACAATATCGTCTGCTGAATCAACAGATCACCGAATGGGGCGGCCTGCCGGTGATCAGCCTGGCAGGAACACCGATGACCGGCGCCGAACGCCGGCTGAAAGTTGCATTCGACTGGATCGCCGCTTTGCTGATCACGTTGCTTATTTCCCCACTGTTACTGCTGATCACTTTGCTGGTTCGTCTCAGTAGCCCTGGCCCCGCATTGTTCCGGCAAACACGCCATGGAGTAGGGGGTGAGTCGATCCAGATTCTGAAATTCAGGACCATGAATCAAGAGGACACCGGAGATTCCGCCTTTGTCCAGGCAACGGAGAATGATGAGCGGGTCACCAAGATTGGCGGATTTTTGAGAAAAACCAGCCTGGATGAATTACCTCAGCTGTTCAACGTTCTCAAGGGCGAAATGTCGCTGGTAGGCCCGCGGCCTCACCCGCTGGAACTGAACCAGGAATTCAAATCACGAATCCCCAAGTACATGCTCAGGCACAAAGTGAAGCCTGGCATCACGGGCTGGGCCCAGGTTCATGGCTATCGCGGCCGGACCGAGACACCGGAAAAAATGGCCTTGCGCATCGAGCACGATCTCTGGTACATCCAGAACTGGTCTTTATGGCTGGACCTTAAAATCCTGTTGATGACGCCATTGGTGATGATTCACCGCAACGCCTACTGAACGAACTTCAGGTGTCCAGGATCTTGACGTCAGCCGCACCTTTTTCGGCCGGACTCTTGCCCGGTGCCGCTTTGCGCCAGCCCACCATGTTCAGCACTTCATAACCGGTTTTTCCATCCAGCTTGGTGATCAGTATTTCCTTGTTGCCCCGGGCTTCGAGGTCATACACCAGCAGATAGCCAACGGCGCCTGTCAGTGACTTGTAGCTTGCCTCGTCTGTATGCCGCCCGATGCGCGCCATGCTCGCGTCGAAAGCTTCCATGCTGCTGCCGTCCAGGGTCAACTCCAGTCCGTCGCCGTCGTAATCGTCCACGATTTCGGCATCTGCAGCCTGGGGAGCAACCTCCGTGGCCGGCTGCTCCGGCTTTTCTGAGGCGGGTTGTGAACTGGCGCAGGCAGCCAGGAAGATTGCTGACAGGATCAACGCGGTTAATTTGATGGTTTTACTGATCATTGCTTATGCTCTTATCCATTACGTGGTCTGGCGGCCATGATGACGTTGAACTGTTCGTCCGCGCATAACCGGTCAACCTGAAAAAAATGAGTCTGCAACCACTCCGCATAAGGCAAATGCCGGTTGCAAACGATGATTATTCTACCGTTTTCGGTCAAGAAAGTTCCCGCCGTGGCAAAAAATTTTGCCGCTATATCCAGGTCGTTGTGGACGCCCCGGTGAAAGGGCGGGTTGCTGACAATCCAGTCAAACCTGCCCTCGGCCCGCGCCAGGCCGTCCGAGGGAAGCAAATGGGCCTGCAACGCATTCAATTCAAGGGTCTGGCGGCTGGATTCCATCGCCAGCGCGGAAACGTCAAGCAATGTGAGCGTGATGTCGGCAGTGGTCGCCAACAGGCAACAGCCGATGACCCCGCTGCCACAGGCAAAATCCAGAATGTTGCCGGCAGGTTGCAGCGGTTCCAGTGCATTCAGGAGCAAGCGGCTGCCTGCGTCCAGTCTCCCGTGGGCGAATACTCCGGGAAGGGAAACGACATCGAGTGAATGGCCTGCATACGCTGCCTGCCAGTTTTCTGTATAAGCCACCAAATCAAAACTTTCGCCAGCAAGCGGTTGAGCGGCCTCGAACAAAACGCAGTGACGGGCGGAATCCAGCTTGCTTACATGCCGGAAAAAACGTTTCAGGTGCCGGCGGGCAGACTTGATACCGGCCTTGTTTTCGCCTACCAGCCAGAG
>CAJIAU010000111.1_pt1 | contig 11004 bp, 10 predicted proteins | sample 9199171 | NCBI WGS metagenome assembly CAJIAU01 (sample SAMEA7708280, study PRJEB35096) | sediment metagenome | biome: marine neritic benthic zone biome [ENVO:01000025]; feature: sediment [ENVO:00002007]; material: shallow marine sediment [ENVO:03000034] sea grass bed [ENVO_01000059] ...
CCCTGAAGCTGATCCATAACCTTCGAGATCACCATTATCCTTCGGTCAGTTTCGAGGCGCTGGCGAAAAAAGAGCACCTGGTTCAGCTGTTGCACCTGGAGCCGGAACTGTCCCGGCTGCACGTCGAACTGTGCGCCGCTGATCCCTTGTAAATTTCGAAATCAGCAGCGAAGCTGCTCATTTTTCCGTTCGAAACTGTCCGTCGAAGGCTTCACGAATGGGTCAATCTGTTCTTGGATCAGACAGCGAATTTATTCTTGTAAGAATGAATGCACGGCCTTGCTGACCCGGGCGCCTTCGCAACTGGACCCCAGGTGCCCGCAGTTGCTTTCCAGTGAGACATGCTCTTCGTTGAGCGACTCGCTCAGTTTCTCGCCCGGGGTCTGGTTAACCATGTGATCGTCATCGGTGCCGATCACCAGCAGGTCTGCCCGGACTCTTTCCAGGTAGGGTGTTTCGTCCGGGTTCCCCGATGCGTAAACGTTATGGCCGATCATTGCCCGGAGTTGCACCAGGTAATCGTTCGCGTTTCCTTCGCCGGAACCCTGGCTGGAGTCGGCAATGAATTTCGGCAAAGCCTCAGGAGTGATGTTTTCGACAAAGTACTCGGGTGTCCACAAGGTCAGCATGGATAGCGTAGACGTGAACTTCATGATCTCAGTGTTCTCAATTCCCGCCTGCTGCATCATCGTGATCGCTTTCTCATGGATTTGCCACTGCAGCAGGTCATAGGATGTGGGCGCGGGTGAACCGTCGATGGTTATCGCCTTTGTCATGAAGTCAGGATACTGACCTATCCAGCGAAGCGTCTGCATGCCGCCCATCGAAATGCCCATTACGGCATGCACGCGGTTGATCCCGAGGTGCTGGGTCAACAAGGCATATTGCGAATTCACCATGTCGGCGATGGAAATGCGGGGGAACTGCTTACCCGGTTGCTTTGGGCTGTTGGAAGGCGAGGAAGACTCGCCATTACCCAGTGCGTCGATTGCAATGATGTAATAATGGCCGCTATCGGCCAGTTTTCCGGGGCCGATTACCCCAAACTTGACCAGGTTGCCCGTGGTGCCCGTGAACCAGGTAAGGAAAACGATGGTGTTGGACTTGTCGGCATTGAGTGTCCCGGCGGTTCGAAAGCCGACCCGGGCATCCAGCAGGGTTTCGCCGGAGGTGAGTTCCAGGTCACCTATGGATGCCACTTGTTGTGGAGAATCGGCCACTGCGGAAGTACATGCCAGGGTCAATACAAGAATCCATGTAAGCAGGGGCAAGGTTCATTTCTCCTGGGGTTTGTTGACGGCCATAAAAGACTAGCACGTGGGTGAACCATCCGCTTTCGCACAAAACCTTTGCACTGGTTGCCAGCAGCCTTTTAAATAGGCGGTAAGCGAAACAGGAGTTCTGGGGCAGGTGAGCACTACATCCGCTAATATCCAACAGCTGGCGCAGTCAGCATTTTCCGCCCTGCAGGCAGGCGATGCCAGCAGGGCCAAAAGTGGATTTCAGCAGATCATCGGGATCGGCCAGGCCGACACCATGCACTGGCTGGGCCTGGCAATTGCCTGTGCTCGCCTGGCGGATAATGCCGGCGCGCTCGCCGCCGTCGACAAATCACTGGAACTTGGGCCCAGGAACCTCAGGGCAGTTTTGCTGAAAGCTGAATTGCTGACACGGCAGGGCGAATCACGCCCGGCCCTGCAACACTACAAGTATGCGCTAAAGCTGGCGGAAACTGCCCCTGACCTGCCCCCGGATATCCGGCAGGACCTGGTTAAAGCACAAAAAGCCTGCGCCGAGCAGGAGAACGAATACCGCACATTCCTGATGGAAAGGCTGCAGGCAGAGGGCTGTTCCCCGGACGACAGCCATCCCCGGTTCAGACAATCACTGGATCTGATCTTTGGAGACAAGCAGCTGTATTACCAGCAGCCGCGACGCTTTTACTACCCGGGCCTGCCCCAGATCCAGTTTTATGAACGCGAGCAGTTCGATTGGGTACCTGAAATTGAGGCCCGGACGGACCTGATTCGGGAAGAACTGATTCCCGTGATGCGGGAACCTTCGCGTTTTTCACCCTACGTCAAATCCGGTGATGCAAAGATCGGTCAGGACAACCAGGGACTCGCAGACAACGACGATTGGGGTGCCCTCTACCTTTGGGACTACAGCCAATTGGTGCATGAAAATGCTGCACTATTCCCGAATACACTCAAGGCGCTGGAAGCGGCGCCCATGCCGGAAATTGCCATGCAGGCGCCAATGGCGCTATTTTCGAAGCTGGCGCCCGGCACCCGGATCCCGCCGCATAACGGCCTGATGAACACCCGTTTGATCTGTCACCTCCCGCTGATCGTACCCCCGGACTGCGGAGCCTTGAGAGTCGGCAATGAAGAACGGCCCTGGGTGGAGGGTGAAATGTTGATTTTTGACGATTCCATCGAACACGAGGCCTGGAATAACAGCGATCAGGAGCGCGTTATCCTGTTGTTTGAAATCTGGCGGCCTGAAATCACCGTGCAGGAGCGCCAGATACTCACCACCATGCTGATAGCGGTCAAGGAATACGCCGATCTGCAGGGCTAGCGAACACACCGAGGATTCAATTTGGACAGCTATCTCATTTCCGTTGCCGGCAACATCGCTGCCGGCAAATCCACCCTCACAAAAGCACTGGAAAGAAGAACCAAAGGCAAAATCGTCTCGTTCCTGGAAAGAGTCGATTACGTCAAGAAGAACGGTTACCTGCAGAAATACTACGAGGCGGTCAGCGCTTATGACCGGCTGAAGGGAAAGAAACTCAGCGGCAAGGATCGCAGCGGCTTTCTGAAAATCAAGGAAGAAGCGGAGTACTGGGGCTACAAAATCCAGGAAACTTATTTCCTGTCGCGGCTGCTGGACCTGGGCGTACTGAGCGAATTGCTTCGTGAAGGCCAGTCCGTGGTGCAGGACCGGAGCATCTACGAGGACCAGATATTTACCAAGAACTCCAACAACAATGAGTACATTACCGATGACGATTACCGGAAATACCTGGACCTGTTCAGGCTGGTGATGACCAACAAGCCCACGCCTGACCTGATCATTTACCTGGAAAGTGACGTGGATGCGTTGAAATCGAGAATCGTCGGCCGCAGCCGCGGCGAGGAGGCAGAGCTGGCAAATCCGGGGAGCACGTACCTGTCCAATCTCAATGACCTGTACCGGCCCTGGATCATGAAATGCGGTTTCCCCTACCTCATCATCGACACCGAGGCGGTGGACTTCAGGACGGAGGAAGGCCTGGAGCAGGTCGTTGCTGACATCGTAAGGACAGTTCCAGGAACTGAGAGGTTATTTGAATGAATCAGAAGGAATCTCCAGCCCTGGTTGCCGCATCACTCACCGAACTCTGGTCTCCTTATTGCTGATTGAACGCAAATCGACGCTGCACACAGGTGATGTAATTACGGATAAGACGAAATCGGTGGAAGAGCAGCATCCATGTTTTTTGGCCACAGACGTATTAGGATAGAGAAAAGAACCAGATAAAGACGGGGTGATGCTCAATGGACTTGCTAGAAATATTCAGGGATTCGTCGGATTTGGTCAAATACCCAGCCGACTCGGTCATATTCGAGGAAGGCAGCACGGCGGAGTTCATGTATGTGGTCATAAAGGGTAAAATCACCCTGTCACTGCACGGGAAGAAGATTGGCGCTGCCACTCCAGGTGCCATTGTCGGAGAGATGGCGTTGCTCGATTCCCAGGTGCGAAGCGCCACGGCAACTGCGGCAAGCGATTGCGAGTTGGTGCCGATTGATGTTAACAGTTTCAGGTCCCTGATTCAGTACACACCTGATTTCGCCCTGCATGTGCTGAGTGTGCTCGCCGACAGGCTGCGGCGAGTTAATGAAGCACTCTCCGGGCATGTATCCGACGACAATACATAAGGTCGGCGGATTCGGCTAAGGTTCGTGCTTCGGGAAATCAAACCTGAACGTTGTTCCCCTGTCCAGTTTTGATTCAACAACGATACTTCCATGCATGCCCTTAACCAGCTTGCGCACAAGGTCCAGGCCCATCCCGCTGCCTTTTCCGACCGGCTTGGTGGAGTAGGCACGGGAAAAGACACGCTTGAGCTGGTCAGGCGCAATACCGCAACCTGTATCGCTGACTTCGATTATGACCCTGCCGCCCTGCTCGCGGGTCTCTACGGATATGATCTTGGTTGTGCTCGACTCCATCGCGTCCTTGGCGTTTGAAAACAGGTTCATCAATACCTGCTGCAACTTGCCGATGTTGCCGAGGATCAATGGAGAATCTCCCGCAAGGTTCTCCTTCAGTTTGATGTTTTCCTGCTTGTATAGGAAAGCGACGAGGTTCAGCGATTCCTTGATCGCGGAGTTCAGATCAATCGGTACGGGAGCCGTTTCGTCGATCCTGGCAAAAGTCTTGATACCCGAGACCAGCTTGACGATGGACTTGCTGGCTGTGTCGAGCTTTTCGGCAATCTCTTCCAGTTCTTCGACGGAGACTTCCCCGATCTTCAGGCTGTCTTTCAGCACATTGAGATAACCGGTAATAACAAATAAAGGGTTGTTGATTTCGTGGGCGATACCAGCCGTCAGCAGGCCTATCGATGCCATCTTGTCACTGAGCAACAGCCGGTTGTGGCTGTCCTCGAGTTCGTCGTACTGGTGTTTCAGTTTAAGAAACTGTCCTACCACGACATTGTTGTGTCGCCTTAGCCTTGCGTCGTAAGTCAACAGCAGGTTATGCATCACGGTCGGAGAGGTTTCGAACATCCGGTCGAACACACTGGCGGACACTTCGAACAGCACTGAGGGCACCAGCGTGGTAACCGTGGCATTGCGGGTCCGTCCCGTGATCAGCGACATCTCACCAAAATAGTCACCGGATTCGAGGTGGGCAAAAGCGACATCTTTCTGGGAAATGTTGACTTCGCCGGTATAGATGAAGTACATTGACTCCGACTTCGTGTTTTCCACGCAGACGACTTCATCCTTTGCAAAATCAAGGACTTCGGTGTTTTTACCTATGCGGCTCAGTTCATCCCTGGAGAGGTTGTCGAACAGGTTGAACAACCTGAGACGGGTATAGTCTTCAAGGAATCTCCTTTCCCTTTTTTTCGTTTTTCGCCTGCCCATCGGTCCTTCTTGTTCACGCTGTGTTCATGGGTGCGGACCTATAGTGTAGCTGTATCCGGGCCTTTTGTGCGTGAAAAGGAGGTAATCATGACCAGACAGATCTTGCAGATGACGTTGGTTCTGCTGTTACTTCCAGCCGCGGGTTCCGTGTTCGGCGAGGCCGAAAGCTGGCCCCGCACCGTTGCCCTGGACCAGGGAACGATCACCCTCTATGCACCGCAGGTTGACGAGTTCGATGGACAAACCATCAGGTTCCGGGCTGCGTTGGCCTACCGTGAGAAACGAGGTTCCGAACCCGTGTTTGGTACAGGCTGGTTCGAATCGCCGGTGACGGCGAGCCGGGCCGGGGACACCATACGCCCGACCGATCCCGAAGTTACCGAAGTGCGATTCCCCTACGGAACCGGTGATATCAGGGAAAGCCTGGAGCAAGCCATGGACAGGGAATCCAGGGTTGGCAACCTCGATCTTTCAATGGATGAAATCAGGAGTTCACTTGACCTGACGGCTGCCGAATCGCAGGCGCTGGAGCAGTTGAATACCGCTCCGCCGAAAATTATTTACAGGGACCATCCCGCGCTGCTGGTCAGCCTGGATGGCGAACCGGTGATTCGCAATATTGAGAACACTCCGTACAAGGCAGTGATCAATACGCCCTATCCGCTGATCTCGAACGGCAAGTACTACTACCTGAATGCTGCAAAAGATGTGTGGTACCGCTCACGCGAGGCGACCGGGCCGTACCGGTTCGAAGCCCGTCCTCCCGCAGGCATCGCCGCCCTGGTAGACGATGAAGAAGACAATGTTGAGACGGCTGCTGCGGATATCACCGCGGCCAATGCGCCGGAAATCGTGGTGACCACGGAACCTGCTGAACTGCTGGTTACCGAGGGTCCGGCCGATTTCGTCCCGCTGGTTGACGATCTGCTGGTATTGCAGAATTCCGATGACGATGTGTTTATGCATGTCAGTGAACAGAAGTTCTACATCGTACTGGCGGGCAGGTGGTATGCGTCTGAAAGCCTGGACGGACCCTGGCGCTACCGGCAGGCTGATCAATTGCCTGCAGCGTTCGCCAATATCCCCGAGAATTCCAGCCAGGCGGATTCACGGGTTTACGTGGCTGGAACCCACGAGGCGCGTGAAGCCGTACTGGATGCCCAGGTTCCGCAGACTGCAGCGGTATCCAGGGGCGAGGCGGACATCGATGTGTACTACGATGGTGAGCCCAGTTTCGAGGATGTGGATGGCGCGGACCTGACTTATGCCAGCAACACGGGTTCAACCGTGATCCTCGCCAACGGTATGTACTACCTGGTCGAGGACGGTGTCTGGTACATCTCCTCGACACCGGACGGGCCATGGCTGGTGTCCGACCATCGCCCGCAGCAGGTGGTTTCCATACAGCCCACCTCCCCGGTATACAACGTCAGGTACGTCTATGTCTATGACAGCACACCGGACGTGGTTTACGTGGGATATACACCGGGTTACCTGGGCAGTTATGTTTACCGCGATACGCTGTTTTATGGCTCCGGCTGGAACTACGCCCCATGGGTTTCACCGTATTACTACTATCCGCGACATGCCACGTGGGGGTTCAACGTCAGTTACAACTATTGGAGCGGGTGGAACTTTGGCCTGAGCTGGGGCTGGGGTCCGTTCAGTTTCAGTTACTACAGCGGGGGCTACTGGCATCACAATCATCACTGGCATCATCGGCATTATGGACGCTGGGGGCCAGGAAGGTATCGTGCGCGGCCCTACCACCGGGGTCCTTACCGTGATCACCGGCCAAGGGCAGAACACTATGCACACCGAAACCTGTATCGCGACGGTCGCCAGAGGGCAAGGGTTGCCGACACGCGTGATGTTGTACCCCGGCGCGTCGACCAGAAAGGGCGCAGCTACGACAAGCACAGTTACAGAACGGGCAGGTTTGCCGAGAAAGGATCAGTAAAGAGGCAATCGATCAAGACCAAGGCAGCTGTCCGAGACGCGAATGCCAGGGCAAGCAGAAAGCAGTTGTGGGCAAATAATAACGATAAAGCTCTTCGCTCACCGGTGAAAACGGTCCGCAAGCCGGTTGCCCGCTCTAAGTCACTGGTTTCGAAACAAAAACGCAGCCCGGTAAACAGGATTGCGAAGCAAGCTGTTTCCAGGGATAAACCTGCCACGTACCGGCAAAAGTCACGAACCGTCAGCAAATCTGTTAACCAGCGTTCGGCAAAGTTGGCCTCCATGCCGGTACAGAAGCAAAGCAGGCAAAAGCCGGCGCAGTCAACGAGCAGGAAGCAGCCAACACAGAAATGGAGCCAGCCAAGAGTGGTTCAGCGGCAAAGTAAATCTCAGGTTTCTCAAAGAATGAGCAAGCCACAGGTTGCCCAGAGATTCAGCAAGCCGCAAGTTGTCCAGAGGCAGGGTAAGCCGCAGGTTTCCCAGCGGCAAATCAGCAGGCAGCCGGTTCAGAAGCAATCCAGGCCCGCTTCTGTGAAGCAGGCGCCTCAGAAGAACTCCGGAAAGTCCATTGCAGTGCGTCAGGGTTCAAAAAGCAGCGGCGGAAACCGGGTCAAATCAGCCTCGCAGGGGCGGCACGGCAGAAGGCAATAAAAAAGGGATCCCGTCCCGCCAGGCAGCGGGTGTTCGGGATCCCTCAGGATTTTTGATTGGGTTTTTCTTGTTGGTCTGATTCTGTCGGGATATCCATTACCAGGTCCGGACTGTCCAGCCACTTGAGCTTTGGGTCAGGCCCCGGTTCAATCCGCGCAGTCGGCCAGGCCGCTTTGCCTTCGTTTTCGTTTTCACGAAGCTGCTGGCATTGGCTGCCGGCCGCTGGGTTTTAACAGTCGATATGGGCTTTGACGGCGCAAGCTGTGACGTCATTTCCCGGTAACTATCCCGTAACTTTTTCATTAACATTTGCTTATCTCCTTTTTGTCATGAAGCGGTAACAATTTCTTGTTTGAAAAATATGGTCTAAATTATTAATTACCATCTCTTTCGGTTGACAATATAGGGGCGGAGTTGAATAATAACCAACGGTTTTTTATGGTTACAAGTTAAGTTTTTCTTAATCAAATATGCCTACTGTACCCCTCAATGCACTACGTACTTTCGAAGCGGTTGCAAGCCGCCTGAGCTTCGCGAAAGGTGCCGAAGCGCTGAACGTGACACCGGCTGCTGTGAGCTCGCAAATCCGGGCCCTGGAACAGCGGCTGAACCAGGCGCTGTTCCGCCGACACGGGCGCCAGATATCGCTGACCGAAGCCGGCCAGAAGCTGTTGCCCGGCGTTCAGCGCGGTCTGGCCGAATTGCGGCAGGCCGTGGAAGTCGTCAGCCAGGACCGCTCCGAGGGCGTTCTGAACGTCACCATGATGCCGTCGTTCCTGCAGAAATGGCTGATGCCCAGGCTGGCGAGGTTCTATAACGCCAAGCCGGAAATCGATGTGCGGATCAACGTGGATAACCTGCTGGTGGATTTCGATCAGAGCGACATGCATTCGGCGGTCAGGCTGGGACCAGGCAAGTGGGCGGGACTGGAATCCATCAAGTTGATGGACGACTGGATTCTGCCGGTCTGCAGCAAGAAATTCCTGAAGAAAAAGGGGCCATTCAATTCGGTCGAGGAACTGCAGCAGCACGATTTCCTGTTTGCACCCAGCGAAGTCTGGGATCCCTGGTTTCGTAAGTATGGCGATAGCAGCCGGGACAGTCGGTGGTCTCTGCTGAACGACTCGCTCAGTATCCTGATGGCGGCCGAGCAGAGCGAAGGCATTGCGCTCAGCCGCTGGTCACTGGTTTCCCGCGATATCAGCGCCGGCAGGCTTGTGCGCCCGGTCGAAGAAGTCGTTAAAGCGGACTGGTCGCACTACTTCGTGGCGCCGCCGCAATTTTTCGATCTTCCAAAAGTCGCCGATTTCAGGAACTGGCTGGTCGGGCAATGTGACAGCTTTGCATCACCGGAATGAGAACTGACGTGGCAAACTCCCTATTCATACGCAGTGGTTTCGCGTTGTTCCAGAAGGCGTTGAACCAGTGATCGAAAGTCCTCGATTTCATCGTCCACGTGTTTTCGTTGCCTGTCGCTGAGACGGTTCAGGACATCGGCGATGGCTTGCGAGACGACTTCCATGTTGTATTCGAGCAGTTGCGTGTACTGAGGTGAGCGCTGACGGGTCCTGTTGGCGTAGGCTTCCCTGATAGCATCCTCCCAACCCGGCTTCCTCTGTAAAAGTGGACCAAGCGTGTTGAGCCATTTTTCGTGGTCTTCCACCCAGACGGCATCGAAACGTTGCAAGGACTCCGCCGCCTGCAGCAGGATGGCTTTCTGCCCGTCATTCAGTCTGCCAGTAAACCGTTCCAGGAGTTCTTCCAGGTTCTCGGCGTTCTCTTCCACGTACTCCTCGTCTGTCCGGCCCAAAAAATCCTCTTCGTATTCACGGTGTTCGTCCCAGACGCTTTCCATGAATTCGGCCAGTTGCTCATCACTGAGGGTGGCGCCGAACTGGAGGGCGACAGACACCATGTTTTCCTCCACACGCTCCACCGCCGCGATGATTTCGTCCGCCCAGGAGCGCACCTGTGCAGCGCTGACTTCCCCGGCAAGGTCCGCCTCGATCTGGTCGAGGATTTCCAGGTAACGTTCGAGTTCCTCCTCACGGTGCCATTGCAGCACCGGCCCCAGCTGGCCCTGCAGCAGTTGTCTCTGTTGGCGGCTGAGGTCAACGTAATCGTCCACGTACCAGGGAATCAGCCAATCCAGGTGATTGTAGGTGAACGACATGGTGCAGCCCGCCACCAACAGGGTGAGCAGCACAACGGCAATCAGTTTTCTGGTCCAGCTGGCGATCAAATCAGTTTCCTTGTTGTTAAACTGGTGCCGCAATGAATATTGATGCGGCACAAAACACGATCCAGGTTCGTCTCCACCAGTTGACCCGGACATTCACCGAAGGATTACAAAAACACCTTGTTCTGGACAACGTCAGTGCGGATTTTGTTCAGGGGCACTCGGTGGCGATTCGCGGGCGCAGCGGATCCGGCAAGTCAACCCTGTTGAATCTGATCAGCGGAATTGATACGCCAGATTCCGGGTTGGTGGAGGTTGACGGCCAGAGCCTGACATCGATGAACGAGCGCGAACGCACACTGTTCCGGCGCGAGCACATCGGCTTCATCTACCAGTCTTTCAACTTGCTTCCCACGCTGAGCGTGGCGGATAACCTGCGGCTGGTGCTCGAACTCAACGCGGTGCCGGCGGACGAATCGGAGCAGCGCATGCTGGATTTGCTCGACGCGGTGGGCCTCGCTGACCGCAGCGGGAGTTACCCGGATGTCTTGTCAGGAGGGGAGCGGCAGCGGGTAGCGATTGCGCGCGCCCTTTGCCACCAGCCTTCGCTGATCCTGGCGGATGAACCCACCGGAAACCTGGATGACAAGACAGCGCAGGACGTGCTCGACCTGCTGGACAAGCTGGTGCGACAGGCCGGGCGCACGATGATCGTGGCCACGCACAGCGCCACGGTCGCAGGTTATTGTGACCAGGTGCTCGAATTGCATGACGGCAAGTTGGGGCCGGTGCAGGCCGAATCCCCGTAATGCCGGCACTCTACCGTGCCAGCATGGGTTACCTTTTGCGCCATCCGTGGCAGCTTGGGCTGGCGCTGCTGGGGATTTGTATCGGAGTGGCAGTGATCGTCGCCGTTGACCTGGCGACGGAGAGTTCGCGCAAGGCCTTTGCCCTGTCGATGGCGACACTTACCGGTGAAGCAACCCACCAGGTCATCGGTGGTCCTGGCGGAGTGCCGGAATCGCTGTATGTTCAATTACGCGTGGACAAGGGGTTTCGCGGGATTGC
>CAJIAU010000057.1_pt1 | contig 10965 bp, 10 predicted proteins | sample 9199171 | NCBI WGS metagenome assembly CAJIAU01 (sample SAMEA7708280, study PRJEB35096) | sediment metagenome | biome: marine neritic benthic zone biome [ENVO:01000025]; feature: sediment [ENVO:00002007]; material: shallow marine sediment [ENVO:03000034] sea grass bed [ENVO_01000059] ...
GCAGTCCTCACGCCGCATCGAAGCTTTGCGGCTGGAATCCGACTCGATCAATACCCGTGAAATGCAGGGTGAAATCGACGAGCTCGAAAAACAGTCGAAAGCCCTGGCCAGCCAGGAACAGGAACAACAATCCGCCCTGGATAAGCTGCGCAAGCAGTTTTCCGGGTCCCAGAAGGCCCTGCGGGCCGCCGAGGAACGCAACCGCACGGTGCAGCGCGACCTGCATACCCGCGAGGGCCGTCTTGAATCGCTGCAGGCTTTACAGCAGGCGGCACTGGAAGACCAGGCAGTCGAGAAGTGGCTCACCAGCCAGGGATTGGCCGAAGCGCCCCGCCTGACGAAAATCATCGACGTCGACACGGGCTGGGAAGCTGCAGTGGAGGTAGCCCTGGGGCACTGGCTGCAATCGGTGATGGTGGGGCAGGGTTCTGACTACGGCCGGGGACTTACCGGGTTGGAGCAGGCCACTTTGAATCTGGTCGAGGACCAGCGCGGCTCCGTCAAGCCGGTCAAAGGCAGCCTTGCAGAAAAAGTCACGGGCCCTGACGCGGTCATCGCCTGGCTGAATGACATCGGAATCCGCGACAACCTGGACCAGGCCTGGGACGACCGCGGCTCTTTACAGGGTGCGGCATCCGTCATTACGCCTGCGGGTGAATGGCTGGGTAATGGCTGGGTACGGATCGCCCGTGGTCAGGCCGAGCACGACAGCATGCTGGCCCGTGAAAAGATGATCGGGATGCTGCAAAAACAAATTGCAAAACTGACCAAAGAAGCCGATGCCTTGTCGGGCGAAATTGAAATAGCGCGTGGCCAGGTGGAAGCGGAGGAGAAACAGATACAGGCTTTGAGTGCCGAATTGAACGTCGTGCATCGTAAACGCAACGAAGTGGATGGCCGGCTGGAGAGCCGCCAGTCGAGCATTCGCCACCTGGCGGGCCGGCAGGAAAATGTCAGCGAGGAAAGCAGCCAGTTGAAGCAGCAGGTAAAGCAGGACGAAGCTGCGGTTCGCGAAGCACGCCGCAAGCTGGAAGGCCTGCTGGAAGGGATGACAGATCTCAAGCAGGAACGGGATGGGCTTGATGCCCGGCGAAGCGAGCTGATGGCCCGCCGCGACGCTGCCCGCACCGGCCTGGGTTCGGCCAGGGATGAACGCCACGACCTGGCGCTCAAGGCCGAATCCCGCCGGGCCAGCCTGGATTCCCTGGGTCAGTCGCTGGAACGCATGGATACGCAGATGAGCCAGCTACAGCAGCGTTACCTGAGCCTCAGCGAGCAGGTGGCGAAAGTAGAGAAGCCAGAGACCCTGCACGCCGGTGAAATGGACGCGCTCCTCAAGCGTCGCGTGGAGACAGAAAACCGCCTGGCGGAAGCCAGGGCCCGCCTGCAGGGTTTGGAGAACGATTACCGGGAAAAGGATGGCGAACGCCAGAAGGCGATCCAGCAGTCCGATGAAATCCGCCAGGACCTGGAGCGGGCCCGTCTGAAGCAGCAGGAGTTGGAGCTCGGCGCGCGCGCAATCCAGCGGCAGGTCGAAGAGCTGGGAGGTGACGTCAAAGAGCTGGCTGAAGCCTTGCCCAAAGACGCTGAGACCGGCGCCTGGGAAGAGACTCTGCAGCGCCTGCAGGACCAGATCATCCGGTTGGAGCCGGTCAACCTGGCGGCGATCCAGGAGTTCGAAGAAGAGCAGAAGCGCAAGGAATACCTCGACCAGCAGAATGATGACCTGTGCTCCGCACTGACCACGCTGGAAAATGCGATTGCCAAGATTGACCGCAAAACCCGAACCCGCTTCAAGGAAACCTTCGAGCGGGTGAACAAGGGCGTGCAGGAATTGTTCCCGCGCCTTTTCGGGGGTGGCCACGCTTACCTGGAACTGACCGGTGAAGACCTGCTGACCACGGGTGTCAGCATCATGGCGCAGCCGCCCGGCAAACGCATCAGCAGCCTGCAACTGTTGTCGGGTGGCGAAAAAGCGCTGACGGCCGTGGCTTTCGTGTTTTCGATTTTCCGGCTGAACCCGGCCCCATTCTGCCTGCTCGACGAAGTGGACGCCCCGCTGGACGACGCCAACGTGGTGCGATTCTCCAGCATGGTGAAAGAAATGTCGGACACCGTGCAGTTCATCATCGTGACCCACAACAAGATCACGATGGAGATGGCGTACCAGATGAGTGGTGTTACGATGAGAGAGCCGGGTGTTTCCCGCCTGGTGCAGGTAGATATAGACGAAGCGGCCAGGCTGGCGGCAAGCTGAACAAAGGACCCCGAGAGGTAGATCGTGGAAACATCAACACTTCGCTGGATACTGATCGTTGTCGGTGTGCTTATCGTGGCATCGATATTCCTGTTCGGTAACCCTGAGAAGAAGCGTAAACCCAAGGCTTCCCGTAAAGTCAAAAAAGACAGTACGCAGCGCCTGGAACCCACGCTGGACGGCAGCGCGGCCGAAGATGCGGCCCGTGAGCTCGAACTGGAAGGAGAGACGGCCGACGGCGATTTGCTGGGGCAGGGTGAACTGGACATTGGCGGCGAGCAGGACGCATCCAGGCCCGAGCCTCAACCACGGAAGCCCTCCGGTCCGCCGCCCGACAAGATCGTGACCCTGTTCCTGCTGGCCACCGACAACCGGGTGATCACCGGCGCTGAACTGCTGCAGGCCACGGTGCACACGGGAATGCAATACGGTGACATGAACATATTCCATCGCTTGCCCGAGGGCTCTGAGAAACCCATTTTCAGCATGGCCAACGCAGCCAAGCCGGGTTACTTCGAGCGGGATGAATGGAATACTTTCGAGACCACGGGTATCGTGCTGTTCCTGACCTTGCCTGCGCCGGTGAATGCCCTCGATGCCTGGGACGCCATGCTGGCGACCGGGCGGCGCATGGCGGAAATCCTGCATGCCGAATTGCTGGACGAGGAACGTAATCCCTTCACCCGCCAGAGAGAAGCCCAGGTCCGCGAAGAAATGCGGAATTACGAGCGCCAGCAGTCCTGAACAGGGCCGGCAGCTCCAGACGCGCATGAACAGGGCGGAAGCCGAAAAACGGATCAGCGAACTTCGCTCCGAAATCTCGCTGCACGATTACCTCTACTATGTCGAGGACGCGCCGTCGGTTCCCGATGCCGAGTACGATCGCCTGATGCGTGAACTGCAGGCGCTGGAGGCCGATCATCCCGACCTGGTCACGCCCGAATCACCGACCCAGCGGATTGGTGGAGAGCCGATGGAAGGATTCGAGACGGTTCGTCACGAAACGCCCATGCTGTCACTTGCCAACGCGTTCTCCAGCGAGGAAATCGAGCAGTTTCACGACCGGGTCATCCGCGGCCTGGAAACCGACCATGCAGATTACGTCGCCGAGCCGAAACTGGACGGTGTGGCCATTTCCCTGCGTTACCTGAACGGTCGCCTGGAACGTGCCGCTACCCGGGGAGATGGCGCGACGGGCGAGGATGTCACGTCTAATGTGCGGACCATCACCGCCATACCCTTGCAGCTGGAATTGAGGGGTAATAAGCAGGCCTGGCCTGAAACCATCGAGGTACGCGGTGAAATTTATATGCCGCTGAGCGGCTTCGAGGACTATAACGCCCGGGCCCGTGAATCTGGCGAGAAGGAACTGGTCAACCCACGTAACGCAGCGGCCGGCAGCCTGCGGCAATTGGACCCCAGGTTAACCGCTCAACGCCCACTGGCCTTCTATGCCTACGCCATGGTGGTTGCCGATGGGATGCCGGAGAGTCACTTTGATGCGCTGCAACAGCTCAGGGGCTGGGGTTTTCCTGTAAACCCGGAGATTCGCAAGGTACGCGACGCTACCGGTTGTATTGCCTACTACGAGGAGATGTCTGAAAAGCGCGACAGCCTCCCGTATGACATCGACGGGGTGGTGTACAAGGTGGATAACCGGGAACAACAGCGTACGCTGGGATTCGTCAGCCGCGCTCCGCGCTGGGCCATTGCCCAGAAGTTCCCGGCCCAGGAAGAAATTACCCGCCTGCTGGAGATCGACGTCCAAGTGGGGCGGACCGGAGCTATTACTCCGGTCGCCAGGCTGGAGCCGGTTTTCGTCGGCGGTGTGACCGTCACCAATGCAACGCTGCATAACCTGGACGAGATCCAGCGCAAGGATGTTCGCGCCGGTGACTGGGTCGTGGTTCGCAGGGCAGGGGACGTCATTCCCGAAGTCGCGCGGGTTGTCATGGAGCGAAGGGAAGGTGACCCTGAACCGTTCCGGATGCCCGAACATTGTCCGGTCTGCGGTTCCGCGGTTGAACGTGATGAGGGAGAAGCGGCTTTTCGCTGCACCGGGGGGCTTTTTTGCGGGGCGCAGAGAATCCGCAGCATCCAGCACTTTGCGTCCCGCCGCGCGATGGATATCGAAGGCCTCGGCGAGAAGCTGGTCGTGCAGCTGGTGGAGGCCGGGATGGTGGAGTCCATTGCCGATCTTTACCGACTGGATCGGGAGTTGTTGATCGACCTCGAACGGGTGGGGGAAAAATCGGCCGACAACCTGCTTGCTGAACTCGAAAAAAGCAAAAACCCGGAACTGGACCGGCTGCTTTATGCGCTGGGAATCCGGGAAGTGGGTGAGGTGACCGCCCGGTCCCTGGCAAGACACTTTGGAACCCTCGAAGCGCTGGTTGCAGCGGATGAAGAAGACCTGACCGAAGTTGAAGACGTCGGCCCGGTTGTGGCCAGCCACGTGCATGCGTTCTTCCGCGAGCAACACAACATCGACGTCATCGCTGCGCTGGAGCAGGCCGGCATGCGCTGGCAGAGCGTCGAGGAACGTGGTGGAGAACAGCCGCTCGCAGGCCAGGTCTGGGTCTTGACGGGTACGCTCAGTATGCCCAGGGCCCGGGCTAAAAACCTGCTGGAATCCCTGGGTGCGAGGGTCACGGGCAGTGTGTCATCCAAAACCTCGGTTGTGCTCGCTGGTGAGGCAGCAGGCTCAAAACTGCGGAAAGCCGAAAAGCTGGGCGTCGATGTTGTTAATGAAGAATCGTTCAGGGCTCTGCTGGAGTCTCACGGCGTATCTCCCTGAAAACCGCTTCATCCAGGTCCAGCCTGTGCAGGGGTGCCGGCCGTCTTTCCGTGGCAATGTAGATCGATTTCTGGTCAAGTGTGAATGCTACGGCTTCATCATGCAGGCCCGGAGGCCCCTTGAATTCGGCAGGTTCCCGCTGAAAGGCCTCCAGCCAGGATTCGTGCTCTTTCCGTTCATAGAGATACAGGCTTCGATAGGTAAGAACAGCAGCCAGGCGGCCGTCACGTGAAATGTCCATGGCAGTGGGCTGTGAAACCCAGAATCCGCGTTTCGGGCTGGACAGGATGTCAGTGCGGGTAGGGGGAGGCAAAGGATGGATTTCGCCAAGGAAATCAGCTTCGAGTTCCTGTTCAACCAGCGCGAGGTCTCTCGGCACGCCGTACAGCCTCGGCGGTACATCCCGTTTGCTCAGTAACAGGATCATGTCGCTGATTGGGTCCCAGGCAATCGATTCGACATCCCTGGGGCCGTCCGGGTAACGGATGTCCAGTTTGTGGACCGGTCTGACCTTTCCATTGAAATCGTCCGGATCGGGCTCTTCGATAAAATACAGCCGCACCTTGTTGCGCGTTCCCATGTTGTCGCCGGTGTCGCCGATCACCAGCAAGGGGAAATCGTCATCCAAAATCCGTGTGATGTCTTCCCAGTCCCTGTTCCTTGCGTCCTTGACCTTCATTCTGCCGAGATTCCGGCCGGTCCCGTCGATGGCAAACAGGTGATCCCTGCCGTCATTGTGCACAAAGAACACGCCGTTATAACCGGGCGCCATTCCACTGGCTTCGTCGAGCTTTTCATGTTCCAGCTTGCCGGCCATTTTGAACCTGGGGCCCGCCTCGAGTTCATCCGGAGTGTCGGCTGGGCCACAAGCGGAGAGCCCGGCACCCGCCATGAAGGCAAAGAGCAGATGCTTGGGGGAGGCAGCCATCATCGCTTGAGAAGACTGTCCTCTATGGCCCTGGTGACAGTTCCGGGTTGTTCGATGGAGGATAAATGCCCGTGTAACACGGCCACGACGGCACCCGGGATCTTACTGAGTTTCTTCAGCAGGTTTTTCTTTGGGCGTGTATTTGAACCGTTGCCCACCGACCGAACCTTCGAACATCAGGCCGCCGGCAGCGTGCGTGAAGACTGCAACACCGGAATCATAGGCTGCGTCGGCCGAAGCACCTGCCGTGATCGCAACGGCCGAGGCCTGGGCCCCGAATTCGAAGTTGCCGCGTTTGAAGTGACCAACCGCCGTGTCATCCTTGAAGAAAATGAATTGTGAATACTTTTGCCCGCCCAGTTGCAGGCCGATCGTAGCCTGCGACATGCTGGTATAGCCGTGCACCGTGCCATCCACGATCACCAGTCCCCTGCCGTAGGCTCCGCCGATCACCAGGCCGCCCTTGCCGACACTGGGAAAGACTGCGTAACCGGCTGCATTCTCGAAAAAGGTTTCGATTCCCGGGTCGGCCTTCTTGATCGCAATGATGGCTCTTTGAACATCGAGTTCCATACGGTCATTGACGTCCGGCTCGAAGGCATGGGCTGGCCCCAACAGTGAGGCCAGCACCAGGGCAACCACGGTTGCAAAAACTTTTTTCATTCTCTGGATCCTTGTTACGTTTAACTATTACAGAGGTTCGTAGCTGAATTTCTGGCCGCCAATGGAGGCTTCGGCCATCGCGCCACCGCCGACATTGGTGAACACCGCTACACCTTTGTTGTAATCGGCATCAGCTGAGGCGCCCAGGGTTACGACGACCGCAGAAAGTTGTGCGCTGGTTTCCCAATTGCCCCGCTGGAAATGGCCCAGCGCTACGTCGTCCTTGAAAAAGATGAACTGCGCGTAAACCTGTCCGCCGATCTGCAGGCCAACGGTCGCCTGGCTGAGGGAAGTTCTGCCAACGGCTTTGTCGCCGACAATCACCAGGCCCTTGCCGTGGGCGCCGCCCACCACGAGGCCACCTTTACCTACTGAAGGAAAAACGGCATAACCAGCCGCCCCGTCGAAGAATTTTTTCATGCCGGGGTCTACCTTCTTGACGTCCAGGATGGCCTTGGCCACCGCCAACTGCATCTCGTCACTGGTATCGGGTTCGAAGGCCCACAGGGCTGCCGGGGAAGCGATAAAGAAAAACAATACTGCGAAAAGCGCCATTTTGCGCATGATATCTCTCCTAAATTGAGGCGCGTGCAAGGCAGCGCCTGGTATGAGTCCTGGACAATCAATAACGAAGTTAATCACATTGGCAAGGCTTATGCCACACTCTGCCTGACTTCGCTGGGTGGTTTACCGGTCCAGCCCTTGAAAGCCCGGGAAAACGAGCTGACTTCGGAAAAACCGAGCATAAAAGAGATTTCCGTCAGCGTTTTGCTGCGGTCCTGGATGTACTGCTGTGCAAGTTCTTTTCGAACTTCCGTCAGTAACTGTTTGAAAGTGGTCTCTTCTTTTTGTAATTTGCGGTGGAGATTCCGCGGTGTGGTGTGCATTTCCTCGGCAATCAGTGCTTCGGTCACAACGCCATTTGCCAATCCGTCGATGATGGCGGCCTTAACCCGGTTGACTATGTCCTGCTTTTCGTTGTGTGCAAGGTACTTGACGACGATATGCTCGTTCAGTTTTGCCAACTGGTCATTGGAACCGGTCAGGCGCCGGTCGGCATCCTCCAGGCGCACCACGAAGGTGGTAGCGTCGCAATTGAACTCGATTGCACAGCGGAAGAGCTCATAGTAATAGCCGGAATCTTCCGGTTCCGGCTGCTTCATCATGATCCTGGCCGGGTTGAAGTCGTCGCCGGCGATCATTCTGCAAAATTTGGTCACCGCCGCGAGCTGCCCGTTTTCCCTGATGCGCTTGTTCAGCAAGGGCATGTGGGCGTCCATCCTGACGTAAAAAAATTCGTCATCCTCGTCCAGTTCGACGGTCAGTTTTTCCTGGATCACGCGGGCATAGCGGCTCAGTCTCTGGAAGCCTGTGCGCAGGCTGGAACTGGCCAGCCATGCAAAACCCAGGGCGCCCAGGTGGGCTGGCCTGGAATACTCGGCGCCCTTCAATCCGAAATAGGGATCGCCGGAAAGTTTTGCGGCTTTCACATCCAGCCGCTGGTAGCGTTCCAGCGGAATCCGGGCACCCGGATCAAACATCGTTTCAGGTTCGATGCCTTCCTCCCTGAACAAGGGCTCAGGATCGATTCCATAACCCTTCAGTTGTTCCCAGAGTGCACCCAGGGCTGGAGCGAAAATGGTCATTTACGGGCTACCTCGGCAGCTGAACTTGAGTTGCTCATTCTGTCTGAGCATGGCCGATGGCGTCAACAGCTTGTCTGTTGCAGTCAAGAAGAACAAACAGGTGCTCACTATAGTTCAATCCGTAACCGGTGCTTCCTCTGGGCACAGGTCTTTGCAAGGGAATATTAATGGCCATCAGTGAAAATAACGACTCCGGCAGGCAACAGGCGTCAGGCGTTGAGCGCGGCATTACCGAGGCGCTGCTCCGCACCGAAATAGGGTTCTGGCGCGACATGATCGTTTCCTGTCGGGAAACCGAACCGCCCGACAGCATCGAGCGGATGCAACACGCCCTGGCGCTGGCTGAAATGCGCCTGGGCCACTTGAGTGGGAACCAGCCGTCTAACGTGTTTCATATCGACAGGGCGAGAGGAGGAGTCAAATGAATGCCAATCTGAATTTCGAAGTGCTGTTCAATCAGCTTCCGGAGCAGGAGCTCTGGAGCCTTCTGCAGGATGTCATCGACTCTGAAGTCGAACTGGATGACCATTCGGTATTACAGCTGGATGACCGGATGCAGAGCTTCCTGTTTCTGCAGGAATACGTGGTCAATCGCGAAGCCCGTATCCGATTCGCCACGTCTCCCCGCCACATGACCTACTTGCGTGATGCCGCGGGTAGCCGCAATGTCTGGATGGATGACGAAGAATTCACCTCCCTGGTGAATGCCGATGATTCGATAACCCTGGCCTGTTTTGCACGCAGTGAACAGATGAAACCGCATCACCTGGCCTATATCGAGCACAAGCTGGGTGTTGATCCTCATCGCGAGGAATTGCTGGCGACCTCCTGGGACACCAGGATCACCCTGAAAAAAGCGCTGGAATTCCAGGGAAACACCTGGGAGATGGCATTGTACCGCCTGGCCAGGACCGCGCTGGACGGTTCAAAGGGCGATCCGCGTGAACTCTGGCAGGCGTACCTTAACCTGAAGAACATGGACAAAAAAACCGTACGAGAGCTGTTGCTGGACGCAGGCCTGTCAACAGGGCGTCCGGTGCAGACAAGCACAGGAGCGGCTGAATCCATACACTGAAAATCCAGGTTGATACATGGCCTGGGTCTCTCTTATGAAATAGTGTGTGCATTGAGGGGCAGGAAATCTGCCCCTTTCTTTTTTAAGGAGAACCGTCAATGAACAGCTTGTTGAAACTCCTCAGATTCCTCGCATGGTACGGAGTCGCTGTTGTCACGCTTTTCTACTTATTGCCGGTTGCAGGCCTGGTGATAGAAGTGCAGTACGAAACGCTCAGCAGCACCGCCAGGTTTTTCTCAGTCATCGGTATTTTCGCGGTGATCGCAATCTGGCAGGCCATTACGCTCAGAGACCGGTTGAGGCGCACGCCGCAAACACTCTAAAGAACACACAGGGCAGGGGAGCCGATCCCCTGAACACAAGAAGGCCGGCGACCAAGCCGGCCTTTTTTCATCATCCTTTTTCGTTGATAATGCCGCCATGACCGAGCGCCAATGTTTCCCCTGTACGGCCTGCTGTGAAGGCTGGCTGACTTCTGTAGAAATCGACATGAAACCAGGCAAGCCCTGTCAGCATTGCACGGTCGAGGGGTGTGCAATTTACGAAAACCGGCCGAAAAAACCTTGTAAAACCTACCAGTGCGCCTGGTTGCAGGAGGACGGTGGTTTGCCGGAAGATTTTCGTCCGGATCTTTGCGGCGCCATTGTTTCACTTAACCGTAATTGGAATGGATGGACCGTCATCCACGCTGCGCCAACCGGCGGAGAAATACCACCTGACACGCTGGAATGGATCAAGTCGTATGCAGTAAAACTGGGTATTCCCCTGATGTTCCAGGAAAATCTGCTTGAAGACGGTGAGTTTGGAGCAGCGAAAATTGTGGGTTACGGCCCGCGTGATTTTGTACTCGCTGTCAAGCATGCCATCAAGCCCGAAGACATACTGAGACTATGATGCTGCCTTTTCGTGGCGGTATTCGCTGGGTGACTTTCCGGTCCAGCTTTTATAAGCACGTGAAAGCGAACTGCTGTCTGAAAAACCCAGCATGTATGCAATTTCGGTCAGGCTGAGACTGCTGTCCTGAATGTAGCGCTCGCCCAGCTCCCTGCGGGTAGCGGCCAGTAATTCCTTGAACGAGGTACCTGCTTCCTTCAGGCGCCGCCTGAGGGTTCTCTCCGACAGGAACAACCGTTCCGCTATCTGGTCGATGGCTACCTGGCCGAACGGCAGCTGGTCGAAAATGATCGACTTGGTCTGTCCCACGATGTCGTCTTTGTTGAGCTTCGCCAGGTAATCGATGATCTGTTTTTCGAACAGCATCAGCAGCCGCGGATCATAACCCGGCAAGGGGTGGTCGGCGGTCTCGGCGTCGATCAGCACTACGCTGGCTTCGGCGCCAAACTCGAGCTCACAGCGGAAATACGCGTAGTATGCAGCAGGCCTGGCCGGTTCTGCCTGCATGAACAGGACCTTGTCCGGTTTGAACGATTCGCCACAATTCATCCGGCACAGCCGCACGGCATTGCTGAGCCGGACGCGTTCCCGCAGCGCCGGGTCCCGTTCGATGTGTGATTGCCATTTATGTTCTACTATCATATGGGTTCCGGTATCATCTACCCGCACCATCACGTCCTCCGACAAAAGCTTCCTGTAGCGGTA
>CAJIAU010000199.1_pt1 | contig 10859 bp, 9 predicted proteins | sample 9199171 | NCBI WGS metagenome assembly CAJIAU01 (sample SAMEA7708280, study PRJEB35096) | sediment metagenome | biome: marine neritic benthic zone biome [ENVO:01000025]; feature: sediment [ENVO:00002007]; material: shallow marine sediment [ENVO:03000034] sea grass bed [ENVO_01000059] ...
AATTACTGGCCCGAATCGAAGCATTGATCCGCAGGGCTACCGGCCATTCCAGCCCGATCATGCAGTGTCACTGCGGCAAGGTCGTGATGGATACGACCGCAGCCCGAGTCACCTATGAAGGCAACCTGGTGGAGCTTACGGCACTGGAATACCGCACGCTGGAATACCTGATGCAGCACGCAGGCGAGGTGGTGTCCAAGACAGAGCTGACCGAACACATCTACGACCAGGATTTCGACCGCGATTCCAACGTGATCGAAGTGTTGATCAACCGCCTGCGTGGAAAGTTGTGTGCGGACATGATCAAGACACGCCGCGGCCTTGGTTATCAACTCGTCGAACCCACCGTCAATGCATAAGTCGCTTACCAACCGGATCATTACGCTGTCCGTATTCTGGATCGTGATTGCGCTGGTGTTCACGGCCATCCTGATGGGGCGCTTTTACCGCCAGCACACCGAGGGCCACTACGATGACCATGTGTTCACCCACGTGGAAGAACTGGTTGCCGCGGTCGAAAGCGAGGATGACGGGAGCCTATCGCTGGCCAGGGAGCCGACCGATCCTCGCTTCCATCGGCCAGGTTCGGGTTGGTACTGGGAGGTAATGGATGGAAACAAGTCACTGTTTCGTTCTCAATCACTTGGCGAAGACCAACTCGACCTCAGTGGAACCGCGCCCAGCGAGAGTCACGACGTACAGGTCATCACGGGGCCGGGCAATCAAAAACTGCGAGCCCAGATCGTTAACGTGGCATATCCGCACGACGCCGGCGCCGTGACAATCGTTGCCACAACCCCGGAGATGGCCATTTCAGATGACGTACAGGAATTCTACTTGCACATTGCGACCAGCTTCCTGGTGTTGGGAATCGGCCTGTCCGTTGCAGTGGTCATGCAGGTCCGCGTGGCCCTGAAACCCATCAATGCAATCCAGACCGCAATCAGCGACATCAAGGCAGGCAAGATGGAGCGCCTCCCCAGGGACTTCCCCAGGGATGTGCAACCATTGGCCGATGAGCTGAATTATCTGCTCGATCACAATGAAACCCTGCTCAAACGCGCCCGCAACCAGTTGGGTGACCTGGCCCATTCGGTCAAGAATCCGCTGACCGTGATACGCAACGAGGCGCGTAGTCTTTCGGGTAAGCAGGGACAATTGATCCTCGACCAGTCACACGTGATGGCCAACAGCATCGACCATTACCTTTCCCGTGCACGAATTTATGGCAAGCAGGACGCGATTGGCTACCGCACCAGTGTCCGGTCCGTCATCGACGACCTGAGTTTCGCGGTCGAACACATCCACAAGGATCGGTCCATCGGGATCGAAATGAAGTGCATCGACGACAAATGGTTCCGCGGTGAAGCGCAGGACCTGGAGGAAATGTCCGGTAACCTGATCGACAATGCCTTCAAATGGGCAAAGACCAGGGTCGTGGTCAGCTGCACCAGCGATCACAACGAACTCTGCCTGACCATCGAGGACGACGGCCCGGGAATCGCCGAGGAAGAAATCGAGACCATTACCAGGCGCGGCCGCCGGCTGGATGAAAAAACACCGGGCCATGGACACGGCCTGGGCATTGCCGAGGATATCGCCATTCTTTACGGCGGATCGCTCAAACTGGGCCGAAGCACGATGGGCGGATTGAAAGCCGAATTGCGCCTCCCCGCCGCCTAAACATAAAAAGGCCGGCAACCTTTCAGCGCCGGCCCAAGCATTGGAGCAGTCAACTAACAAACATCCATCGAGATGGATTGATTGCAGTGTATATTAGGAAACCTTAACGTAACCTTAAATTGGCTAAAGAGTCTCGCTTCCCTGCTCCCGGCTTCGCCGGAAGGCGGCTGCGCTCAACGGCGTCAAATTAATTTCTTTTGAAATCAAGCATTCTCTGCAGGGGCAGCATGGCTCTTTTCCCCAATTCCGGGTCTACGAAGACCTCGTTATCGTCCTGGTCGAACACCGCGGCCAGTGATTCCAGCTCGTTCATCGCCATCCAGGGGCAGTTGGCGCAGCTGTAGCAGGTGGCGCCGTGCCCGGCAGTCGGGGCAATAATCAGCTCCTTGTCCGGCACCATTTTTTGCATGGTGTGAAAAATGCCCTGGTCGGTGGCCACGATGAACCGCGGATTCTCCATTTCGACGGCCGAATTGATGATCTGGCTGGTCGAACCCACCCGGTCGGCCAATTCGATCACCGGGGCAGGTGATTCGGGATGCACCAGCACCGCCGCGTCGGGATACTCCTTCATGGCATGGCGCAGGCCGTCGGCCTTGAACTCCTCGTGCACGATGCAGGCGCCGTCCCAGATCAGCACGTCCGCGCCGGTGCTCCGCTGGATGTAATCACCCAGGTGGCGGTCCGGTGCGAACAGGATTTTTTCGCCTTTTTCATGCAGGTGCGAAACAACGTCTTTCGCAATGCTGGAAGTGACTACCCAGCCGGCGCGAGCCTTCACTGCCGCCGAGGTATTTGCATAGACCACCACGGTCCGGTCGGGATGCTGATCGCAGAATTCGGAGAACTCGTCGATCGGGCAACCGATGTCCAGCGAGCAGGTTGCCTCCAGGGTGGGCATCAGCACGCGCTTTTCCGGGGTCAGGATCTTGGCCGTCTCACCCATGAACTTAACGCCGGCCACCACCAGCGTCTGCGCGGAATGGTCCTTGCCGAAACGCGCCATCTCCAGCGAGTCGCTGACGATGCCGCCGGTTTCCTCGGCCAGGTCCTGCACCGCGTCCTGGGTGTAGTAATGCGCCACCAGCACGGCATTTTCCTTCTCCAGCCGCTCGCGGATCTGCTGCATCAGAAATTGCTCGCGCTCTTTGGAAAGCTCGTGGTCTTCCAGGTGGGCCAGGTGATCCTTAACCATTTCCCGGATTTCAAGCAGGTGTTCTGATGCGATGCTCATAACAGCAAAGATAGGGCTTTAGACTGGAACAAACAAGACAAGCGCTATTTACTCAATCTATCGGCGGAAAGTCTTCGCATGGGCCCCGAAACGATTAACTGCCTTTTTCTGATTTGCTCACGACCCTCGGATTGACTCACCGTCTCCAGAGACGCCGCCGACCAGCCTCTTTTCATGCGTATGAAGATCAATTCATCTTCAACACAGTCGAATGATATGGATGGCAAGTCTCCCATCCCGAATCTTTTCTTCTCACCGGGCTGCATTTCGATAGCAACCCGGTGGCTTCCAGGATCAACGTTCATGAACTGAAAGTACCGGTTGCTGAATACGCCACCAATGCTTCGCCCGTCAATGCTGATAGCGACAAGCGGAGTAATAGGGCCGTAGATATAGATTCTGCAGCGATCGGCGGCAACTGAGAATTGCTTCGCAATGGCATCCTGCCCGGAATCGGCCAGGCGCAGGACCCGATTCCCATAGGCCGAACACCATCCGCTGGTAATACACCCATGCTTGTCGGGTGTCGCGGATTCAATCGAGTACTCGCTCAGCACGCCATCCTTACCGAAGGACAGCAACAGGAAATGTAATTCACCAAATGAACCAACGTAGGCAACAGTGACTTGCGCCTGGAATTCTGTATAGACAAATACAGATTCCTGTTCGTAGGTTGCACCTGGCTCACCCAGCAACTGCAAGACTTCACGCTTGGTGGTCGTCCCCGCAATCAACCCCAGATCGTCCTCGGTATAGGGTTCCTCGTCAAAATTTGGGGCGGCCAGGCATCCGCCGAGGATCAACGCCAGGGACAAAATGAAAAGGGCATGTAATCGCGTCTTCATTCCGAAACATCCAACAGGATCTGACATGTGTGCGCATGCGGCCATCACCGCTATTGGATCGGGAGCTTACTTGCTTCTTGTGAGCAGATTGTTGTTAATAATCTGGCGAAGAAATAGCGGCAGACACCGCAAGCTCAATTATAACAAAAGGCTTTTTGACTACCTATATTTAGCCGTTGCTGATAGAGTTTCCTGCTCATTCTTACACCAGTAGCTGAGCATCATGAATAAATTCATAAAGGTAGGAGTCATTTCACTGTGTACAGGACTGGCCACAACCGCCCTGGCACAGTCACTAGACGAGCAAATCGCCGCGGACTACCCATACCTGGATGCTCTTTTCAAGGATCTTCACCAGAACCCCGAGCTGTCGATGCAGGAATTCAAAACTTCTGATCGAATGGCGGCAGAGATGGCCAAGCTCGGCTTTGAAGTGACCCGGGAGGTCGGCAACACGGGTGTGGTAGGCGTCCTGAGAAACGGTGACGGTCCGACCTTGATGATCCGGGCTGACATGGATGGCTTGCCGGTAGAAGAGAAAACCGGGTTTTCCTACGCTTCCGAAGTTCGCCAGGTCAACCTCGAGGGCATGGACATGCCGGTCATGCACGCCTGCGGCCATGATGTGCACATGGCGGTGCTGATCGGAACCGCGCGGCTCATGGTCGAACTCAAGGACCAATGGCAAGGCACGCTGATGCTGGTTGCCCAGCCCGCCGAGGAGGCCGAAGGCGGCGCCAGGGCCATGGTGGCCGACAACATTTACGGCCGTACGGTGCGGCCGGACTTCGCGCTGGCCATGCATGTCGGCGCCGGCGACCCGGCGGGCAAGATCACGTTTTCTGACGGCCTGATGTATTCGAGCGCGGATACCGTGAAGATTACCGTGCAGGGAATTGCCACGCACGGCGCATCACCGCACCTGGGCCGCGACCCGGTGCTCATCGGTGCGCAGATCGTGGTGGCGCTGCAGACCATCGTAACCCGTGAAGTTTCACCAATCGAGCCCGCGCTGATCACGGTGGGCGCTTTCCGGGGCGGCACGGCGCCCAACGTCATCGCGGACCATGCCAGGCTCGACATCACGGTGCGCGCGAATTCTGAAGAGACGCGTATATTGCTGCTGGAGAGTATTGAGCGCGTCGCCCTGCAGACAGCCCGGGCGGCTGGCATTCCGGAAAACCTGCTGCCCATCGTGGAGATCGATGAAAACGGCGCGCCGACCACCACCAACGACGCTGCGCTAGCCCAACGCGTGCGCAATGCAATGGTGGAAGAGATGGGCAGTGAAGCGCTGTTCCCATTCAAGCAGGTCGACATGGGCGCGGAAGACTTCCCGGATCTCGTCAATGTCGATCCACCCATTCCCAGTGTCTATTTCGGGGTTGGAGGAACACCGGTTGAAGACCTGGAGTCAGGGAATTGGGCCGGTCATCATTCACCGCTGTTCTGGATCGCGCCGGAGCCCTCCATCAAGGGGGGCGTGGAAGGTATGACGGTCGCCGCGCTGGAATTGTTGCAAAAACCGTAGTCAGCTTTCCTGTTCAGGCAACCCCGGTGGCCTCAGCCAGCTCGGCGAAAGCCTCGTCCAGGTATTGCGTCAGCAAATCCAGGTCAGGAATAGCGGTGCGTCCGCCAATCAGGCCGAAAAACATCGTGCCCATGTAGCTGCAGGCCGTCATGTTAAGCGCCGTCATCGGCGGCAACGTACTGACCGGAAACATGCTGACTGCTTTGGCGCCCTTGTAATACCTGGGAACTTTGGACCCCGGCACATTGGAAATGACCAGGTTGTTGACCGGTGGCAGGAACTTGTCCAGATTGAGCGTTTCCTCGAACTGGGACAAAAGCGCGACGATCAGGCTGTAATACTGGACCGCCGTGGAAGAAGCGCCGGAGTAGACCTCCTGCGCCGAATCGATCGATTCGCGCACTTCGGCCAGGGCCTCCAGCGGATGATCATGCTCCGAAGCCAGCTTCACCTGTAACAACGTCACCAGGTTGCCCTGGCCATCGGCTTCATCGGTCCGGATATTGACTGGCATGTAAGCGACCAGCGGGCCGTCCGGCGTATCGTCATGATCATCGAAGTAGCGGCTGAGCGCCATGTCGCACAGGGTCATCACGACATCGTTGATCGAGGCGTCCTCGGCCTTGCCGATGGCGCGCAGATCCTCCAGCGGGTAGGAGGTAAAGGAAATCGTGCGGGCAGCGCCGGTATGCACATTGAGCGAGGTCCTGGGTGCTGAAAGCGGCAGCGCAATATTGCCCTCACCTTCAAAAAAGCGCCTCTGAATCATTTTCGCGGTGATTGCCGACAGGCCCAGCACCGTCCTCACACCGCCACCCAGCATCTCGACGCCATCTTTCAGCAACTGCACGTAATCGAAGCCGTGATCCTCGCGCTCGGCAGGCGCATCATCACGGGCCCAGATGGGTTTCATGCTCATTACCTTAGGCGATTCGGAGGACGCATCGTCGATCCAGCGCCCGAAAGTGATGCCGTCGCACAAGGCATGATGGACCTTGAAATAGAACGCGAAGCGGCGCCCGGCGATGCCTTCGATCAGGTGGAATTCCCACAGCGGCCGGTCACGGTCCAGCAAATTGGCGTGCAGCCGGGCCAGCACATCGTAAAACTGCCGGTCGTTACCCGGGCTGGGCAATACCGTGTGCCGCACATGGTAGTCGAGTTCGAAATGTTCGTCCTCCTCCAGCTCGAACAAAGGTCCCGACGGGCTTGTCAGCCGCTGGTTCAGCGGAAAGCCCGGCTGGTATTGCCGCATCTCGTCCATCAGCTTCCTCAGCCACGCCGGGCCTTTCCCTTTCGGGAACTCGAAGATCATCACGCCCGCCACGTGCTTGGGGCTGTGCGGTGATTCGGTCAGCAGGAAGCCGCTGTCAATGGTGTTGAGTTTGGTCATTGGTGGGTAAAGCCCGGGTAATGCGCAGACTTGAATGTACTCGCAAGCTCATATGGCCGCAAAGACGCAGGTCAAGGCAGTGGTGGAAGAGGTAGTGGGTCTATGTATTGCCAGGCACGCTCGAGACATCCCTGTTCGCTTTTCGGCCGTTCCCGACGGCCGAAAGCCTGGCAATACATAGACCCACTACCTCTTCCGCCAATGCGGCACGAGATTGGGGCATTTGAGGGCACGGCAGTGAACTGGGGCGCCTGGACAATTAGCCTACGAGAAATCGCTGGCAATGCTGATATTCAGTACAAGACTGGCTTGTTAGAAAAGCCAGGTGAAGGTCAAAACCATTATCAAACAACTCAAAAATGCGGGTTGGAAGCAGGTTAGAACGAAAGGAAGCCACCGCCAATTTCAACATCCCAAAAGGTTGGGCACCGTAACTGTGGCTGGTAAACTCAGTATGGATATTCCGCCGGGTACACTGCAAAGCATTCAAAAACAAGCCGGGCTGAAGTAGGATGAATTAATGAAATACGCGGTCGTTATCGAAAAAGGGCCAAAGAATTTTGGTGCTTATGTGCCTGATCTCCCGGGCTGTATCGCCGTGGGAGATTCAAGGGTCGAAGCAATTCAGCTCATTCAAGAGGCGATAGAGCTTCATCTTCAAGGGCTTCAGGAGCAAGGCGAACGCATTCCTCCACCCTCATCAACCGTTGAAATTATCGACGTTGCCGCATAAAAAATCTTTTTCGGACATTATTGCTTTCTAAAGCACCGACACGCTTTGCCTGGCAATACAAATACCCACCACCTCTTCTGCCAATGCGCCAGCAATGGGGGTGGGTGCTGCCTGCTTTCTGGGCTTTCGGCTGTCGGGAACAGCCGAAAAGCGCACATGGACGTCTTGAGCGTGCCCAGAAAGCAGGCAGCACCCACCCCCATTGCCCAGCAGCAAACTTACCCTTCGCCCAAAACCCCCCGCCGAATTTGATCACGCTCAATAGACTCAAACAGGGCTGTAAAATTGCCTTCCCCAAAACCCTCGTCTTTTTTGCGCTGAATAAATTCAAAGAACACCGGTCCGATGACGGTTTCAGAGAAAATCTGCAGCAGCAGCCGCGGGTCACCATCCTCGGTTGAGCCATCCAGCAAAATGCCGCGAGCCTGTAGCTCATCCACCGGCTCACCGTGCCCCGGCAGACGCTCATCCAGCATCTGGTAATAGGTTTCCGGGGGCGCTGTCATGAACGGCACACCCCGCTCCTTCAGGCGGTCCCAGCAGCTGAGCAGGTCATCGCAGATCAGTGCGATGTGTTGGATGCCTTCGCCGTTGTACTGCATCAGGAATTCTTCGATCTGGCCCGAGCCCTGGGTGGCTTCCTCGTTCAGCGGGATGCGGATCTTGCCGTCTGGGGCGGTCATCGCCTTGGACAACAACCCGGTGTACTCGCCCTTGATGTCGAAATAGCGGATTTCCCTGAAATTGAACAGGCGCTCGTAGAAGTTGGCCCAGTATTCCATCCGGCCGCGATACACGTTGTGGGTCAGGTGATCGATCAGCTCGAAACCACAGCCTTCGGGGTGGCGGTCGACGCCTTCGTAAAAGCGGAAATCGATGTCGTAAATGCTCTCGCCGTCTTCATAGCGGTCGATCAGGTACAACGGGGCTCCGCCGATTCCCTTGATTGCCGGCAAACGCAATTCCATCGGGCCAGCCGGGATGTCGATCGGCTGGGCGCCTTTCTCCAGGGCCATCTCGTAGGCCTTGTGCGAATCGGCGACACGGAAGGCCATGCCGCAGGCGCAGGGGCCATGTTCCTCGGCGAAATAGGATACATAGCTACCCGGCTCGTTGTTGATGATGAAATTGATACCGCCCTGGCGCCAAAGAGTCACTTCTTTCGAGCGGTGCTTAGCCACCTCGGTGAAGCCCAGCGTTTCAAACAGCGGCTCGAGCACGCCTTCCTCGGGCGAGGCGAATTCGACGAACTCGAAACCGTTCAACCCCATCGGGTTTTCAAACAAGTCATTCATTTTTTTCTCCAGGTAATTCAGGCAACTTCTACCAAGGCTTCCGGGTTTTTATCCGCAATTAACAAGAGCGTTTTCGCCGCGCCCGAAGGCACTCGACGTTCTTGCTCCCAGTCCTGCAGGGTTCGTACGGAAACACCAAGTAAGACTGCAAATTTGGCCTGCGAAAGACCGGTTTTGTCGCGAATGCTTCGAACACTGGGAAAACTGATGGAACGACCGGACTCGCCTCGCTTCAACTGGCGAATACCGTCAAGGATTTCAGCACCAATATCTCTTCGATCAGTCATTTTCAATTTCCTCTCGAATCTGTTTCAAAATATTCCCAGGAATCGAATCATTTACATTTTTCGGATACATGGTCAGCATCCAAATTACATCACCGAATGTAAACATCTACAGATTATACGGCAATGCCGTATAATCTGTAAGTAGGAAAAATGCTTGGTCAGGTACTGGGTTCCTATTCCAGCGGTTCGAACCGGGCCTGGAAAAATCGCAGGTATTCCGGCTCGTAGGTCATTTTCAGACCCTTGATTTCGTTTCTTCTTTCATAAACGCTGGCGACTGCTTCGACGACCACGTCCATGTGCGCCTGGGTGTAGACCCTGCGCGGCAGGGTCAGCCGGACCAGTTCCAGCGCGGGCCGGCGGTTCTCACCCGTGGCCGGGTCCCGGCCGGCGGAAACATTGCCACGTTCCATACTGCGAATGCCTGCTTCCAGGTACAGCTCGGCTGCCAGGGTCTGGGCCGGGAACTGGTCCTGGTCCAGGTGGGGCAGGAATTCCTTGGCATCGAGGAAGATGGCGTGAGAACCAATTGGACGGACGATCGGCACACCGGCCTTGCGCAGGTGCACGCCCAGGTACCGCACTTGCCCGATGCGCGCATCCTGGTGATCCTGCATCACGGCTTCGCGCAGGCCCTGGGCCATCGCTTCCATGTCGCGCCCGGCCAGTCCGCCATAGGTATGCAGTCCTTCATACACCACCACCATGTTCTGCGCTTTCAGGAATACTTCCCGGTCGTTGCAGGCGAAGAAGCCGCCAATATTCACCAGCAGGTCTTTCTTGGCGCTCATCGTGGCGCCGTCGGTCAGGTCACAGATCTCGCGCAGGATTTTACGGATGGATTTGTCGGCATAGCCTTCTTCCCGGCGCCGGATGAACCAGGCATTTTCGATTGTACGCGTCGCATCCAGCATGATCGGGATGTCGTACTGCTTGCACCAGGCATGCAGTTCTTTCAGATTGGCCATCGAGAACGGCTGCCCGCCGGCCATGTTCACACAGCCTTCCAGGCTGATGTACGGAATCCGGTCCGCACCGACCTCGTCGACCAGTTTGTCCAGCTTGGAGATATCGACGTTACCTTTAAACGGATGGTCGCTGGTCGGGTCGTGCGCCTCGTCGACGATCACGTCGACAAAGTTGCCGCCCGCCATTTCCTGGTGCAGTCGGGTGGTCGTGAAATACATGTTTCCGGGTACATAGTCGCCATCCTTGATCAGGATCTGCGACATCAGGTGCTCGGCCCCGCGCCCCTGGTGGGTGGGCACAAGGTACTTGTAGCCATAGAACTTCTGCACCGCATCTTCCAGGTGGTAGTAGTTTTCGCTGCCGGCATAGGCCTCGTCGCCCAGCATAAGGCCGGCCCACTGCCGGTCGCTCATTGCTGAAGTTCCCGAATCGGTGAGCAAGTCTATATACACGTCCCGGCTGCGCAGGAGGAAGGTGTTGTAACCCGCCTCACGGATTGCATGCTCACGCTCTTCACGCGTGGTCATCCGCAGTAATTCAACCATCTTGATCTTGTAGGGTTCGGCCCAGCTGTGCCCTGCCTTATCTTTCATGATTCCATACCTCCTTCTATATAGACATTATCTCCAATATTTTGGGGATATGTGTTTCATTTTCGATTGAAAAGGACTATATTTAGAACATAAATTTCTATTTTCTTATTTATTTGCAACTTTTGTTATGTTTGAACTGACCAACTCTGAACGCCGTCTTCTGGACGCAATGCAAAAAGACACCACGCTCAGCCAGATTGACCTGGCGGAGCTTTCCGGCAAGTCAAGGACTTCCATCTGGCGGTTGATTCGCGAGTTCGAGGAAGCGGGGCTGATCGAAGGCAAGGTAGCCCTGC
>CAJIAU010000233.1_pt1 | contig 10632 bp, 10 predicted proteins | sample 9199171 | NCBI WGS metagenome assembly CAJIAU01 (sample SAMEA7708280, study PRJEB35096) | sediment metagenome | biome: marine neritic benthic zone biome [ENVO:01000025]; feature: sediment [ENVO:00002007]; material: shallow marine sediment [ENVO:03000034] sea grass bed [ENVO_01000059] ...
CGATCTGGTCAAACGCCTTCACTTCACCGCCGCGCGCTTCAGCACAGACTTTCGTCATCGCCGCCGTCAGCGTCGTCTTGCCGTGATCCACGTGACCAATCGTGCCCACGTTCACGTGGGGCTTTGTACGTTCGAACTTTTCTTTTGACATGCCGGTCTCCGAAATTATGCAGTCACATCCAAACCAAATATTTTTACTTGCAAAATGGTGCCCACAACTGGACTCGAACCAGTGACCTCTCCCTTACCAAGGGAGTGCTCTACCGCCTGAGCTATGCGGGCCTTTCTTTTCAACCCATGAGCCCAGCCAAATATTTGGAGCGGGTGATGGGAATCGAACCCACATCATCAGCTTGGAAGGCTGAGGTTCTACCGTTGAACTACACCCGCCCTGAATGGCTAAGTGCCTCACGAGCTCTGTTAACCTTTTTTTACTGGTACCACTCATTTGACAAAGTGGTGGAGGGGGGAGGATTCGAACCTCCGAAGGCATAGCCAGCAGATTTACAGTCTGCCCTCGTTGACCGCTTGAGTACCCCTCCGGTACATCGTTCCACATCCAAGTGGGCTGAAAAACATGTGCCGCCAGGGGCATTACCGCCAGCGAAACAATCCATTTTCAGATATTGCGCAGGCAAGCCGCTTATTCTCACCCACCGCTCCGCCCCTGTCAACAGACAAGCAACGAATCGGCGCGGAATTTTACCTGCTTACGATGAGAGGGGCAATAGGGATTCGAGATTGATTTTGAATAATCCAAGAAAAGGATCAGATCGGGTCGTCTTCGAAGAATTCGCCGTTTTCTCCATCTTCGTCGAAATCTTCCTCTTCGTCTTCCTGGGGGGTGAAGAATTCTGCGTTGTGATCGAGTTCAGCAAGAACTTCCTCATCCAGGTCGAAGTCTTCATCCCAGACGTCGGCCAAAGATTCCTTCAGCGCCGCTTTTTCGCGACGCGCTTCAATTTCCTGCCAACCACCCTTGCGGGGTTCCTTGTCCCCGGGCGAGGTGGCAGACAGTTCCGTGTCAGCGCTTGAGCGTGTCTTCCTGTCCACTGCTGAAACCTCTAGGCTCCAACCACAAATACTTTACGAAATCTTATATATCAAAATTAAAGTTTTTCAAAGGACTTTTTGCATTCAGACATTAAAACGGAAGTGCATGATGTCGCCTTCACTGACGATATACGCCTTGCCTTCCAGCCGGAGTTTTCCTGCTTCCCTGGCTGCGTGCTCGCCCCCCAGTGAAACGAAATCATCGTAAGACGTGACTTCAGCGCGGATAAAACCCCGCTCAAAATCAGTATGGATCCGGCCAGCGGCTTGCGGGGCCGTGGAGCCGGACCTGACAGTCCAGGCACGGACCTCTTTGTTCCCCACGGTAAAAAACGTCAGCAATTCCAGCAGGGCATATCCCGCCCGAATGACCTGGGCGAGCCCCGATTCTTCAAGACCCAGCTCTTCAAGGAATTCCTGCCGGTCCGATTCTTCCAGCTGCGCAATCTCTGCCTCGATCCCTGCACACACGGCAACCACTTCTGCATTCTCCGTTTCGGCTTTCTGACGGACCACGTCCAGGTAAGGATTATTATCGAAACCCTCTTCGGACACGTTGGCAATGTACATCACCGGCTTGGTCGTGATCAGGTGCAGATCCGTGATCAGCTTTTTCTCTTCGGGCGTCAATTCCACGTTCCGTGCACGGTGACCTTCGTTCAGGCACGCTTTCAGTTTCTCGAGTACCACCATCCTTGTCCTGGCCTCTTTCTCATTGGCCTTGAGCCGCTTTTCCGTGCGCTCGATGGCACGCTCCACGGATTCCAGGTCCGCCAGTGAAAGCTCGGTGTTGATGATTTCAATATCGGAAATGGGGTCGAGCCGTCCGGCGACATGCACAATGTCATCGTTGTCAAAGCAGCGCACAACGTGGGCGATTGCGTCGGTCTCCCTGATATGAGCCAGAAACTTGTTGCCGAGCCCTTCGCCCTTTGACGCACCTTCCACCAGGCCGGCAATGTCGACGAACTCCATCGTAGTGGGAATGACTTTTTGCGGCTGCTCAATGTCCGCCAGGGCCCCGAGACGCAGGTCCGGAACCTCGACCACACCGATATTCGGGTCGATGGTACAGAATGGATAGTTTTCCGCGGAAATCTCGCCTCGAGTCAAGCAGTTGAACAGCGTCGATTTCCCCACGTTGGGCAGACCGACGATTCCGCACTTAAATCCCATCTTCTTTCACCGTATGTAATTCTTTCATGGCGCCGGCGACGTCGCCGCCCAGCACTCGAGGCATCACTCCCAGTGCACCGGCAATGGAGTCACGTATCAGTCTTTCCTGCCCTGCTGTGGCGCGGCCCAGGACATATCCGGTCACGGCATCCTTTGAACCCGGGTGACCGATGCCGATCCGCAGCCTGAGAAAATCGTGATCGACCGTATGCCGGAAAATGTCACGCATGCCGTTATGTCCGCCATGTCCTCCGCCCTGCTTCAGGCGAATGATGCCGGGCGGTAAATCCAGCTCGTCGTAGGCCACCAGCAAATCAGCCGCCGAAACCTTGTAGTAGTCCATCACAGCACGGACAGCCTGCCCGCTGTGATTCATGAAAGTGGTCGGCCTGGCAATTACGCAGTCTTGCCCGCTCAGCCTGAGGCGTGCAGTCTCCGCATGCAGTTTTGATTGCGCCTTGAGCCGCACGCGTTCAGTCTCCGCCAGGGCGTCCAAAAACCAAAACCCGGCATTGTGCCGGGTTTCAGAATATTTTGGACCAGGATTCCCCAGCCCGACGATAAGGTAAGGCATGGGACCGTTTTACTCTTCGTCCCCGGCCTTCTTGGCTTGCGCCTCTTCTTCGCCTTCGCCTTCGCCTTCGCCTTCGCCTTCTTCTTCGCCTTCACCTTCGACAGGTTCGACGCCTTCACCCAGCTCACCTTCGGCGAGTGCAGCTTCGGCTTCTGCTGCAGCTGCAGCACCTGTACCCTGGCTTTCCTTGATGTGCACAGCGTTGGCCACGGCCGAGTCGTTGTCTTCACCTTCCATTTCCAGCGCCGGAATCGTGACGCCTTCAGGCAGGACAATGCTCGAGAGCATAACGGCTTCGCCTGCTTCCATCTCGGACAGGTCGACCTCCAGGTATTCCGGAATGTCTTTCGGCAGCGCTTCGATTTCGACTTCAGTCATCTGGTGCTGGATAACCACACCTGAAGCTTTACCGGCCGGAGATTCCTCTTCGCCGGCGAAATGAACCGGCACGGAAATCTTCAGAACCTGTTTTGCGGATACGCGCATGAAATCGATGTGCATGATCACCGGCTTGTAGGGGTGGCGGTGCATATCCCTGACGACAGCCTGCTGCTTGCGATCCTTGCCAACCTTGATTTCAAGGATACTGGCGAAGAACGACTCGTTTTCTGTTGCGTGCAGCAGATCGCCCTGCTCCACCGCCAGGGTGACGGGATCCCGGTCACCACCGTAAATTACCGCGGGAACTTTTCCTTCGCGACGCAGGCGGCGGCTCGCACCTTTCCCCACGTCTTCACGGAGCTCCGCGTTGATCGTTGTTGTGTCAGACATGATTAACCTCTTGTCAGGTAATGAAAAAGCCGGGTCCGCGACCAGACCAGGCACGATAAATCAGCCGCCCATTATATACGACTGTAACGGTTGAAGGAAAGTAGTGGAGTTAATCCACGTACATGGAACTGACGGATTCGCCGTGCGCCATGCGACGGATGGTTTCCGCCAGCATCTGTGCAATAGAAAGCTGCCTGATCCTGTCGCAGGCCTGGGCGGCCTCGCTCAACGGAATCGTGTCGGTGACCACCAGTTCATCCATCTTTGAATTCATGATGTTATCAACAGCGGGGCCGGACAATACCGGGTGAACACAATATGCGACAACCCGCTTGGCGCCTTCGTCCTTGAGAGCACCGGCTGCGGAGCACAAGGTTCCCGCCGTATCGACCATGTCATCGACCAGTACACAGCACTTGTTCTCGACATCACCGATGATGTTCATAACCGTCGCCACGTTGGCCCGCGGCCGGCGTTTGTCGATGATTGCCAGGTCTGCATCCAGCCGTTTGGCGATTGCACGGGCCCGTACCACGCCACCGACATCGGGTGACACCACGATGACATCGTGGGCTGATTGCTGCTGCCAGATGTCCGCCAGTGTCAACGGGGAAGCGTAGACGTTGTCAACGGGAATGTCGAAAAAACCCTGGATCTGGTCGGCATGCAGGTCGACTGTCACTACCCGATCCGTTCCAACGGCCGAGATCATCGTTGCAGCCACTTTCGCCGTGATTGGCACTCGCGCCGACCGCGGACGCCGGTCCTGGCGAGCATAGCCGAAATAAGGGATTACCGCGGTAATCCGGGTCGCTGATGCACGCTTCATGGCGTCAATCATCACCAACAGTTCCATGAAGTTGTCTGCCGTGGGCACGCAGGTCGGCTGAATGACGTACACATCACGGCCACGGACGTTGTCCATGATTTCCACCATGACTTCACCGTCGCTGAAACGCCCGACTACGGCTCGCCCCATCGGCACATTGAGTTCGTGAGCAATGCTGCTCGCCAGCCTCAGGTTGGCATTTCCCGAGAAAACCATGAGTGAAGAAATAGTCAAGCTCCTGCCCAGCCCTGCTTACGATCCAATGGCAATTGAATGGCTGGGACGGCAGGATTCGAACCTGCGAATGCGGGGATCAAAACCCCGTGCCTTAACCGACTTGGCGACGTCCCAGTAGTTGTTATTCAATCAACAGCCCAGCTTTGCATGTAAAGGGGACGTATCCACCCCCAGAACAGCGCGCACATTATATAAACTTTTCAATGCCTGTGCCGCGCTCTTTGCACTTTTTTCATCGCGCATCAAAAGAAAAATTCCGCTGCCAGTGCCGGTCATATGCGGCGAACCCCACTTTTCGAGCGACTGCATTATCCGCTCGAACTCCGGAAATCGCTTCCTGACCACGGGTTCACAGTCATTTCTTCCTTTATCCTCAAGTGCTGCCTCCAGGCTGATTGGCTTCGTATCCCTGTTCAGGCCAGCGTCAGTGAAAACCTCAGCGGTGGATATCTGCAAATCAGGGAACACCAGGAGATAATGACGGCGACCGAGGGTGACCGGTTCCAGTTTTTCACCAATACCCTGGGCCATTGCACTGTAACCCCGCACAAACACCGGTACGTCCGCTCCGAGACTTTGCCCAAGGCTGGACAACTCGTCAACATCGAGGCCGCAACCCCACACGCTGTTCAGTACCCGTAAAACAGTCGCCGCATCCGAACTGCCGCCTCCCATTCCCGATCCCGGTGGAACCCGCTTCCTGACGGCGATGACCGCTCCCTGGCGGCAGGCTGTCTCGCTCTGAAGCAAACGGGCAGCCCTGGTGACCAGGTCTTCAGCTTCAGGGACACCGTAGCTGACCGCTTGACGGGATATGGTCGCCTCATCCGTGGGAAGAATTCCTATTTCGTCACCCCAATCGAGCAACTGAAACAGCGTCTGGATTTCATGGTAACCATCGGAACGGCGGCTCAGCACATGGAGAAAAAGATTGATTTTGGCCGGAGCCGGCCACCACGTCATTCCAGTCTCAGCCATCAGGCGCGATTTCCCGCGCCAGTTGCCAGCGCCTTACAACCAGCTTCACTTTCCAGTCGGCCTGCTGCGCTGTCAGGCGGACCGGCATTTCAAATTCGCCAAATGTCCGGTAGTTACCAAACTCGATGGCCCAGCCGTCCTGGTTTAACCGGGTAAGGTTGCCCCGCTCATCAAACCATTGCTCTTCCGGGTCGCCCGGAGCAGCCATACCTCTTACCCACCATGACAGGTTCTCCACGGGAATTTCCCAGCCAACCTGCTGCTGAACCAGGAGGTCCACAGTGCGATCCCGGTACGCGCTGCCGTCGGCAAGTTCAAGCCAGGCCCCGCCTCGGTCCGCTTCCAGGCGCCACGCACCCCGGCCAAGCGTGCCGTGAAAATCCATTCGTGTGTAATCAGGGCTTTCGCGCCACTTGAGCTTACCGCTGCCACCATCTGCGTCATTGGAGATGGCCAGCTTCCCGGACAGGTTCCAGCTGACCTGCTCCTTGAGAAGGTCTGTTTTCAGACCATGGAGCCTGAGACGTTCCGAGGGGTCTGTATCCTGGGAAGGCAGCGTGGTGCACGACTGCAAAAACCAGGTGAGTGAAATGAGCAGTGGCGCAAGTAAGCGAAGTTTCAAAGGTTCACTTCCAGGCGTTCAAGCGTTTCGACCAGCACCGGGTTATCGCTGTCGATCTTCTGTGCTTCCCGCCAGATTGCGATAGCGGCATCTTTGTTGCCCACCACCCAAAGCACCTCTCCAAGGTGCGCTGCAATTTCCGGATTTTTGTCGATCTGCCACGCTTTTTGCAGGAACTCCAGCGCCTCTGGCATCCGCCCCAGGCGATAGGAAATCCAGCCCATGCTGTCGATTATGGAAGATTCTTCCGGCTGTAAAATATAAGCCTGCCTGATCAGCACTTCAGCTTCTTCGTAACGTTCGGTCTGATCTGCCAGGGTGTAACCCAGGGCATTGAGTGCAGCCGCGTTTTCAGGTTGCGCAGCAATGACCATCCGCAGGTTCTTTTCGGCGATGTCCACTCTTCCAATTTCGGCGGCAAGCAATGCCTGCGTGTACAGGATGGCAATGGACCCGGGCAGGCTGGATAAGGCTTCGCCCAGGACCTGCAACGCTTCTTCACGCCGATCCGCTTCGCGCAGGATACGCGCTTCAGCCAACCAGCTTTCTTCGAGTATGACCGGAATGGCGTTTTTACGCAGCTCAGCCAGGTCCTGCCTGGCGGCTTCGACGTCCCCCCCGATCGCCTTGAGCTCGGCGATTCGGATTACCGAGGCCATGGCGCGGTCTCCCTCGGTCACCTGGCCGTACAGCTCAATTGCCTGGTCCATGAAGCCAAGCGCTTCCGCCGCCTGGGCCAGGTAGAACGTCTTCTCCTGCAAGTCATCGAACGCCATCTGTTCAAATCGGGTGAACAGCTTTTCCGCTGCCGGGCGATCTTTCGCCGCCAGTTCAAACAGGATTCGCGACAGCATGACATCGGGTGTCTGGGGCATTTCCTCCATCACCGTGCGAGCCTCGCTCTCTCGTCCGTTCCGGGCCAGCAAATCCGCGTATGCAAGCGACAGGTCGTGGTTTTCAGGATCAAGTTGCCACGCCCGCTTTACGTACTCGAGGCCGGTTTCGATCAGCTTCAGGTTCAGCGCCAGCCGCCCCGCCCAGGTCAGATACTCAACCCGCTCAGGACTTGATTCCACAGCCTGTCTTGCCAGTTCAAAGGCCCGGCGCAAGTCATTGGAACGAACCGCGAGGTGACTTCGCGCATAAAGCGCCTCGGCGCTGTCCACGTCTCCCCTTTCACTCAAAATCCGGTCCAGCATTTCATCGGCCTGCTCAGGACTCCCACCCTGTGAAAAAAGATTTGCGATCAGCATCCAGGCCTCGGTCGAGTCGCCCGTAATGTCCAGGATTCTATTGACCTGGTACTCCGCACCCATGTAATCGCCGATCAGAAGCATGGCCAGAGCCGCTGACTCGTGTGCCGAAACACTGGTGGGGTCGAGCAGAGCCCAGCGATCCGCCGCCATGGCTGCCTGCTGCCAGGATTCAGTCGCGAAAGCGACCCGGGTTGCCCGGCGGGCAATCTGTGGATCATTGGAGTTCATGGCAGCTTCAAGGTACTCCCCAACGGCGGCATGCAAATCCCCCTCTGCACCCAGATACTCCGCTGCAAAAACCCGGTACATCACTTCCGGGTCCGTGGGCACGCGTTCGGTTGCAGGGGCGACAGGGGCGTCCGCGATGTTATCTGCTGCTTCAGGCGCCGGTTCAGGATTTACCGGGGCGCTTCCCGCACATGCTGACAACGCCATGGACGCCAAACACGCTTGCAGGAGTTGTTGTAGGCTGATTTTCATGGGCACAAAGGATACGCGTTTGCCGCCACCGAACCAATAAGGTTTTCACAATTACTGTGCGATCCTGCTTGATAAAAGGGGTATTCACCCGCAGAATCAGCGCGCGAGCAATAACATTTAACACATGCCTCTTTTTACGATTGGAATCAGTCATCATACCGCCCCGATCGAGATCCGGGAAAAGGTAGCGATTACCCGGTCCGAATACTCCGACCGGGTACGTGAACTGTGCGCGCTGCCCGGCGTCGAGGAGGTGGTGATCCTGGGCACCTGCAACCGGACTGAAATCTACTGCCTTTCCACCGCAGAAGGTAAACAGGGCCTGGTGGACTGGATACACCGGATCAATGACCTGTCGGCGGGTGAACTGGACCAGCATCTTTACAACCACGAAGGAGAAGTCGCCGCCCGCCACCTGATCAGGGTAGCCAGCGGACTGGATTCACTGGTCATAGGCGAAACCCAGATCCTGGGACAGTTGAAAGAGGCATGGCAGCACGCTCACGATTCGGGCAGCCTGGGCAAGGTGCTTGACCGGCTGTTCCAGCACACATTCAACGCGGCCAAGACCATCCGGACGCAATCGGGAATCAGCGACCACACGGTTTCCGTCGCATATACCGCGGTTGTCCTGGCCAGGCAGATCTTCGGTGACCTTCAATCGAAGACCGTGGTGCTGGTCGGCGCGGGTGAAATGGTACAGTTATGCGGCCGTTACCTGAGGGATCACGGCATTGCCAACCTGTTGATCGTCAACCGCTCCCGCACAAAGGCAGAGGAGCTTGCCACTGAAATGGAAGCCACCGCACTGACGCTGGACCGGTTGGGTGAGGCCTTGCCCAGGGCCGATATCCTGATCAGTTCCACGGCCAGTCCGGAACCGGTGATCAGGAAGGCGGATGTCAAGGCAGCGCTCAGGAAGCGCCGCCATCGGCCGATGTTCCTGGTGGACATAGCCGTGCCCAGGGATATCGATCCGCAGATTTCAAAGTTGAAGGATGTGTACCTGTACACGATTGACGACCTGCAACAGGTAGTCGACGAAAACATGGAGCAGAGGACCGCCGCGGCGAGGTCCGCCAGCAACGACGTGGATGAGGCCGTCAGTAGTTTCATGCGCTGGCTTTCCGGGATACGCGCTGCCCGGACACTCAAGAGAATTCGCGACCAGTCGCACGATTTCGAACAGGATCTGACCGAGCGCGCCCTCAGAAAACTGGAAGCCGGGCAGAATCCTGCCGATGTCCTTGGGCAACTGGCCAAAACCCTGACCAACAAGATCCTTCACCTGCCCAGCAAGCGCCTGAGAGAGGCTGCGGAAAACCGGGACTACGAGGTTCTGAAGGCCGCTGACCGGATCTTCAGGAAAGAAGATCCGGAAGAAAGCAAATGAAATCCTCCATCCGGGAACGACTGCACCAGGTTTCTTCGCGGTACGAAGAAGTGGGCCTGCTGCTTTCACAGCCGGAGGTGTTTTCCGACCAGAACCGTTTCCGGGACTTGTCCGTTGAATATGCTCAGCTTGAACCGCTGGTCAAATCCTGGGAAGACTGGCAAGCCACTCAGGCAGCTATCGAAGAAGCGCGGCTCATGCTGGAAGAGCCGGACCCGGAAATGCGGCAGATGGCGGAAGACGAATTGCAGCAATCGACTTCACAACTCGAATCGCTGGAAAACCAGATCCAGGTGCTGCTGCTGCCGAAAGATCCCAATGACGAAAACAACATATTCCTGGAAATCCGGGCAGGCACCGGTGGGGACGAAGCCGCCATTTTTGCCGGCGACCTGTTCAAAATGTATCAGAAGTATTCGGAAACCCGAAACTGGCCCATGGAAATTCTGAGCCAGAATCCCGGGGAGCATGGTGGCTTCAGGGAAGTCATTGTCCGCGTCGCGGGCCAGGGCGCTTATTCGCGCTTCAAGTTCGAATCGGGCACCCATCGTGTGCAGCGGGTTCCGGAAACCGAATCACAGGGCAGAATTCACACCTCGGCATGTACAGTGGCCATCCTGCCGGAAGTCGAGGGCATCGAAGAAATTGACATCAATCCAGCCGATCTGCGTGTGGACACATTCCGTGCATCAGGGGCTGGCGGACAGCATGTAAACAAAACGGATTCCGCGATCCGGCTGACCCATTTACCCAGCGGGATCGTCGTGGAATGCCAGGACGAACGTTCGCAACACAAGAACAAGGCTCGCGCCATATCATTGTTGCAGGCAAAATTGCTGGAGCAGGAACAGTCACGCCAGGAAACCGAAATTGCGGAATCACGGCGGGTGCAGGTCGGAAGCGGCGACCGTTCACAACGCATCAGGACGTATAACTACCCCCAGGGAAGGGTCACGGATCACCGCATCAACCTTACGCTGTACAAGCTGGATGAAATCCTGGCGGGTCAGCTCGACATGCTGATCGATCCGCTCATGCAGGAGCACCAGGCAGATCTGCTGGCCGAGTCCGGGATGGCGTGAGCCCGAATGCCGCCGCGAGGTTCAGGGGCAGGAATGCCGCGAGGACGTCTACGACGTACTGCCCCGATGGGAGGAGAGCCGCCACGCAGGCCAGTATCGAGAACAGCCCAACAGTAAAGATGGGAATTCTGACGTCACCCCGCCAGATCACGAAGACTATCCAGAGGGGATTGAAAACCAG
>CAJIAU010000151.1_pt1 | contig 10525 bp, 9 predicted proteins | sample 9199171 | NCBI WGS metagenome assembly CAJIAU01 (sample SAMEA7708280, study PRJEB35096) | sediment metagenome | biome: marine neritic benthic zone biome [ENVO:01000025]; feature: sediment [ENVO:00002007]; material: shallow marine sediment [ENVO:03000034] sea grass bed [ENVO_01000059] ...
CTGCGTGCGCGACGTTATGAACCACGTACTTCAAGGCCAGTAACTCGTCTGCTTTCTGTACCAGCGTCGCAAATTTGGTGCCAATCTCACACTGGCCTGCGGTGCCCACCTCATGGAGAAGATGGGAATCGAAGTCGAAGTCCATCACCACGAGGTGGGCACCGCGGGCCAGTGTGAAATCGGTACGAAATTCGCGACGCTGGTCCAGAAGGCCGATGAGTTGCTGGACCTGAAATACGTGGTTCACAACGTCGCGCACGCAGTAGGTAAAACTGCCACGTTCATGCCCAAGCCACTGGTAGGCGACAATGGATCAGGCATGCACGTGCACCAGTCCATCGCCAAAGACGGCAACAACCTGATGACCGGTGACGGCTATGGTGGCCTTTCTGAGACCGCATTCCATTACATCGGCGGAATCTTCAAGCATGCCAAGGCAATCAATGCCTTTGCCAATGCCTCGACCAACAGCTACAAGCGCCTGGTGCCTGGATTTGAAGCTCCGGTGATGCTGGCTTACTCTGCGCGCAACCGGTCGGCTTCCTGCCGGATTCCGTTCGTCAGCAACCCGAAAGCGCGCCGTATCGAGGTTCGGTTCGGCGATCCTGCTGGCAATGGTTACCTGACATTCGCGGCGATGCTGATGGCCGGTCTTGACGGCATCAAGAACAAGATCGATCCGGGCCCGCCGATGGACAAGGACCTGTATGACCTGCCGCCGGAAGAAGAAGCCAAGATTCCGACCGTGTGTGCATCCCTCGATGAGGCGCTTGCTGCACTTGATGAAGACAGGGAATTCCTGAAAGCCGGCGGGGTTTTCGACGATGACCTGATCGACGGCTATATCGCCCTCAAGATGGAGGAAGTGACCCGGTTCCGGATGAGCACTCACCCTGTCGAGTTCGATATGTATTATTCTTTGTAACAGGCCAGGGCGATCGGATTCCCTTGTATTGGTCCCGCCCCGGCTTCCCGTTGAGCCCCGCTGAACCGCGGGGCCAGCGGAATCATTGCAGAGTGAAAGGAGCATGACTATGAACAAAGGAATGATCGCAGCACTTGTCGCCATAGTGCTGTTGCTGCCGCTGACTGGCTGGACGGAAGGCCAGATTTACAAGGTTGTCGACGAGGATGGCAACGTGACCTTCACTGACCAGAAGCCTCACGCGAATGCGGAGCCCGTGGAACTGCCGCCGCTTTCGGTGATCAAGACGGACCGCCCGCCTCCGCCAAACCAGGCTGACCAGGCCGCCACGGATGAAGAAAAGCCGTTGTCGCCCCGTGAGCTGCGCAGGAAATTCCGTGATTTCAGTATTACCCAGCCCCTGCAGGAAGAGACGTTCTGGGGTACTGAGAATACCGTGTTTGTGGCGTGGGGCAGTGCGGCCGAAATTCCGCCGGAAATGAACGTGATGCTATACGTTGATGGCGAAGGGCAGCAAGCGCCGGCTTCCGGTTCGGTAACCCTGACGCTGGACAGAGGTGAGCACCAGGTTTACGCCGAATTGCGGGATGAACGAAACCGGAGGATCGTGACGACCCCGACGGTAAAGTTCTTTGTAAAACAGCATTCGGCCAACTTCCGCCGGCCGGGAGTAGGGTCTCCAAGCGGCGGCTACTGATGCCGAAGTCCCGGGTGTGAGAAGTCCGGCAAACGGAAACCGCTTGCTGGACCGGCTGGATACCGGCCTGGTTCAGGTTGATCACTCGGGACGCATCATGTTCATGAACAGTGCCGCTGAACATTGCTTGTTGGTCAGCAGGGACCGGGCATGCGAGCGGTTCCTCGCAGACCTCGGTGTCGCACCGCCCGAATTGCTGGCCACCGTAGCAGCGAAACAGCCGGACAATCAACGTGTCCGTCTGCATGAACTGAAGTTGGGGGGTGGACTGTTCGATTGTACGGTTCAGGATCTTGATAACGGAGGGCTGTTGCTTGAATTCCATAATCTTGAATGGGAACAGAAGAAGTTGCGATTGCAACAGCGGGAGTTGCAGACCGGGATGCTCGAGTTGCTGAGCAGAAATCTTGGACACGAGGTCAGAAATCCGCTGGGAGGTATTCGCGGCGCTGCCCAGATGTTGGCGGACGAACTGGAGACCGGAGAATTGTCCACCCTGGCCCGCCTGATCATGCGGGAATCAGACCGCATAGACGAGCTGATTCAGAGTTTCGGACAGCCGGACCTGGACCGGGTGGAGTTGGATTTCTACCCATTGCTGGACGAGGCGCTTGACTTGCTGGTGGCGGAATTCCGGGATTCCGTTCAGATAAAAAAGGATTACGACCCCAGTCTTCCGTCTATTCATGGTGACCGTTCGGCAATCAGGCGGGTTATTCTCAACCTGTTGCGCAATGCCTGTCAGTCCGGTGCGACTGTCGTGCGGATCAGGACACGGGTAGAGCACAGCACCCCCTTACTGCAGTCAGGTCACGGCGGAGTGATTCGTCTCGACGTGATCGATAACGGGCCTGGCGTATCGGAGTCGTTGCAACCCCTGCTGTTCCTGCCCTTTGTTACCGGGCGCAGAGACGGCACCGGGCTTGGCCTGGCTTTGTCTCAGCAGATCGCTTCTGCTCATGGCGGTTTGCTGACGTTTGAGGCGCTGGAGCAGGGCAGTCGTTTCAGCATGTACCTGCCATTTGGCAACGGCACAGCCACTTACCTTGAAGGTGAAGAACATTGAATGAACTGGCGGAAATCTGGGTTGTTGATGATGACGAGGCCATCCGCTTTGTCCTGAAACGCGCACTGCAGCGAAAAGGCTACGGAGTGAGGTGTTTCGACAGTGTGGGTGCGATCAATGAGTCGCTTCAGCGAAGCACGCCCGGGGCAATCCTCACAGACATCCGTTTGCCCGATGCAGACGGCCTGAGCGTCGTCGATACCCTGGAAAAGCTGGGGATTGATATCCCGGTGATTGCGATGACGGCTTTTTCAGATCTCGACCAGGCAGTGAGTGCTTTCCGCAAGGGCGTGTTCGAGTACCTGCCAAAGCCGTTCGACCTGGAACAGGTAATATCTGTCATTGAACGTGCCTTGGCGACAGGCGAGGAGTTGCCCCGAGAAAAAAGTGAAGAATCAGGCAGCAGGTTGCTCGGTGAATCGCAGGCAATGCAGGAAGTTTTCAGGACGATTGGCCGGCTGTCGCGTTCGGACATCAGCGTACTGATTACCGGCGAAACCGGGAGTGGCAAGGAAGTCGTTGCCCGCGTCCTCCACCAGCACAGCCCAAGGGCCGACAAGCCGTTCGTCGCGATCAATACCGCGGCAATCCCGGCCGAATTGCTCGAGTCTGAACTGTTCGGGCATGAGAAGGGGGCCTTTACGGGAGCCCATACGCGCCGCGTCGGCCGATTCGAAGAGGCTGCCGGCGGAACACTGTTCCTCGATGAAATCGGCGATATGCCAATCGCATTGCAGACGCGCTTGCTGCGTGTGCTCGCCGAGGGAGATTACTACCGGGTTGGAGGCCGTGACCTGTTGCGTACGGAAGCGCGTGTTATCACGGCAACGCACCAGGATCTGGAGGAAAAAGTCCGCGAGGGAAGTTTTCGCGAAGACCTCTACCATCGCCTGAACGTAATCAATATTGCGTTACCTCCGCTGCGCGAACGAACGGCAGACATAGCCATACTGGCCCGCCGCTTCATGGTGCAGGTGGCGGACGAGATGGGCCTGGAAGTAAAACAGCTGCGCCCTGAAACCATATCGGTTCTTGAGGGTTACAGCTGGCCTGGAAATGTCAGGCAATTGCTCAATTTATGCCGCCAGGTTTGTGTGATGGCACCCGGCGACCAGGTTTTCCCCGAAGACTTGCCTGCCGAATTATTCGGCACCGGGGAAGCAGACAGCACCGAAATCGCCTGGTCAGAGCAGTTGAAACGCTGGGCCTCGAGGGAGTTGGTTGCGGGCGGAACAGACCTGTTTGGCCGCACCCAGGCGGAAATGGAACGGATCCTGATCGATTGTGCGCTGGACTTTACCGGCGGGCAGAGGCAAAAGGCTGCCGAATTGTTGGGTCTTGGGCGAAACACGCTGACTCGCAAACTGCAGAAATTGGACACTGAGCCGGATAACGAGGATGTCGCCGGTCATCAGGTCGCTGCCGGCGGCACCTGAATCCAGAAAGTCACGGGCCCGTCATTGACCAGGTGGACTTGCATGTCCGCGCCGAAAACTCCGGTTTGGACCCCTTCCAGCCCATTTCGGGCAAGGCCAACGAAATGGTTGAACAGGCGCTCGCCTTCTGCCGGCGTCGCCGCCGGGGTAAAACTGGGGCGGTTGCCGCTGTTGGTGTCGGCAGCCAGTGTGAACTGCGGCACCAGCAGCAATTGTCCGCCGGACTGCAACAGGTTGATGTTCATCCGGCCGGCTTCATCCGGGAAAATCCGGTAAGCCAGCAGACGCTGCAATAATCGCTGTGCCTGGTTTTCACCGTCACCCCGTTCAATTCCGATCAGGGCAAGGATACCGGCCTGAATTTCGCCTTCAATTTTTCCGTTAACAATTACGGCTGCTTCGGCTACTCTCTGTATCAACGCAATCATGATTCCCATTCTATCCAAAAGATGATTTACGCCGCCAAGTTCATTTTGTGGCTGCTCAGCCTGATGCCGGCGGGAATGCCTTTCTGGCTGTCGGGTAAAGGCGCCCGTCTGTGGATGAGGCTTTCACCGGTCAAACGTCACACTGCTGAACGCAACCTGGAGCGATGCTATCCGGGGATCTCGCTGGAGGAACGCGACCGACTGGTGCAGGACAGTTTCAGGCACTACCTCTGCGCTATCCTGGAAACCGGGCGAAACTGGTATTGGCCGCTGGAAAAACTGCAGTCACTGTGTGATGGAATCGTGAATGAGGAACTGATCTGGGACAGCCTGAAAACCGGCCGCGGCGGCGTGGCGCTGGCGCCCCATTTCGGGGCCTGGGAGTACCTGGGCATGTTTTTGCAGGGTATCCCCGATATTGCCATCTTGTACAAACCTCCTTCGAATCCCAAGCTGGAAGAAGCCCTGCTGTCCCGCAGGCGCCGCGGTGGAGGCGCCCTGATTCCGGCTACGGCCTCCGGCCTCCGTAAACTCTATGCCCACATCAGGGCGGGGAAAGGCGCGGGTATTCTGCCGGATCAGCAACCGTCCGCGGGGCAGGGCCGTTTCGCCCCTTTTTTCGGGAACCAGGCTTTAACGGGGGTGCTTGTCCCTCGCCTGGTGCAGCGTACCAATTGCGTGGTGGTGGCTACCGTGTGCGAACGCCTGGAAGGTGGGCGCTACCGCGTTCACATGCTGGAAGTTGATGATGATATCTATTCGCCCGACATGGTGACGTCATTGGGTGCGATGAACCGCGCCATTGAACGTTGTATCGCCATCGACCCTGCACAGTACCTCTGGAGTTACCGGCGTTTCAAGGCACAGCCTGAAGGTGCTGAGCCGTTCTACGATTTTCGGTGATTAATCGCGCCAGAATGCAGGCGTCAGAATGACCAGCAGGGTGTAAATTTCGAGCCGGCCCATCAGCATGGCGATGCTCAGGATGATCTTGGCGGGGTCATTCAGGCCGGCGTAATTAAGTCCGACATCGCCCAGCGCAGGCCCCAGGTTAGTGATGCAGGCCCCCACCGCGGAATACGCCGTTTCCGAGTCCAGCCCGGTGGCCGTGAGCAGCATGGTCATCACGGCGAAATTGGCAATGTAGAGGAAGAAAAACCCCCAGACCGCGCTGATGACCGTGTCTGATGTTTTTTGCCCGCCGATCTTTACCGGGATGATGGCGTGCGGATGGATCAGCCGCTGGATTTCACGTATGGATTGGCGGTAGAGAAGAATCACGCGAATCACTTTCATGCCGCCCGCCGTGCTGCCTGCACAGCCACCGATAAACGCGATGAGAATCAGCATTACGGGCAGGAAACCGGGCCAGGTGTAAAACTGCGCGGTGGTAAATCCAGTGGTGGTCATGGCCGAAACGACCTGGAAAATGCCGAAGCGGAAAGAGGACGCAAGGGTTTCGTAGGTACCGGTTAAGTACAGTGCAAAACTGACCAGGATTGCGAAACCGAACAGCAGTGAAGCATAAACCTTGAGTTCAGGATCCAGGAAATAAGGCTGGGCGCTGGCACGGCGCCACGCGGTGAAATGCAGCGCGAAGTTGATTCCAGCCACTGCCATGAAAACGATGGCAACGATTTCTATCGTCGGATTGTTCCAATAGGCGAGACTGTCGCTATGGGTTGAAAACCCGCCGATGGCAACGGTGCTGAACGCGTGCCCAAACGCATCGAACAGTTTCATGCCGGCCAGCCAGTAGGCGAAAACGCAGGTGACGGTAATGCCTACGTATATCAGCCACAGGGCCTTTGCAGTCTCCTTGATGCGCGGTGTCAGCTTGGCATCTTTCATGGGCCCCGGGGTTTCGGCCCGGTACAGCTGCATGCCACCGATCCTCAGCATGGGCAGGATGGCGACGGCCAGGACGATGATGCCCATACCGCCCAGCCACTGCAGTTGCTGCCGGTAATAAAGCACCGCCCTGGGAAGGGCATCGATATCGGTAACGATGGTGGCTCCGGTGGTTGTCAACCCCGACATCGACTCGAAAACTGCATCGACGTAGCTCAGGTCCGGGGCGGTCAACAGGACAAACGGCAATGCCCCGATCAGTACCAGCACCAGCCAGGCGCTGACGACAATCAGAAAGCCATCACGCAATCTCAAGTCCTGGTGGGCGTTTCTCACCGGAAAATAGATCAGCAGGCCAAGTGCGAGCAGGCTGGCGGCGCTGACCAGGAAGAGCCCTGCTGTGCCATCTGAATAAAACAGTGATACCAGCACCGGCGGCAGCATCATCAGGCTGGAACCCGCAACCAGGAAACCAATGACCCTTTGAACGGCTGAAAAACCCATGGCTGCCTCAGATGAAGATCGCGCCGACCTGGAAAAGGCGTTCCACCGAAGCAATCTGACGTTTGTCCGGAACGAAAAGAATGACGTGGTCGTTCTCCAGAATGACGGTATCGTGGTGCGCGATGATCACGTCATCGCCCCGGACCACGGCCGGGATGGTTGTTCCCGCAGGCAGATCGATGTCCTCTATGGCCCTGCCAACAACCTTCGAACTGCGCTTGTCACCCAGCGCTACTGCTTCGATAGCCTCTGCAGCGCCTCTCCTGAGGGAGTGGATGCGGACCATGTTGCCGCGCCTGATATGCGTGAGCAGTGCGCCGATGGTTATCTGCTGCGGAGAAACCGCGATATCGATTGAACTGGACTCGACCAGGTCTACGTAGCTGGGCCGGTTGATGATCGCGATCACTTTTTCAGCCCCCATCCGTTTGGCCAGCATGGACGACAATATGTTGGCCTCGTCATCGTTGGTCAGCACGCAATAGACATCCGTTGTATCGATGGCCTCCTCGCGCAGCAGTTCCTCATCTGCGCAATCGCCGACCAGCACGATGGCTTTTTCGAGATTTTCGGCAATGTGCTCGGCGCGCCGCGTATCTCTCTCGATTATTTTGACATGATGATTGCGTTCCAGTTGGCGGGCGAGGTTACTGCCGATGTTTCCGCCACCGGCGAGAATGATCCGGCGGACCGGGTTATCCAGTGGCCGCAGTTCCTTCATCATGGTGCGGATGTGTTTCTGTGCGGCGAGGAAAAACACCGTGTCGTTTTCTTCGATAACGGTCAGGCCATCGGGAATGATGGTTTTATCCTGGCGGTATATCGCTGCAACCCGTGCTTCCGCTCCCGCAGGCATATGGTGCCGCAGTGTGTGCAGCCTGTGGCCAACCAATGGTCCGCCCGCATAAGCCTGGGTGGCCACCAGCTGAGCACGACCATCCGCGAAATCCAGGACCTGCAGAGCGCCCGGGTATTCGATCAGCCTGGCAATGTACTGGGTCACCAGGGTTTCAGGGCTGATCAGAACGTCAACCGGGCAATGCTCCCGCTCGAACAATTCCGTGTTTTCTATGTAATCAGAGGAACGTATGCGGGCGATTCGCGTTGGTGTGTTGTAAAGCGTGTAAGCAACCTGGCAGGCTGTCATATTCACTTCGTCACTGCTGGTCAAGGCAATGATCAGGTCCGCATCTTCGATGCCAGCCCGCACCAGGACGGTAGGATGCGAGGCGTGACCGATGACCCCGCGAATATCAAGCCGGTCCTGAAGCTCTTTCAGGTGCGTGGCATTTGTATCCACCACCGTGATGTCGTTTTCTTCGCTGGACAGGCTGTAGGCGACGGTAGACCCAACCTGGCCGGCGCCTAGAATAACGATTTTCATTTGCTGTCTCCGCGCACTGCCGCGGTTTTAGGATCGATGCCCAGTGCACGGAGCTTTCTGTAGAGATGGGTGCGCTCCATTCCCACGACGTCCGCCAGCCTGCCGACACTGCCCTTCGCCTCCTTGAGTTTGTAAATGAGATATTCCCGCTCGAATTGTTCCCTCGCTTCCCGCAATGGCAGATCGAAAAACTGTGGATGGGTGCCGCTTCCGGGTTGAGGCGCCGGGGGATTCTGTTGCAGCGCCTCTTCCACCTCTCCGACCGAGACTTCACCTTCTCCGCCGAGCACCAGCAAGCGTTGAACCAGGTTGCGAAGTTCCCTGATGTTACCGGGCCAGGCGTGATTTCGCAGGCGGTTTTGGGCTGCAACCGAAAAAGGCCGGTACGGCAGGTCTTCCTGGTTTGGAAACATTTCGGCGTAAAACCGGACCAGCTCAGGCACGTCATCTGGGCGCTCCCGCAGGGGCGGAACTTGCAGTGGCAGGACATTGAGCCGGTAATAAAGCTGCTGCAGGGGACCGTCATCACGCGCAAGGTCCAGGATATTCGGGCCAACGCTGGCGATCATGCGGCAGGTGCCTTGATCGGAACCGTTTTCAAGTACCTGTCCCAGGACCTTGAGGATTTTCTCGGGAAGGTCCTGCAACTCGGGTATGAACAGGGTTCCGTTGCAGCCCTTCTCAATGGCCTCCTGCAGGTAGGCCCTCACGTCTCCGGATGCCATTTCGCTGTGTTCAAGCGTGAGGAAAGGCCCCGCGAGCTTGCTTTGACCGTGAATGAAACGGGCCAGGTTTTCCCTTCCGCTGCCGTTTTCACCCGAAATCATCACAGGAAGTTCACGCTGAGCCGCCTGCTCCGCCTTGCTGCGCAGCACCTGCATCAGGGCGCTGCTTCCAATAGGCTCATTGGTGGTCGATGCCGCCGGAACGGCCGGCTTGCCGGCCTTTTTACCGGCTTCAAGCGCCTGGTTGACGATAGACAACAGTTTTGCAAGCGAGATGGGTTTCTGAACGAAATCCTGAGCGCCCAGCCGTGTTGCCTCGATGGCTGTTTCCAGCGTGCCATGACCCGACATGACGATGATCGGGCAATCCAGCCCGCCTCCCGAAGACCACTCCCGCAACAAGGTGATTCCATCGACATCTGGCATCCAGATGTCCAGCAATACCAGGTCGGGCGTCTTCCGCGCAAACTGGGTGCGAGCCGATTCACCGTTTTCAGCCACTGAAACCTGGTGACCTTCATCTTCCAGGATATCGCGCACCAGTTCGCGGATGTCCGGTTCATCATCGACGACGAGAATATGTGCCTGGGTCATTATTGTTGCCTGTTGCTTTCGCGCAACAGCTTACTCCACGGGCAGCTTGATTTGAACCCTGGCGCCGCCGCCAGGTGGATTGGAAATTTCTATTCGGCCTGCATGTTCCGAAACTATCTTCTTGCATATGGCCAGTCCGAGGCCGCTGCCCCGCCCTTTATTGCTGACATAAGGCTCGAACGGTTGCTCCAGGACCATCTCCGGGAACCCGGGTCCGTAATCCCTGACTTCGAGCTCCAGCCAGGCTTTCCCATTGTGCTCGCTGGTCTCGCAGCTAATGGCAATGGAGACAGGCCCGCCAGCGCCGGCTTCCTGCGAATTGCGGATCAGGTTGTGCAGTAACTGGCGTATGCGTCCGCCATCGGCTGACAGTTCCGAAGGGCTGTCGCCCAGACTGAGTTCGAAACTGAGATTTGAATCGCCTTGCTGATACAGGTTGACTACTTCATCAACCAGCGTCTTGAGATCAAGAGGCTCAAGATTGAGTTCCGGCTCCTGGGCGTAATCTCCGAATGCGTCGACCAGTTTCCGCAGGGCTTCGACCTGTGACACGATAGTGCCCGAAGCCTTGTCGAGTATCGCACTGTCGTCCTGTTCGAGCTTGTCCGACAGTTTCATGTGAAGCCGCTCCGCGGCGAGCCGAATGGGTGTGAGTGGATTCTTGACTTCGTGTGCCAGCCGCCGGGCGACTTCTGACCATGCTGCGTCTCTTTGAGCCTGGTTCAGAATGGTGACGTCGTCGAATACGACCACGTAGCCGTCTTGCTCATTTTCACCGGGCAGCGCGATCATCGGCAGCCTTGAACCGCGCATCAACAGCACCAGAGGCGTGCCAGGGCGGTCGATCCTGATTTCCTGCTGCCATTGCGATCGCCCCTTCCTGACCTGGTGGCTGATGGCATCAGTGAAGTTTGA
>CAJIAU010000085.1_pt1 | contig 10515 bp, 8 predicted proteins | sample 9199171 | NCBI WGS metagenome assembly CAJIAU01 (sample SAMEA7708280, study PRJEB35096) | sediment metagenome | biome: marine neritic benthic zone biome [ENVO:01000025]; feature: sediment [ENVO:00002007]; material: shallow marine sediment [ENVO:03000034] sea grass bed [ENVO_01000059] ...
AGCTTGGTGCCACGTTTATCTCTGCCCTGCCAGAGAAAGACGGTTGGTTGTATTTGAGTTGTTGCCATAACCTAGTCCTTGGTTACACGGTTAATTTCAATCAGGTCGGTGATTCCCTTCGCAACTTTGTTCAATGCAGACTGCCGGAGGTCAATAATCCCTTCCACACGGGCCTGCTCGGCAATTCTTAATGCGTTACCTTCTTCCAGTATGATCCTGGAAATGCTTTCTGTAATGGGCATGACTTCAAAAATACCCGTTCTTCCCCGGTAGCCTTCATTACACTCACTGCAACCTATGGGTTGATACAAGGTGAGGTCTTCCAGGTCCTGTTTGCCAAACCCTGCCTGTAACAATGCTTCCGGGGGAAGTTCATGTTTCTTCTTGCATGTATGCAATGTTCGAAGCAGTCTTTGCGCCACCACCAGGTTCACTGCGGAGGTGATGTTGTAACTCGGCACGCCCATGTTCATCAATCGTGTGATGGATTGGGGAGCGTCATTGGTATGCAGCGTCGACAATACCAGGTGACCAGTCTGCGCGGCCTTGATGGCGATTTCGGCGGTTTCCAGGTCACGAATCTCACCGACCATGATCACATCCGGATCCTGGCGTAAGAATGCCCTCAGGGCTCGTGCGAAAGTCATTCCCTGCTTGGTATTCTGCTGAACCTGGTTGATGCCGTGGACACGGATTTCAACCGGGTCTTCAACTGTGGAAATGTTTTTCCCTTCATCGTTCAGCAACTGCAAAGCAGTGTAGAGTGAGACCGTTTTACCGCTACCGGTCGGACCTGTTGACAGGACCATACCGTAGGGTTTCTTCACTGCTTCGTAATAGATCTTCTGCTGCTGCACATCGAAACCGAGCTGTTCTATACCCAACTTGGTGGCCGAAGAATCCAGGATACGAAGTACGGTTTTCTCGCCGAACAGCGTGGGGCAGGTGCTGACGCGAAAATCGATGCTCTTGTTCCTGGAGAGGTTCAGCTTGATTCGGCCATCTTGCGGAACACGCTTTTCAGCGATATCGAGCCCAGCCATTACTTTCAGGCGGGAAGAGAGGCGTCTCGACATCTGGATGGGCGGCCCAGCCACGTTTTTCAGCACACCGTCCAGGCGGTAACGTATCCGGTAACGTGTTTCATACGGTTCAAAGTGTATGTCAGAGGCACCTTTGCGGATGGCGTCCAGCAATACTTTGTTGATGAATCGAACCACCGGGGTTTCGTCCACGCCCAGGTCCGATCCCGTATCATCGACGCTTTCTGCTTCGATGTCGAAACCGACATCCTCGAGCCCTTCCTCTTCATCAAAGTCATCAAAGGCAGGGCTGGTGGCTTCCATAGCCCTTTCGATCGCTGGTTGGATCTGGTCCGCGGATATCAGAATGGGCTCAACATGAAAACCGGAGCTGAACGCAATTTCATCGATCAGTTCATGATCGGTGGGATCGGCCATGCCGATGAATAATTGGTTTCCACGCAGATGAAGCGGCAACGCCTGGTGTTTTTCAATCAGGGCTTCACTGACCAGGCTTATGGGCGCCTGGTTCAGGTCGAACGCCGAAATATCGATCAAGGGTATGCCGTATTCGTTGGCTGCTGCAGAGGCCAATGCGGCCGGGTTGGCCACCTTGTTTTTGATCAGCCAGCCGAGGAGCGTTTTGTTCTTCTTGTTGGATTGCACACAGGCTTTATCCGCCGTGGCTTCATCCACGATACTCTCGACCACCAGTCGGCGGGCAAGGCCATTCAGATTGCTGGTGATCTTCAACTCAGTGTTCATCTAAGGGTCGCTCCTTCTTCCCTGCGAGATATTATACCTTTGTCTTACCTATATATTGCAAGTCATTGTGTGATATAGATAATCTGAGTTCCTCAACTCCTGCAAGATTTGGGGACATAGATATTCGGGCCATTTGTGACACATGACCAGGTCATTTGTCCGCCACCATCCGTGAGATAGCCGGTGAGCGTGAGGACCGGATCGGGAATCGCTCCGGTCTGCTGAGTGGTAATGACGATTCTGGGCTCGCTGCATGCCCCTTCTATGCTGATGTCGGCTACAAATGGTCCAGGCAGGAAACCATACCCCGCCTTGGCATTCGTCAAATCGGTAATACTTGGATCCTCAATGCAGGTTGCACCTGTCGATGTCAGGGCTGAGGCGCCGATTGAGAGCGCTTCGCCAACTTTGGCCCGGATTGCGTAGTTGGAATACACCGGCAGAGCCAGAGTGAGGATGATGGCAATAATTGCCACCACGATCATCAACTCAATCAATGTAAATCCCTTGTTGAAGGCGCGCCTTGCCCTGAAGGCATGCTTTACCTGAGAAAGATCTTTTTGCGTATTGAACATCTCTTTATCCTTTCACCGTCTATTTTCGAAAATTGTCCCGTTCCGAATCAACGACAATTTCATGGCCTCGGCAGGCTATAAAATTCTCGTTACCTCCCTGTTCAAGACGGCGTTTCTCTTCCCCTATAAAAAAATTCTATTTCCAGATTAAACTATTTCCCCCACGATTTCCTTTCCGGGAACAAAAACCCCCGCTTATAGCGGGGGTTCTTTGTCTTGAACATCAAGCTGATGTCGGTATCAAGACCGGCAGCTGCTTGGAACGTGCTGCGGCAGTCCACTTGTATTACTGCAATTCCAGACAACCTGGCCGCCATTCGACTGTGCGGTGCCTTCCAGAAGCAGGTTCGGACTTGTTGCGGCACCCGTCCTGGCAGTCTGAATGTTGATCACAATACCGTTGGTCGTGCCGAGTGCACAGGTGCCAGAGATGACTACGCTCTGTACGAAGCCATTGACTGTATCTTCAACGAAATCATAGCCAGCGGTTGCGTTGTTCAGCGTGGTGATATTGGGATCTGATTGACAAGTCTCGGCTGCAGCAAGCTTGGCTGAAGCGCCTACACTCAGTCCTTCACCAACTCTCGTGCGAATCGTGTAGTCCTGATATGCCGGCAAAGCAAGTGCAAGCAAGATGGCGATGATCGCGATAACGATCATCAGTTCGATCAAGGTAAAACCTGTTGAAACGCGTTTCATATTCTTCACAACTAATACCCTCCTGGTATTTTGGTGAACCCAGATGGCCACCGGTTAACTTCCCTGGATATCGGGATCGCCCTTTGTTTAATGCAAGCAGCGTGCCATAAATGATATAAACATGAAAAACAGTAAGATACAAAAATTTTCACCAGTGAATTCTACCGATGAATGAACAGATTTGTCAGTATGTGACAAAAATTGTCAGTTATTGACACACAATTTACTGCGAATAGAGTCTGCAGACCATCGCATCCTGCCAGGTCCGCGGAAACATGCTTTCTTCCGGTCCGAGTAAAGACGCCCGTGTTTCCATCGTCGATAATTCGAAAATTCCATGCAGCAGCAATCCAATCGCCAATAGTACAGGTACGAGGCATACCAGGAGCGGGAGGCCAGACCGCATCCGATTCGCACTGACCGGTAGCAGGCCAAGCATCCCCCCCAATATCAGCAAACCACTGACCTGGCTGGCGGGCATCACGAATACACCACTCAACAGTGCGTAAACACTGGCCGTGAAAGCGCCTGTCAATAGAAAACCGAAAAGCTGGTTTTCCTTATTTCCAGGATTCCGGCCTGCGATAATGGCGGATTTGAGCATGATCATTACGATCAGACAGACTGCCAGGGCCACCGGGATGCCCCACTCAGCCATCAATTGCAAAGGAAAGTTGTGCGGGTGATGCAATTCCGGGCCCGGAACGCAAACCAGGTTTAGGGGGCCGATCCCCAGCCAGGGATTTTCCAGGCCCATCCCAAACGCAGTTTTCCACATCCATATCCGTCCAGACGAATCTGTCATGGGCCGACCGAGTGATTGCTGGTAAAAGCGGCTGTCTGAACTGCCCGAATTTCCATGTTGCCCGGGGTCCTGGGCGTTTACAGCAGTATCTTGTGGCAGGGTTGAATCGAAACTCAACATGACCAGAAGGTAAATCAGGAATCCTGCCAGCAAGCCGGCAGCCTGCCATAGAACGAGCCGTTTCCGAATCGCAGGCAGGAGCAGGGCAGCGAGTAAAATTCCTGTCATGATGCTGAGGAAAACGCCACGTGCGCCGGTCATGAAGATTACGTACCACTGCAAGCCGAGTGTCATTAAGGTAATCACCTGGACCAGGCGATTGCCTGGAAACAGGACGACCAGGCTGACCAGTGGCAGCAACATCCAACCCTGGACCTGGTTGAAAAAACGCGGCCAGGAAAAATACAACAGGGAAACCCTGAACGAGAATTCGGTTCCGCCAGCATGGGCGGCCAGGACCCCTGTAAGTTCCTGCACGCCGACTGCCATGCCGGTAATGACGAATGACCCGATAATAATCCTGTCGAAGGTGCGCCCGCCGATCCGCCGGCAGGCGGCCACGAGTAAGGCAGCCAGGACCAGCAGGCTCATCAGCGCCACTTCCGATAACGAGTTGACGGCGTGCATCGCCGAACGTGCGTGGATTGCCGCAGACACAACGCCCATTAAAATGACAGCCAGCAACGAATAATTCAGCCACGCGGGAACTGAATACAGTTGAGCGGAGAATTCGGAACGGATTCGCGAGTTGAGTAGTGGCAGCAGGAAAAAGATCAATAATAGCGCGAATTGCAGGATGCGTTTTGCGTCATACGGCCAGATGCCCGGTATGACGATCATGGTGGAGGTGAGGAGCAGGTAAAGCCCCGCCAGTAAAGGCAACAGAAGCGACCATAAGACCGCCGGCTCGTTCAGGTGCTTGTTTTCGGTCACTCGATCCCGAATTTTTTCAACTTGTAGCGGAAGGACCGAAAACTGATGCCGAGTTGCTCGGCGGCGCGGGTCTTGTTGTAACGCGCATTCCTCAGCGCATCTTCGAGCATTTTCTTCTCAATGCCCTCCATGTAGCTGTCCAGGGACTCGTCGTCAGGTTTGTCTGCCGCATCGGCAGTGGGGGCATCGCTTACGTCCACCTGTTCCAGCAGCAGGTCGGCGGGCTGAATGACATTGCCATCACACATGGTGATGGCGCGCTGCAGGATATTGATCAGTTCGCGGACGTTGCCGGTGTAATTGTGTTGTTTCAGGCGCTCCATGGCCTCGTCGGATATCGCCGGAGTCTCTTCATCGTTCCACTGCTGGGAGATCTCGGCGAGGAAACGGTTCGCCAGCAGCGGAATGTCCTCGACCCGCTCCTGCAGACCGGGCATGTGCAGTTCAATGACGTTGAGGCGGAAATACAGATCGCTCCTGAACTTGCCTTCTTCGACCAGTGGCTTCAGTGCCTTGTGGGTCGCGCTAAGTATGCGAACGTCCACCGCCACCTCTTCCCGCGCACCGATCGGCATGACGGCCTTTTCCTGGATAACCCGCAGTAGTTTGACCTGCATGTGAAGCGGTAAATCTGCCACTTCGTCCAACAGGAGTGTGCCGCCGTCGGCAGCCTGGAAAAGCCCATCCTTGTCTGCAGCGGCCCCGGTAAAGCTGCCTTTCTTATGGCCAAAAAATTCGCTTTCCATCAGTTCGGTGGGAATGGCGCCACAGTTGACCGGAATGAATGGACCATCAACGCGTGGGCCGAGATCGTGGATCAGGCGTGCGGCAAGTTCTTTGCCTGAACCGGATTCGCCGCTGACCAGAACCGGCGCCTGGCTGCGGGCCAGCTTGGCGATCATCGCCTTGCACTGCTTGATGGCCGGTGATGCCCCTGTCAGCTTGTCCAGTGCGGAATCGGACGTTCCTGCCAGGTTTTCCTGGGCCTGGGATACTTCGCCCGGTTCTTCCTGGCGAATTTTCAGGGCGGTGTTGACCAGCTTGCGCAGCACCGCCAGGTCAACCGGTTTGGAAACAAAATCAAAAGCGCCCATTTTCAATGCGTAAACGGCATCCTCGATTTTTCCGTGCGCGGTGATTACCGCCGTGGGAAGGTTCGGATAACGTTCTGAAATCTCCTCCACAAGATCCAGACCGTTGCCGTCGGGCAACCGCATGTCCGTCAGGCAAAAACTGAATCCTCCGGCTTGCAGTGCGCGGCGAGCTTCACCCAGGTCCTCGGCGGTGGTCACCTCCAGACCCATCCGGCTGAGCGTCAGATGGAGCAATTCCCTGATGTCGGGTTCATCGTCTACTACGAGTACATGCTGTGGTTTATCGTTCATTTGTTCCTCTGAAGTCTGGGCTTCAATATGGGCTTTTTTCTAAGCCTCTGCCTGTGTCGCACGAGCCAGTGCGAGCCGTACGTGAAAAAATGCGCCTTCGCCGGGTTCGGAGTCTACCGTAAGTTCGGCCTGGTTTGCTTCACAAAGTTGCTTGGCGATGTACAGGCCAAGGCCGGACCCTTCTTTCCGGGTGGTGTAGAACGGTTCGAAAATCTTGTTCAATTGGTTCTGGCTGATGCCGGGACCATTATCGGCAACAGTGATGATGCAGAACCCGGATTCTTCGTTTCGCGCTAATGCAAGTCTCACCTTGGGGACCGAATTATCTTTGCTGGCGTGGTCCACCGCGTTGTCCAGCAGTTTCCACAAGCACTGGTTCAACTGGCTCTTGTCGAACAGCACGTGGGTTTCCTCGGTATCCAGTGCGGCCTGGAAATCCAGTTGGCGGTTGACCTGCGAGGTTTCGAATTCGTTTACGAAGTCCGGTAAAAAGAGATGCAAAGGGATCAGTTCCGGCCTTGACTGTTCTCGCCGTGACAGCTGCAGAATATTCTCGATGATGCCGTTCATTCTCCTGGCATGGTTCTGGATGATGTTGATCAGCCTCATTTCAGGCAGGCGAATCTGGGGCGACTCTTCCAGCAGCTGGGATGCGTGATTAAGGGCAGCCAGGGGATTCCTGATTTCATGTGCAATGCTGCCGGACAATTTCGCCAGTGAGTTCACTGACAGTTCGACCGCCCGCCTGGCGACCACGTTGTTGTCGGTGAGAAAAATCATTGCGCCGATGCCGTTTTTTCCGGGCAATGCCACGAAACTGGGCAACACCTGCGCCTGGCTGGTTTCCACTATAACCGGTTTTGGATCAACCGTTGTGTCCCTTTTCCAGTCATCCAGCGCCGCGTCCAGGTGTCGTGATAATGAAATGAGCGAGCGTTGGCGAACCGGCGGGCTGCCCATCAGGAACCAGGCGGACTCATTCATAACGCGAACCATTCCGGCTTCGTCAACCGCGATGACGCCTGTTCGCATTCTGCGGATGATCAGTTCATTGACTTGTTCAAGCTCGGTTAGTGTTTCCTTCTGTTTTTCTGCGATCAGCCGGTAATCACGTGCCCAGTAGGCCAGTTGATTCGCGATGACCGCCGAAATCATTGCCGTGATGCCGAAAAGGCCTGCCTGCAGCATGGATTCCGTTGTCGTGATTTCGTCCTTTATATACCACACGGCCGTTCCGATGATGGTCAGGCTGGCAATAGAGGCGAGTAACAGAGCGATGCGTAACGGCAGCAGTACGGCGGACATCGCACTGGTGAAGACGAGCAGGATTCCGATTCCACCAGTGACGCCGCCATAAACGACAACCAGCAAGGACAGGAAGAAAATGTCGGAAAACAGCGACAAGGTCGCCAGGCGGAAAAAATTCGTGCTGCTTCGCCGGCCGCTGAGCAGGTGAAACGCGGAGAATATCAGGTAAGTAAGGACAATCGTGTTGGCTAAAATCGTGTTGGCATCGGAGATGGTGGCATTAACCAGGTCTCCGAATTGCGCCAGGGCCAGCAGCGAGGCTACGACCATGCGGTATACATTCAGATAACTGACAATCCGCTGCGTCAGCAGGTCCGAAAGCGGATAGGCTGTATATTCGATTGTTTTACTCATTATTTCACGATCTGTGGTTAGTCCGTTTTCCCACTGGGCGCCGTGTTGATGGTTGCATGCCCGGGCAGTATATCATCCATGTATTCCACTTTGATCTAATGGCCGAGCGGGGAAAAAATGATAAACTTCCCAAGTTCCCGGGCCTGTGATTCCGGTCCCTTCACACACGCGAATCCCATCTTCGAGGAGAAAGCATGAATTTTCATGAATACCAGGCGAAAGAACTGTTCGCCGACTACGGAATTCCGGTGCCGGCTGGCACCATGGCAGCAACGCCTCTGGCCGCTGTGGAGGCCGCCAGGGAGATGGGTGGCGACTGCTGGGTCGTCAAGGCGCAGGTTCACGCCGGTGGCCGCGGCAAGGCAGGAGGTGTGAAGCTGGCCAACAGTCTGGAGGAAGTGCGCGCAGAGTCTGAACGCATGTTGAATATGACCATCAGTACCTACCAGACCGGCGGCCTGGAGCTGCCCGTTCACAGCGTGCTGATCGCGGAAGCGGTTGATATCGACTCGGAGCTCTACCTTTCAGCATTGGTTGACCGGGTCAACAGTTGTGTCACTTTCATGGGTTCAGCCGCCGGTGGCGTTGACATTGAAGAAGTGGCTGCCACTGAGCCCGAAAAAATCATTACTGTAAACATCGACAACACCTCCGGCCTGCAGCCGTTTCAGACTCGCCAGATGGGTTTCGGCATGGGGTTGAACGGCAACCAGGTCCGCCAACTCGGCAAGATCATGAATGGCTTGTACCGCCTTTTCTGCGAGAAGGACCTGAGCCTGATCGAAGTCAATCCACTGATCATCGACAAGCAGGGCGATCTGCTGGCGCTGGATGCCAAGATCAACGCTGACGGCAACGCGCTGTTCAGGCACCCGGATTTGGCCGGTATGCGCGACGAGGCACAGGAAGACCCCACCGAGGTCGCCGCCAGCAAGCATGATCTCAATTATGTCACCCTGGACGGCAACATAGGCTGCATGGTCAACGGCGCAGGCCTGGCCATGGCCACCATGGACGTCATCAAGCTGAATGGCGGCGACCCCGCCAACTTCCTGGATGTCGGGGGCGGCTCTGACGCCCAGCGAGTCGCCGAGGCGTTCAAGCTGATTCTGTCAAGCGACACGCTGGAAGCGATTCTTGTCAATATCTTCGGAGGAATTGTCCGTTGCGATGAAATTGCCGAAGGCATCATCGCGGCGGTTCGTGAAGTCGGTGTGGATGTGCCTGTTGTGGTCAGGCTGGAAGGCACCAACGTGGACAAGGGCAAAGAACTTCTGAACGATAGTGGTCTGGCCATCATTGCGGCGGATGACCTCAACGACGCGGCACAGAAAGTCGTCGCTGCAGCAGCCTGACGGAACGGAGTACAGATTATGAGCGTTTTGATCAACAGCACGACCAAAGTCCTCTGCCAGGGTTTCACTGGAAACCAGGGTACGTTCCATTCACAACAGGCGCTGGACTACGGAACCCAGGTGGTTGGCGGTGTCACTCCCGGAAAAGGCGGGCAGACCCATCTCGACCTGCCCGTGTTCAATACCGTGGAAGATGCAGTCAACGAAACAGGCGCAGATGCCAGCGTCATTTACGTGCCGCCGCCGTTCGCAGCGGATGCCATCCTTGAAGCGGCCGACGCGGGTGTGCGAGTGATCGTGGCCATCACCGAAGGCATACCCGTGCAGGATATGATGACCGTGAAGGCTGTCATCAATGACCTGCCGGATACCTGGCTGATCGGCCCCAATTGCCCGGGGATCATCACGCCGGGGGAATGCAAGATCGGCATCATGCCGGGGCAGATTCACAGCAAGGGCCGGGTCGGCGTGGTATCACGTTCGGGAACCCTCACTTACGAAGCCGTTTACCAGACCACCCTGGCGGGTTTGGGCCAGTCAACCTGTATCGGCATCGGGGGAGACCCCATCCAGGGCATGAACTTCATTGATGTTCTTAAACTATTCCAGGAAGACGGTGAAACTGAGGGAATTATCATGGTCGGTGAAATTGGCGGTTCCGCCGAAGAAGACGCAGCGCAGTTCATTGCTGATCACGTCACCAAGCCGGTTGTAGCCTACATCGCGGGTGTCACTGCGCCTCCCGGTAAGCGGATGGGGCATGCCGGGGCCATCATAGCCGGCGGAAAGGGTACGGCAGACGCCAAGTTCGAAGCCCTGGAAGCAGCCGGCGTGAGCACCGTTCGTTCACCAGCTGATCTTGGCAGCGCCATATTGGAGAAGCTTGGCGCTTGATCAGGATTGCGCTTGCACAGCACGATTTCCTGGTCGGTGACATAAAGGGTAACCTCGGCAAGGCAATCGAACTGGTTGATTCTGCGAAGACCGCAGGGGCGGACCTGCTCCTGTTTCCCGAACTCGCACTGACCGGCTACCCGCCCGAAGACCTGTTGCTCAGACCGGGTTTCCTCGAGTCCTGTCACGTGGCCGTGGAACAACTCTGTGCGCATGTCGATGGCATCGATGTTGTGTTCGGTCATCCCCGGGTACAGGGAAATCTGCGTTACAACTCGGTCAGCTGGATCAGGGATGGACAGGTTGTTGGCCGCTACGACAAGCAATGCCTGCCAAACTACGCGGTGTTCGACGAGCAGCGCTATTTCACGCCCGGGAGCCGCCCGCTGGTCGTGGAAATCAGGGGTGTGCGGGTGGCTG
>CAJIAU010000184.1_pt1 | contig 10464 bp, 14 predicted proteins | sample 9199171 | NCBI WGS metagenome assembly CAJIAU01 (sample SAMEA7708280, study PRJEB35096) | sediment metagenome | biome: marine neritic benthic zone biome [ENVO:01000025]; feature: sediment [ENVO:00002007]; material: shallow marine sediment [ENVO:03000034] sea grass bed [ENVO_01000059] ...
CATCTCGCCAACCCTGAGATGGCGGTATCTCACATCCATGCCTTCAACAATATTCCACGGCGCGCCACCGCGATTGGTGCGTGTTATTAATTGTTCGGCGGCAGCAATGAAGCTGTCGTAGTTTTCGTGGTTGCGGCGATCGTCAGCGGTGACCTGGTAGCTACGCAATGGATCAGCGGCAAGCTCGTTAAAGCGTTTTTCCTGATGATCGTTGCTTAGGTGCATCCAGAACTTCAGAATAAGCGCGCCGTCATCGGCCAGTTCGTTTTCGAAGCGAATGATTTCCGCCAGCCGACGGTCAAATTCCAGTTCGTCGATGCCGCCATAAACTCGACCCAGAAGCGGTCGCGAATAGCGGCCGCTCAGGTACAGACCAATGCGACCCTTTTGCGGCATGTCCCGCCAATAGCGCCAGAAGCGCGGCCTGGCGCTTTCCGCCTGCGTCGGCTTCTGATAGCCGATCGAACGCAACCAGCGTGGATCCATCCACTTGTTCAACATGTTAATCGTTGAGCCTTTGCCAGCGCCGTCGACACCGGCGAAGTCGATCAGCACAGGAAACCTTGCGAGTTCGAGTGTGCGGTATTGCAGCGTGAGCAGGCGGGCGCGGAGATCGTGCTCGCGCTCTTTGAATTCGGACTTGCTGACACTTTGGCCCAATTCGGCTGAATCAAACATCGTTTGCTGCCAATGTCCTTAGCGTAACCGCATGCGTTACAGATCGACGATTGTACCTTTGTTATCGGAAAGTTGAGTTCCGGTATGCCCGTTGTTTCTATAACGGTTGTCGCGTATTGACTGCTAGGGATCGACCACCTTTGGATCGCAGGACGTTGCTCCAAACACAAGGAAGGGCGAGAATACCCAGCCAATTCTGCGCCCGTAGCTCAGCTGGATAGAGCACTGCCCTCCGAAGGCAGGGGTCACAGGTTCGAATCCTGTCGGGCGCGCCATCTTCTACTGAATCAACAGGAGTTCAACGTGCTGAAGAAAAGTCGTCCCTCGATCGCCCGTTATGTCGCCATTCTGTTTGTATTAATAACCTTCAGCCTCCCAGCCCAGGCCGGCAGCTCCGACCTGATCAGCATGCTCACCGATCAGTTGGGTATCTCCAAGGAACAGGCCACCGGAGGTTCAGGCGCCATCTTTGACTATGCGAAGGACAACCTTTCAGCAGACGATTTCACAACTGTTGCGAAAGGCGTGCCAGATATGGACGGCTTGCTGGCTGCAGCGCCCAAAGAAGAAAGCAGCTCTGCGCTCGGTAAGGCCAGCAACATGCTGGGCGGGTCCGGCGGCTCCATGGGCGGATTGGCCAGCCTGGCATCCAGTTTTGAAACGCTTGGCCTGGATGCGGATATGGTGCAGAAGTTCTTGCCCATCGTGTCCGACTATGTGGGTTCTGTCTCCGGTGACCAGGCAATGGCCTTGCTGGCAGGCCTGTTCTAACTATTGTGCACCACGACTGCGGGCAGGAACGAGTGTCCGACTTGCTGGTAGTTTCGCATGCACCGTCAGAAAACACTCAAGTTTTGACGGACTGGGTGATGTCCGGCGCCAACAGCGGTTCGATTTCCGCGACATGGTCCGCACCGCTGGAAACCGGGCCTGATCAAGTGCTCAGGGCTCGAGGATTGATCCTGGGCACCACCGAGAATTTCGGTTACATGAGCGGCGCCATGAAGGACTTCTTCGACCGCATTTACTATCCCTGCCTGGAAGAGACCCGGGGCCTGCCTTACGCCCTGTTCATCCGCGCCGGCCAGGACGGGCAGGGTGCGAAAACCAGTATCGAGCGCATCGTCACGGGCCTGGGGTGGCGTGCCGTGCAGGAGCCCTTGATCTGTAAAGGGGAGATTACGCAGTTCGAGGGACCGTGCAGGCAACTGGGTGAATTGATGGCGTTGGGCCTGGAGCAGGAAATTTTTTAAGGCGGACGCAGCGGAGTACAGCAGTCAGAAACCAATAAAGTCCTACTTCGATCCGGGTTGAAATATGACATCAAATATAACATCAAATGATGTTAAAATTGATGTATATGCTTTGACCGGGAGAAATCTGAATGCGTACCACTGTGAATATTGACGATGACTTGCTGGCCCGCGCTCAGCGCATATCCGGCGTTTCAGAAAAGGCGGCATTGCTTCGCGAAGGCCTGCGAGCATTGATCGAACGGGAGTCGGCACGGCGGCTGGCGGCGTTGGGCGGCAGCGAGAAGCAACTTGTTGAGATTCGTCGCCGGAAGCCTGGAAATTCGTGATCCTTGTAGATACTTCAGTCTGGGTAGATCACCTGCGCAGTGGAGACGAGGAGCTGGTGAGGCTCCTGACCGGCCTGAGCGTACTCGTGCATCCTTTCGTAGTGGGCGAGCTGGCCTGCGGCAACATGTACAATCAGGCTGAAGTGCTGAAGTTGCTCAGCGACCTGCCCAGCGCCATTTCCGCCACAGATTCCGAAGCGCTGTTCTATATCGAGCAACACCAACTGATGGGACGTGGGATCGGCTTCATTGACGCTCACCTGCTGGCGGCTGTTTCCCTCACGACTCCTGCCCTCCTCTGGACCCGTGACAGGCGGTTAGCCCGGGTTGCGCACGAGTTGGGTTTGGCTTACCGCTCTGTTGCAGGTTCTTAAGCTTCGGTAAGTTGCCCGTTCGGCCACAAGGAAAATTCTTTGAGCCTGACTATTGTAGTCTTGCGATTTCTTCATCAAGCAACTTGATCAGCCCTTCGCGGTCATAGGTATACGGCTGGTTTGCATTCAGCTCCAGCATCCGCGCCAGCAACGCCCGCATGGTCGCATCCGCCCGTCCGGGGTCGCCGACCACCATGTAACGTCTTTGCGGGTTTTCATCGAACAGTGCGTGCTCCACTGTCACCACGATGTCTTCCGGGCCCTTGTAACCAGAAAGGTCGCCCCCACCCAAAACCCAGTTGCCCTCCCACTCTTCCTTGTAAAGCGAGTCATCGAAGTTCATGCCCTTTGCCTTGAGGCGGTTGTAGATATTTTTACCGATATTCGAACTGAAACCGCCAGGATCAACGATGCTGACCTGCACATCGAATTTCACCATCTCTATCGCGAGTGCATCGTTGAAGGCCTCCAGCGCATGCTTGCTCATGCTGTAGGGGCCGTAGAACGTGCGGGTCTGGACGCCGGCGATGGAGCCGATGTTGACCACGCGGCCTTTCGATTCGATCAGCATCGGAGCGAATGCCTTGGTGATGCGGTACGGGCCGTAGACGTTGACGTCCAGGATGAAGTCCAGGTCTTTTTCATCGAGTTCGATCAATGGGGCCATCAGGCCTACGCCGGCATTGTTGATGACGGCGTATAGTCCCTTACCCGACTCGTTGACGATTTTCACCGCCGCGTCGATTTCGCCCTGGACAGTGACATCCAGCCGGATGGACCGGATGTTATCGATCGCATCGAGCGTTTCGAGGTCTTTTTGCTTCCGGGCGCCGGCAAAAACCAGGTGTCCCTTGGCCGCCAGCGTCTCTGCGACCATCCGCCCCAGGCCCGTGCTGGCGCCCGTGATGAGGATAGCTCGTTGCGAGACGGTGTCAGCGTCAGCGAGGGGATCTGCGCCTGCCCAGGCGGGTATGAGTGCAAGCATGGCCGCAAGGAAGATCCAGCCGGGCACGACGGGCCGCAGACGCAGGTTAAAAGTGTTCATGATTGTCCTTTCGGTAGTTTGATTCGCGGCTGAAGCCGGTCAGGAAAGCGGCAGTAAAATTCTTAACGTGGTGCCGGCTTCATCGGATGATTCAAAATCGATCTGGCCGTTCTGGACTTCGGCCATCAGGCGGGCTGAATAAGTGCCCAGCCCGGTTCCCTGCTTTTTGCCGGAAGTGACATACTTCTCGAAAAACTGGTCGCGGATGGCTTCGGGGATCGCGCCCTGGTTATGGACGGTTGCGACAGCCTGGTCACCGGACTCCAGGCGCACTGTGACAGCAGTTCCTTCAGGTGCCGCCTCGACGGCGTTACGCAGCAGGTTTGTGAGAAGCGAATGGCAAAGCATCTTGTCACCCAGGATGTGAACTTCCCGGGCAGCCGGGAAAAACTCCAGCTTGACTCTTAGCTGGTCAGCCAGGGTCGCCACCGATGCGATGACTTTTTCAATGACCTTGATGAAATCCAGCGGCATCGGTTCCAGCTGGAAGCTCCCCTGTTCTATCTTGTAGAGGTTCAACGAATTGTTCACCATGTCCATGGCCGTGAAAGCGGACTCTTCCATGAAGCGGGCTGATTCGCGGTAACTCTCTCCCAGCTCTTCGTCGTCGGCCATCATCGAGGCATAGCCAAGGATGACGCTGAGCGGGTTTTTCAGATCATGCCGCGTGATTCGCTCGACGTCCTCGCGCAAAGCCGCATTTTCCTGCACCAGTTCCAGGTCACGCTGCAATTGCTTCTGCGCATCCCGCAGTTGCAGATGCGTTTTGACGCGTGCTTTCAGTACTTCGTGATTGACGGGCTTGGTGACGTAATCCACCGCGCCCAGTTCAAGTCCGCGCACGACATCTTCGTTCTCACCCATGGCTGTCAGGAAGATGATCGGAATTTCCCTGGAGCGCTCGTCGCTTTTGAGGCGCCTGCAGACTTCCAGGCCGTCTATTTCGGGCATCATGATGTCGAGCAGGATCAGGTCGGGTGCATGGTCGGAAACCGCGATGTCCAGCGCGTGCTGGCCGCGGATTGCAATCATGACCTTGTAGTCGTACTTCAGGGTGTCGACCGTGACACTGATGTTGGTGGGTACGTCGTCTACAACCAGGATGCTGTGCATGTCGTTAACCAGTCATTTTCCTGATCACAGCCAGTAACTCTTCGGTCTTAACCGGCTTGGCCAGGAATTCATTGCCGCCAATGTTCGTGCCGGTAGAACCGGTTTCGCTCTTGGTCACGATGGCGGTCATGAAAACCATTGGGATTTCCGCAAGGACGGGATCCTCGCGCAGTTCCAATGCCACCTCGTCTCCGGACATGTCCGGCATCATGACATCGAGAAAAATCATTTCAGGTTTGAATTCCCGGGCCGCGCTTATCGCTTCACTTCCCCGGTTGACGGTGCGAACGACAAAGTCGCCGGCGCTTTCAAGGTTCATCTTGACCATGCGGGTCAGAGCGACTTCATCGTCCACTACCAGGATGCGCTTGCTCATGGATCTTCCCTCTTTTCGGTTTCAAAACTCAGTACGACGGAAACACCTCCGTCGGGGAGGTTTTCCAGTTTCATTCTGCCACCGTGAAGTGACACCACATTGCGTGAACTCGACAACCCAAGACCGGCGTTGTCGCCACGGGCCTGGGTGGTGAAAAACGGATCGAAAACACGGTTCAGGTCCTGCTCGACGATGCCGGAACCTGTGTCCCTGATCTCGATTCGGAGGCCGTCATCATTGCGGGTCACCACGGTCAGTTCACCACCACGGGGCATTGCCTGGGCGGCATTTTTCAGGATGTTCACGAGGACTTGCCGGATCTGTCCCGCATCGATCAGCCATTGGGCATTTTTCTCATAGAATTGCTTCGTAACTTCAATCCGGTTGGCGACGAAATCGGGTTCCAGCGTCGCCAGGGCCTCATCGATTACGTCGTGAATACTTCCGGGCTGAAGGTTCAGAGCCTCAGTCCGGGTTGTGTTCTGTAGCTCCTGGATGATCAGGTCCAGCCGCCTGATGGCTTCATTCATGTCCCCGAGGACTTCCTCGCTTTGCTCGTCGAGGCCGCCGTGGGAGTTCAGGAATTCGACCCCCAGCTGAATGATCGACAAGGGATTGCGGACCGCATGGGCAATACCCCTGGTGAGGTCGGCAGCCTTGTCACCATTTTCCGAAGAAGGTGGTTTACGGCCGGCAGACTGCGGGTCCCTGGATTTTCGATCACGCATGCGTTCGAGGTTACTATCCATATCCTTTGGATCGCAACTGTTTCACTTCAATGTTCCATCTTCGGAATGGGATTGCTGTGGTAGGTGAGGTGACTTACCCGGCCCGACTCGTCCCGGATGAACACAACCTGGTGGCCTGGTTGCTGATCGCTGCGAACCGTGTGGAAAACATCACCATCAACCCGTTTCAGCAACTGCAGGTCGCTCAGCGGATTCATGGTGGGCAGGGAAATGATGGCCAGGCCATCTTTCCATTTGAATACCATGTCTTCACCCGACCACGGCCGGATGTCATAACTGCCCACGTACTCCGTCAGGTTCGGGCCGGTGCTTTCTTTCGCATTCTTCTCCGTCCCACCGGCCTCCAGGATATCCAGCATTTTACTGGCATAGCTGTTGACGTTGGCGTTGTTCCGGTTCGCCATGACGACAACGCCGTAAAGGCTGATGGGATCGACGTAGATACGCGTATTGAACCCGGGGCAGCTGCCGCCGTGACCGGTCAGGGTGCGCTCACCCTTGCGATAGATGCCAAATGTCAGGCCCCACGAGGTGCCCCAGTCCCAGTCCATCCAGTGGACCCGCTGCATTTCCTTCAGGGTGTTGGAAGAAAGCACCGGGTCGTTCGAACCCGCCCGCACCCGGAACTGCCAGGAAGCGAACTTCGCCAGGTCCAGCGCCGTGGAAGCAAAACCCGCAGCCGGCGTTATGCCCCTGGCGTCATAACGAGGCATGGTTTTGATTTCCCCGTCACGGCCGGGAAAGGAATAGCCCGTGGCGATGCGAGTTTCCCTGGCGTCCGTCGGAAAGCCGGTGTCGGTATCGGCCAGGCCCATGGGTATGAGCAGATTTTCGCGAATGTAGCTGTTGTAGGGTTGGCCCGAACGGACTTCCACGATTTCACCCACCAGGGTCAACCCCAGGTTGGAATACTGGTAGTAGAGGGACGAAGGGTAAAGCGTCGATTGGCTGGACAGTTTCTCCCGAATTTCAGCCCGGGTTGGGAACGGGAAGTCCGGGCCCATCCAGTAGGGCGATTCGGATTCCCGGGGCAAGCCGGAGGAGTGGGTCAGTATGCCTTCAAGCGTGATCTCCGGGCTCCCCTCGTGGGCCAGTTCAATGTTGAACCAGGGCAATAATTCGGACACCGTATCATCCAGGCCTACCTTTCCCTGGTCCCGTAATTGCATCGCCGCGATGCCGGTGAATAACTTGGAAATCGAGCAGATGCCATAAATCGTGTCCGCCCGGGCCGGCTCTTCGTTCTCAACATCGGCATAACCCGACGCGCCGCTCCACAGCAGGTCCTGGTCATGCACGATAGCAAAGGACATGCCGGGAATCCGGTCGTAGGCACGCTGGCCATCGGACCAGCTTTCGATCAGGGCCAGTTCATTGGCCAGGCTCTTTGCGGTCTTTTCTTCTGCGGCACTGGCAGTTGAAGCAGCGGCTGTGTGCAGGAGAAAAGCGGTCGATATCAGAATCAGGATAGAGTTTCTTTTCACGGCGGGCATTTTTCCAGGATAAATTTTCCATAGGTTAGCAGTTTTCACCCGCCGGGGGATTGGGCGGAATACGCGCCTAGTCGTAATCTCGTGCGCGGAGCTTTTTCAATTGGGAGCGCTTTTTTTTCGAGTCGAGTCGTTTTTGCTTCGCCGCCAGGCCGGGGCGGGTGGGGATACGCTTTTTCCGCACCCGCGTGGCGTCCTGGATGGCCTGGCGCAGGCGGGAAATGGCATCCCGACGGTTCTTTTCCTGGGTCCGGTGGTTCTGCGCCTTGATCACCAGCACGCCGTCGGCAGTGATCCGCTGGTCCTGGCTGTTCAGCATGCGTTCCTTGACCTGGGCGGGCAGAGACGAGCCGCGGATGTCGAAACGCAGGTGGATGGCGGACGATACCTTGTTCACGTTCTGACCGCCCGCACCCTGGGCCCGTATCGCGCTGAGCTGAATCTCCTCGTCCGGCAGAGCCAGGTTGTCGTCGATCCGGATCATGGCTTGCCGTGCGCACGCTGGCGCTCGAGGTAGATTCTTCCCAGGCCGACCAGGCTGATCAGCAGCCAGAATATTTCGACCAGAAACGCGGACATGTTGAATTCGAAATACAGCGAATAAAGAATGAAAGCCGCCCCGAGCAGGTTACTCAGTGTGTAAGCCAGGCCGGTGGCGGAAAGTCTGCCTACCTGGATCAGGAAGTAGCTTCCTATGATGAGGACGACCCCCAGGTTGCCAACCAGATCATAGAACGCGTAATTCATTTTGTTCCTCACTCAGGCCCGGATTCAATGGGCATTCATGATACTCCGGTTTGAAGGCTGGAAACCATGCACCGTCAGAGTGCACCAGATCGGTGCACGCACTGGAATTGAACAGCCGGACATTTTGAGATTTTCGGAAAAACGATGAATAACAAAGAGATATGCGTCGTTTTAGCGTGGCACGAATTCTGCATCTACAGGGATGATTACCAGAACCAATACAAGAGGAGTATTCATGAAACTGGTCACAGCGATCATCAAGCCATTCAAGCTCGACGACGTGCGCCAAGCGCTGCACGAAGTCGGCATCGCAGGCATCACCGTAACCGAGGTGAAGGGATTCGGGCGGCAGAAAGGCCATACCGAGCTTTATCGCGGCGCGGAATACAACGTCGACTTTCTTCCCAAGCTCAAGCTGGAAACAGCGTGCACCGACGAGGTGGCCGAGTTGGTGGTTGAAGCCATTCAGCGCACCGCCGCAACCGGCAAAATCGGCGATGGAAAAATCTTTGTCAGTTCCCTCGAGGAAGTGATCCGTATCCGCACCGGTGAAACCGGCGCGCAGGCTATTTAAGGCGAGGGCTTATCATGGAAAGCAACATTTTTGAACTGCAGTACGCAATCGATACTTTTTACTTCCTGATCTGCGGCGCTCTGGTCATGTGGATGGCGGCGGGCTTCTCGATGCTCGAGGCCGGCCTGGTCCGCGCCAAGAACACCACGGAAATCCTGACCAAGAACGTGACGCTTTACTCGATCGCCTGCTTCATGTACCTGGCTACCGGCTACGCCATCATGTACGGCGGCGGCTGGTTCCTGGCCGGGATCGAAGCCTTTGACCTTGAAGAAGTGTTGACCGCTTCCGCAGAAAACGGCTTCGACGGTGACTCTGTTTACTCGGGCGCCTCGGACTTTTTCTTCCAGGTAGTGTTCGTGGCCACAGCGATGTCGATCGTGTCTGGCGCCGTGGCGGAACGAATGAAACTGTGGGCGTTTTTCGTCTTCGCGATCGTCATGACCGGCCTGATCTACCCTCTGGAAGGTTCCTGGACCTGGGGCGGCAAGGACGTGTTCGGCCTATTCAACCTCGGTGAAGATTTCGGTTTCAGCGATTTTGCCGGCTCCGGTATCGTGCACATGGCAGGCGCCGCCGCGGCGCTGTCCGGTGTCGTGCTGCTGGGCTCACGCAAAGGCAGGTACGGTCCCAAGGGAGAAGTACACGCCATGCCGGGTGCCAACCTGCCGTTGGCAACGCTCGGTACCTTCATCCTGTGGATGGGCTGGTTCGGTTTCAACGGCGGTTCTGTGCTGAAACTGGGTGATGCCAGCAACGCGCACAGCGTGGCCATGGTTTTCCTCAACACCAACGCGGCCGCGGCTACCGGCCTGATCGGCGCATTGATCGTATCGCACTTCAAGTTCGGCAAGGCCGACCTGACGATGGCGCTCAACGGCGCGCTGGCCGGGCTGGTGGCGATCACCGCTGAACCGCTGACGCCAACGCCGCTGGCCGCGACCTTCATCGGCGCCGCCGGCGGTCTGCTGGTGGTGCTGTCGATCGTGACCATGGACAAGCTCAAGGTCGATGACCCGGTCGGCGCCATCTCGGTGCACGGCGTGGTGGGCTGCTGGGGCCTGCTGGCGGTGCCGCTGACCAACGAGGGCGCCACCTTTGGCGCCCAGCTGCTGGGCCTGGTCACCATCTTTGTGTGGACCTTTGTGGTCAGCCTGCTGGTGTGGGGTGCGCTGCGGGTGGCGATGGGTATCCGGGTCACCGACGAAGAGGAACTGCAGGGGGTGGACATGTCCGAGTGCGGCATGGAGGCCTACCCGGAGTTCATGCACGGCGGCATGAAGTAAGCGGACATTAGATTAGGAGCGTTACAGCAATGAAAATGGTTACTGCGGTGATCAAACCGTTCAAACTCGACGACGTGCGCGCGGCGCTGTCGGAGGTCGGCGTGCAGGGCATCACGGTCACGGAGGTGCAGGGCTTTGGGCGCCAGAAGGGCCATACCGAGCTGTACCGGGGGGCCGAATACGTGGTGGACTTCCTGCCCAAGGTCAAACTGGAAATCGCTGTCACCGACGATCGGGTGGAAGCGGTTGTGGAGGCGATTGCCAACGCGGCTAATTCCGACCAGATAGGCGACGGAAAAATCTTTGTTCACTCACTGGAGCAGGTGGTTCGCATTCGGACCGGCGAGACCAATGCGGAGGCACTGAGCTGATAGCGAAACCGCTACGCCGCCGCCACGTCGGGGGTTGTGAAGCGGGCAGCGTCGCTGGCTGTTAGCCGGCGACGCTGCC
>CAJIAU010000306.1_pt1 | contig 10373 bp, 7 predicted proteins | sample 9199171 | NCBI WGS metagenome assembly CAJIAU01 (sample SAMEA7708280, study PRJEB35096) | sediment metagenome | biome: marine neritic benthic zone biome [ENVO:01000025]; feature: sediment [ENVO:00002007]; material: shallow marine sediment [ENVO:03000034] sea grass bed [ENVO_01000059] ...
ACTCGGATCGATTGCTATTAACGGCGTACCAAGCGGATTTACATTTGAATCAACAGTTTCTAGTGCTTAACCCACAGATCGCGGTGTTGCATCTCGACGGCGAGATCCTGGCGGGCCACATTTCTGGAGCGCAGTTGATCAAGTTTCAGCCTATCGACCTGGTCTTGCTGGCTCAGTTTGCAGCCGGGGCGAATGTAATGGACGTGGTCCGGAATCTTCAGCAAGGGCCAGAGCGGCAGTTGCTGGCTGCCGACCCGGTACCCCAGGGGCTTGTAAACAGAATCCAGGCTCTCTACCAATCGCAAGTGCTGAAAGCGTCGTCTACAGGCGTGAAACAATCGCCGCGAATACACCAAACCGTCCAACGTCTGGAGGATTGCGCCGGGACCCATCAGCTCAGCCCGGATGCCCGCTTGCGGATACCCGCCAACGTGGCCTTGAGGCCGGACGGAACGGTCATGAGAGTCTGGAGTTCATCGAGCCGGGCTACTCTTTGTCCGGATCTTCGTTTACAGCTGTTGTTGTTTGCATTCAGCAAGGAAAGGGAAGTCAGCGAAGTCATTGCGGAAAAGGGCTACCTGGCTACCGCTGAAGAATGTGGCAGGGGCATCCAGTGGCTTTTTGACCAGGGGCTGCTCTATTCGACCAGGGACCGGTTGCAAGGGCTGCTCAGCCCGGCTTCGAAGAACATGCCATCGCCCTCCGGATACGCGCTGACAGGCAAGGGCCCGAGATGGCAAAACATGGAGCCGGACGGACGGATACCTGTCTACTTCACGCCGCACATGGAGAACCATTATCCATTGGCGCTGGGTATGATCGCCGCGGCCATCACGGATTACGACAACGGCAGCTTATTGGAACGGTTTCAACTACTTCCCATTTCGTTCCTGACACCGAACGAGTTGTTCTCCGGACCTCACCGAAAATTTGGTACCGGAATCTGGTTATTCTCCAACTATGTGTGGTCATTGGATATCAACCTGAAGATTTCGGGCATGCTCAAAGCCAGGGACCCGAACAGTCTGTCGCTGCATGGCGGCCCCAGTACACCTGAATACCCCGGCGCTTGCGCTGACTTCATGAGCAGGAATACATCAGTGGATATTGCCGTACACGGTGAGGGCGAGGTATCAATCATTGAAATCCTGCAATGCATCTCGCGGTCTGACGAAGGGCACCTGCAATATGATTCAGAACGCCTGGCAGGCGTGACCGGGTTGACCTTCCGGGACCGGCAGCAAGTTGACGCGCCGCTCGTCACGACCGGGAAACGTACACGCATCCGGGTGCCGGACAGCGTACCCTCGCCCTACCTGACCGGAATATTCGACTCGTACGACGGGCGCGTGGAGGCTGCCATCATCGAGACCAATCGCGGCTGCCCCTTCGGTTGCACATTCTGTGATTGGGGCTCTGCGACCCGCCAGAAAGTACGCAAGTTCGGGATGGACCGGGTCAGGGATGAAATCGACTGGGTAGGACGCAACCAGGTGCGTGTGATCTGGATAGCAGATGCAAATTTCGGCATGTACGATCGCGATATAGAACTGTCTGAATACATCGTCGCAACTAAGAAGAAATATGGCTTCCCACAGGAAGTAGTGGTTAATTACACCAAGAACACCACCCGCCGCTTGCTTGAGATCATCAAGGCCTTCTCAGCCGGCGGTATCATCAGCCAGGGTATTATTTCCATTCAAACCACGGACGAAGCGACCCTGGAAGTCATCAACCGGCAGAATATCAAGACCGACACCTACGATGAACTTGCAAGGGTCTTCGCCGAAGCCAACCTGCCACTTTCCACTGACCTGATGACGGGTCTGCCGGGCATTACACCCCAAGCTTTCGACCGGGATCTGCAACGTTATTTTGACGCGGACGTCACGGCCAAGGCATACCCCACACAACTGCTGCCCAACAGCCCAATGGCAGATCCGGAATACATGGAGAAATACAAGATCAAGGTAGACAATAACGGCTTTATCACCTCCTGTTACAGCTTTAACGAAGCCGAACTGGCGGGTATGAACGCCATCTATGCTTTTTTCACGATCGCAGACGGCTACTCCGTTCTCAGGTATGTCCTTCGCTACCTGCAATGGGACTGTGGTATTCCCGCCCTGAAGTTCCTGCATGCGATCCTTGACCAGGTTGATGCTGCTCCGGATAAGTATCCTTCGATGACCTGGCTGGTCAGAACCTTCCTGAATCTCAAGTTCATGCCAGGAGGCTGGAAGGCCTTCTACGACCAGGTCGCAGCATTTGCGGGCGCCCGCTTCGATATACCACGCGACTCGGCCTTTGACACGGCCTTGCTGGTCAATGAACTGGCGATGCCGGACGATGGTTTGAGTTATCCCCTGAGCAAGTCACTTCAGCATGACTTGATGGCCTGGTTCGAAGATCACTCTGGCTCAAAAGCTCAGTCCGCAAGGCGCCTGGAAACCTATCCACCGGGAATTTTCGAAGTGGATGACCCTGATTCCATGTCCAGTATTGACATGGACTACATTCAATACGATTCACACCAGTTTTTCTGGGAATTGCGTTCTCCACTCGCCCGCGCCAAGTCGGTGTCGGACGCGAAGGAGCTTGCCAAACGTCGTTTTACCGACCAAGCAGAGGCCCGGGTGACATGACCACAAGGAGTCCGGAATCAATTGCCGCGTGGACTGCCGTATGGCAATTCGAAGCCGCCGGCAATCGGCCGGCGCGCCCCGAACATGACCTGGTTATCGAACCGGTTTGGCATGAATTCACAGACTCTTTGGCGGAAGGCGCTCGTATCCTGGACATGGCGACCGGAAACGGCATCGTGGCGCTGAGTTGTGCGGAAAGAGCGCGTGCTCGCCGCCAGCACCTTCAAATTGATGCTGTGGATGCTGCCGATATCCGTCCACCGGGCCTGGCACCTGGTCCGGAAGCACAGACCTCTCAAGTGCGCTTCCAGGGTGGTATCTGGCTGGAAGACCTGCCATTCGAAGATGGCGAATTCGATGCAGCCGTTTCACAGTTCGGGTTTGAATATGCAGATGAAGCTCAAGCCATCTCTGAAACTTCGAGAGTCCTGGCCCCGGCCGGCCGATTGCGGCTCGTCATTCACGCTCGCGGTGGAGCGCTCTGGGAAGATATCGAATTGCGGCACAGCAGACTGAGCCGGGCGCTGGCCAGGGACGGCGTATTGAGCCTGGTTCCGGCACTTGTGCGTGCGCAGAAGAAGAACGAGGTCAGGGCCTTCAAAAATCGGCTGAAGAAGCTCGACCTGGCAGCCCGGGAGGTTCAAAAACTGGCTGAAGATCCTCCGGCTGAGGACTCTGCCCTGTTCTATTCCAAAGAATTCCTCTACGTGTGGTCACACCGGAATCAATACACTCCGGATGACTTGCTTCGCTCCCTCGAGGATGGTGCGGCCTTCGCCCGCGGCACCGCTGAGCGTTACGCGCAAATGCTCCGGGTCGCGCGATCTGCCAAAGACATCGCCGGACTGTGTCAGCGACTGAACAAAAATGGGCTGAAGGTCAGCTCGATGAGACAGATTTTTAACCCTGCCGACGGGCGAGAAATTGCCTGGCAGCTTGATGCCACAAAGATAGATTCCTGATTGCTTAAGCGATCAGGAATCGCCATCCTCACTGTCCGCTCCTGCAGCGAGCGAGTAACTGATGATCATTGCCCCAATAAGAACCATGCACTTGATCAATATCCAGTATTCACTGGTGTTTCCCTTGAGGACATTGACCAGTGCCAGGAGGAAAAGCGCGGCGACCACCAAAGCTGTCAAGAGAATAACAAAGCGATTGCCCAGAGTGCATCGGCCGCAATACCCAGCCAGTACGGCAACTTGATCAGCCACAACTTCACGATGGGCGTCCTTAGATCCAGCTCAATGAATCTGAGATGATTTCGCTCGCCCTGGTCTGTGCGCATTCGCCATGTGCGATCAGCAGACGTTCCGGATTCCATGACAACAATTTTTCACGTGCAGACCGGGCGGCTCTCCTCGCGACAAAGCTGGCCCGCCACTCACGCGGTGTGCTTCCATGTTCTCCGACCAGGCTGTCCAGCCGCATCAGCCAGCCTCTCCAGCCGGTCATGCCCGCTTCGTTGTGGCGCTGAATCAGGTCACAAACGATCGCACAGCGTGATGGACGATGAAAGAACACGACCTCCTTCATCGCAATCGAGCCATGGAAAATGACCTGGTCGATATCTGCAGCCCAGGCAGGGTCGGCTGTGTCGCCAAGTTCAGCGTCAAATTTCAGCTCAGGCTTTCTCTTCGCCAGGCCCGGCGGCGCATATAGCCGGGCATCCGGGAAGCGGCTGGCCCACTCTGAGAGAAACAGGTGATGAATCTTGTTGGGCGAGACGATGAAGCGTACCGGCCCAATGGACTCGACCGAATCGACAAGATCATCACTCAGGGCAACAGGCGACCATACCCAGGCGCTACCGTCGGAAAGCCTGACAACCGCCATTCGCGTGGGATAAGGGAAGCCGTAAAAGGAGACAGTGGGTCCCTCGGCAATATACAGAGACTGTGCAAACTCATGGAGCATCAATTAAGCATAGCCAGACGTTCAGGAGTTGGCGCGCTTGCGCTCAGTTTCTGCTGATCTCAGTCAACAGCGAGGAATGGAGTTTCAAGATAATTTACAGTTCGTGGTGCGGTTGGTTCATACCGCCCCTGGGAAAGCATCGACTAGTATCCTGTGTCTCTAGAGTTCCACCCCAGCGATTCGTATCACCGAGTAAGTTAGAGCGAGTATTCCCCAATACACGAAAAAGCCCCAATAGTAGGTGAAGTATTTGAACGGCCCGCGCGAAGGATAGACGTAATCTTTCTCGGTGAACCAAAGGATGACATTGATATACAGACTGCAGGCTCCGGCCGCTCCGAATAGCACGTAGCCCCAGGATTGGCCCAGAATCATACCGATTGTTCCGCTTGCGAATAGTGGGACGAAGAACAACCAATCAGCCCAAGCTGCCCCTACGGCCATTTTGAAATGTGTCTCATCGCGCCAGTCCTCTTCTTTGCCAATGAGCAATTCCTTGGTTCTCTCACTGTCTGGCCAGATGAGAATTGACAGTTGTGCCAGTACCAGTGGCGTCAAAGTAACAATTCCGAAGACGATGATTGCCCATGTGGACAGTGTCGGGTGCATAACCCACCTCCGTTACGGTCGCGCCAGTCCCCAAAGATAAAAGAGACCATACAGGCCAAAAACGAGAAACAGCATCATGTAGGCCATATAGAATGGCAATTGCCCCGCCGATATGGGACTCAACTGATTCTTTCCAAACAGCCACCAGCGGGATATCGCAAGCAGAGCGATATATACATAGCAAGCGCAGTTGTACAAGCCGAAGATCAGGGACGACTGATCTCCAGACAGTGCAAGCCAGATGAATACGCCTCCTGACACCAAGTAGGTCATGTCAGCAATGGCAATTGCTTTTTCATCCAGCAGAAACCATCTGAACTCGGGTTTCAACGCCTTATCCTCCGTCAACCCAATTTTGTGATGGAGTTTCGGTGCGACGAGAAACAGTACTTGTGTGACAGGACCCAACACCCACATGAGCGCGAATAACAAAATGAACCAGGAGCTGATTTCCATACCAAGTCACCTCAGCTTTTGAAAGTGAACGTTATCCACTCGCGGTCAAGATCTCTCGAGCAATCCCACCCCCCCGGGATTTGAGCCTCAGGGGAGCTTTCAATTACCGGATTGTATGCGTTCCCTTTCGATTGGGTCGAGTTGCTGAAGAGCCGACATATCTGTCGGACCACCAGCAGCTCTAAACTTGACCGCAGTCTTGCCCATGATGTGATGTCCAACTTTAAAACGTCTTTATAATCGAAAAACCATGATACGTCTGCTTCCAGGTGGGTTGCAGAACGAGTTCAGGGCCACATCCTGGATGTTGCTACGACTGCTAACGGCCAGAAGCGGCCCTTCGTGGTTAAAAATTCAATCGATGCGCTCACACCCTAATCAGGCAAATTCACATTGAACTCGATGGCGTTTAGTTGTGCAGGCGATAGGCCCAGGCTCTCGAGGATTGGCAGCCAGCGCGGGTCGTCGTGGAGTATAGTGAAAAGAGGTTCTATGGCTATGTCGACCAAGCCAGGGTCATTGTACTGCACCGCCTTGTCCAGCCACTCAAAGGCGCAATCGACCTCACCGCGGAAGGCCAGTACATAGGCGATATTGTAAGCGGCATCCTGTTCATACTCTTCAATCAACACTGCCAACGCATCATTAGATTCATCCACGCGACCCAGCGCCTGGTAGACCATTGGAAGACTGATCAAGCGCCAAACGGACTCCTCCTGCTCTATCGCGGCGAGGGCAGCTTCCGGCTCATCCTTTTTCAATAGCAACTCACCTATTCCGGAGTGTGCGCCGATACGCCCTGGGCTCAAACTAAGGGTGGTTTGGTAGGCCTCCAGGGCAGCATCCAGCTTCCCGGAATAGCGATTCATTATGCCCAAAGTGTAATGGCCATTGGGATTCACCGGATCCAGGATAATCATATATTCCGAAACCGCTATGGCCTGATCCAACCGCCCAAGGACTCTGTACAGGTTAGCGGCATTACGGAGGATCTCGGTGTTACTGGGCTCTAACTCCAAAGCGCGCTCAAGGCGTAAGGCTGCGTCCGCCAGGTCGGCGCTGTTAAGAACCGCGAGATTGCCAAGCGTGGCATGGGCCGGCGCAAATTGCGGGTCAATTGCCAGCGCCTTGTTGGCCGCCTCGCGGGCCAGACTCGTGCCTTCATCAGTGGGCATCAGACCATTAACTAACTTTTGGTAGTAATTTATGGCCAGACCATCCCAGACTGCTGCGTACTCAGGATCAATGGCTAGTGCTTGCTGATACAAAGCGTTGGATCGTTCGAGACTTTCCGTCGTACTCTGGCGGCCCAATTGCCGTGCCTGAAGGTAGAACGAATAGGCTTTGGGATCAGTTTCGCGGACACTCGGCGCGTCACCCAACAGTGTAATCTTCAGTTGCTCCACAACCGCGGAGGCGATCTCGTCCTGGATGGCGAAGATGTCGTCCAGCTTGCGGTCATAGGTCTCCGACCACAGGTGGGTGTCGGAACTCGTTTCGATCAACTGCGCGGTGATGCGCACCTGGTTTCCGGACTTTCTGACCGAACCCTCCAGGATATGCGCCACGTTCAGCTTTTTGGCCACTTCCTGAATGTCTATTTTTTCACCCTTGAAGGCAAAAGCCGAAGAGCGTGAAGTTACCTTCAATTCCGGAATCTTGGCCAGCAAGTTGAGTAATTCTTCCGACAGCCCATCGGAAAAATATTCCTGTTCCTCATCGGAACTCATATTGACGAAAGGCAGAACCGCTATGGATTTATCAGGTTCCGCTGTAACTTCCGATTCAACCCTGGCCTGTTCTGTCGCAACCTGTTGCATACCCTCGACCAGTTTGGCTTCCCTCTGCGGACCGAGAACAAACTTGTCATAAGCGAAATAAGCCAGTGCAATCACCAGTACCGCGACGATGGCGCGATCCAGCTTGCGCCCGGTAACGCGTGTAATCGATTGGGAGCGGTCAATCTCGGATTCGAGTTTGATGCCTTCAGGAGTAACCTCGTAAGCCCAGGAGAAGAACACTACCACCGGAAAGCCCAGGGCCAGCACCAGCATGATGGTCTGCATGACCCAGTCGGGTGAGCCAATGTTCTCCAGAACCAAGTCTGCCACCTGCACCAGCAGCCAACTGGAAACGATGTAGCCAATGGCTACACGGAAGACATTTCGTCGCTGGAGTTCCTGGATTAACTGCAATGGCTGGCTTCTGTTTGGCCGCTACTGTCTTTAAGGGTAGTCGCTTACCAGATAATAACCAACACATTTCCCATTCAGACTGCAAACTGGGCGCTGTATTGTTCTGCATTGGGTCGTTAGCGGTCCAAATAGCCTATCCAGTAACTTGTTCCGGTGTTCACTGCATCGGAGAACTCCTCCTGACACTAATTTCTTGGGTGTTTCGTTCTCAGTTAGTCCAGAAGGGGAGTTCTGTTGTTATCCAATTTGAATTGAGCACATTTTCGACTCGACAATGATCGACAGGCACTGGCCATTGGCCCCGCTCATACCCGGATAGCCCCAAGTCGTTTCAGGCCGAGGTGTTCGCCCATCTCTCCCAGCCAGTACAAGAAGTAGTATAACCAGGCGATGGCGATGGCTACCGGCGTCTGCCACCAGCTGAGACCGACGTGTTGGCGACCACGGATGGTTTTCCAGACTGAACCCAACAGGTGGCGCGGCAATCGAACGCAGCCCGTTAACCAATGCTGTTGCCACTTATTGCCCAGATACCGCTCGCGGATCACTCGGTCACGGCCCTGGGCCAGTGCGCGTGGCACCAGGTGGGCCATGCGGTTGGGCGCCGGGTGGCTGGCCAGCGCCCCTGGGGCTATGTGCATGGGTATCTGCAAATCGATTAATCGTTCACCCAATACCACACAACTGCCTCGTGAAGTACCTGGAATAGCAGGGAAAGGGTGTTGCAGGTAAAAATTGCGTCGCACGACGAAGTTATTGGCAGAGATTCTCTGGGTTCTTGCCAATTCGCCGGTATTGGGGCGTAGCGGGAAGAACCAATTGAGCGCAAAGGCCTTCCCCAACAAATCCCGGGTATCAATGTAGGTCGCACCAACCGCGAGGTTCACGTTCGGCGTGTTGATGGCCTCCATGAGTGCATTTAACCAGCCTTCTTCGGGGATGGCGTCTGAATCGATGAACAGGATGACATCAGAAGCGCAATGGCGCAGGCCGAAGTCCTTACAGGCATAATAACCACCGCCCGGTAATTCCATCAGGCGCCTGTTTAAATGCCTTCCAGACTCTCCCAGCGCTGATTCAATCCAGTCTGATAAGTCGCGTTCGACAAACTCCCGGCTGTCGTACACGATCAGGGTTTCGAACGTTGTCGACGGGTGCAATTCGGCGTACTCGACTGCCTGCATCGCGACCTGGCGCAACATATCCGCAGCCCGACCGGCCTCGGCATTGAGGGCGTTCTCCCATTCGATGACGATGGAAGCAGTCGTTGTACCGCCAGTCTCGGGGCCCAGCGATTCAGGCATCGCTCTGCCTGACGCCGAACCCGCCCCACCACCAGGCAACCGCACCACCGGCCAGCAACAGGAACAGGAAAATCGAATCCAAAACAGGTGAGCACGACACCGTTTTCTGGAATACGGCTATGCGCTCATTCCGGCTCAGCGGGCGCACAGTTTCGACATGCCTGTAGGACTTGCGGCTACGGGCATAAGTCATGATCTTCGAATAATAGATGCTGATCGACTCAAGTTCGGCATGTTGAACAGCCATGCCTGAGCAGTAAGCCACGGCCTGGCAGCCCTCCTTGTCGACCAGCCGACGGATGAAAATCGTGTCCGAGCCGCGGCCACGTTCGACGAAGAAACCAATGCTGTTCACGGCGCTTCGGCGAATCGCCATGTTATTGGTGTAGCCGAAATAGACCTGTGGATCGTCTGAGCTGAAAACCATTGCCGCTTTTTGGTTTTCATAAGCCGAAACCAGCTTAAGCGAGCGACCGTCGGTGGGCGGAATGCGGGGGCCGAGGATAGCTTTTGATTGCAGCTGGGAGTCGAAATGGGCTTTGATCGCGCTTAACCAGCCCGGCACCGGGAAGCAGTCCGAATCCGTGAAGGCGATGATGTCGCCGCGGGCCTCGCGTATTCCCCGATTGCGAGCCGCATAGGATCCGCGTTTTTCTTCCTGCAGGATTATGATGTCGCTGTGTTCCCGGAGTACCGACAAGCTCTCATCCGTAGAGCCGTTGTCGACAAAGATCAATTCGTAACCGGGATCGTCCATGTCCTGTGCCCTGAGTGCGGCAATCACCCGCTTTAAATATTTCCCGGTGTTATAGACTGGGACGACAACAGAAATCATGGCATACCTCTATGATGCCGGGCATTTTACCCGGAAAAACGCCAGCTGTTGGAATTCAATGCACCTCGACCCATTGGCCCAGCAAGTGAGCCACGCGGTGCCTGAGATACGCCACCAGGCCCGGCACGACCACGTATCCATGAAGTGTTTGCGACGCCAGGGGAGCGGTCCAACCAGATCGCCGGTACAGCGTGCGATACGCACCCAGGGCAGCGGCCAGCTCCGGTTCGTCCAACTCCATCGCCAGCCCGGCACAGGCTTCGATACGCGAGTCCGGTTGCATGCCGTATTTCGCGGCAAAACTCAGGCCCAGATCCATCAAGTCGTCCAGCTCGTGCGCGAGGGCGATGAGCAACAGGTCACGGTCACCGGGCTCGAAGCCCTGCTCCAGCAACCGTTCGGGGTCGCCTTG
>CAJIAU010000250.1_pt1 | contig 10327 bp, 12 predicted proteins | sample 9199171 | NCBI WGS metagenome assembly CAJIAU01 (sample SAMEA7708280, study PRJEB35096) | sediment metagenome | biome: marine neritic benthic zone biome [ENVO:01000025]; feature: sediment [ENVO:00002007]; material: shallow marine sediment [ENVO:03000034] sea grass bed [ENVO_01000059] ...
AAGGGCGGGAGTGGTATGACCGGATGGATGATGCGCGCACGGAGTTCCTCGAGAAGAATGGATTCGACGAGCACGGCGACGAAGCCGAGGAATTCGGCGAAAAATACCGCGAGGATCATCCCTTTCCATTCGCCACGCTGGATGACGTGGTGGCGGCGTTCCAGCACGTGGTTGAACTGGTGGGCGTGGAGCACGTCGGCATTGGTTCCGATTTCGACGGCGTCGGGGACAGCCTGCCCGCGGGCATGAAGAGCGTGGCGGACTACCCCAACCTGATCGCGGAACTGCTGCGACTGGAGTATTCGGTCGAAGACGTTGCCGCGATCATGGGCGGGAACCTGATGCGCGTCTGGCGGGCAGCGGAAGACTGGTCTCGGCAGGCGGCGGGCGCCGCTGGTTCGGCCGGTACTCCCTGAGACGCCATCGGCGCACCCATGGACCTGATTCAATTTTTGGTAGTCGGCGCCGGTTCTTTTCTGGCAGCCGGCCTGACCATGTACTCCGGTTTCGGTCTCGGGACGCTGATGCTCCCGGTTTTCGTGTTGTTTTTCCCCGTTGAAATGGCCGTCGTGGCGACCGCGCTGGTGCACGGCGCCAACAACGTGTTCAAGGTTTCCCTGCTGGGGCGTCATGCGGACCGTGAAGTCGTGTTGAAATTCGGGCTGACCGCGATCGCGGCCGCCGTGCTGGGCGCCATGACGCTGGGCTGGCTGGCCCAGATGAACGACAGCATGAGCGTTGCCGTCAACGAAGAAGTCGTTTCCGAGATCACGCCGGTCAAGTTGATGATCGGGCTATTGATGATCGGCTTTGCGCTGTTCGAGTTGCTGCCGCGATTCCGCCGGATTGAATTCGACCGCCGCTACCTGCCGCTGGGCGGACTGCTTTCCGGATTTTTCGGGGGGCTTTCCGGCCACCAGGGTGCGCTGCGTTCCGCTTTCCTGGCCAAGTCCGGCCTGACGACGGAGCGATTCGTGGGTAGCAACGCCGTGATCGGATTCCTGGTGGATCTGACGCGGATTTCCGTCTACGTGGCGCTGTTCACGGCCGCAGGCGGAAACATCGGGGATTTCGGCGCCTGGCCGCTGGTCATCACCGGGGCGCTGGCAGCATTCTGCGGCGTTATGATCGGCAAGCGCTATCTGCACAAGGTGAAGATGAAGAGTGTTCAGACGCTGGTGGGGATCCTGCTATTCGGGGTCGGCATCGCCCTGGTGGCCGGGGTGCTCTGAGCCTTCTTCCGGGTTCAGCAGGTTCGAAATCAAGAGGTCTTTCTCTTGCCAGATCTGGTGAAGCCAGGCCTCCAACTCGCCCCGGAACGTCTCATCCGTCCTGATGTTCCTGCCCAGCAGTTCCGGCGGAAATTCACGGAGTTCAGCCTGCACCATGATTTCAGGAATCTCGCCGGTCAACAGTTGCCAGAACGTGGGCGCCTGTCGGGACAGCCTGGACTGGGGATAGACAATCGTCACGTCGACCAGGGCGTCCAGTTGATCGGACAAGGCGTACATCACCTGGCCCAGCCCGCCGACGCGCGGCAGCAGCAGGTTCCGGTAGGGGCTCTTGAACTTGTCCCGTTTCCGGGTGGAGAATCGGGTGCCCTCCGGAAAATTGGTCATGGCCACCGGGATGGTCCTGAATTTCTCGCAGGCCTTGCGCGCGTTTTCGAGATCACGTCCTTTCAGGTCCGGGTTGCGCGCCACTTTCTCCCTGGAGTGCCGCTTCATGAACGGCATGTCCAGCGCCCACCAGGCGATCCCCAGGAACGGCACCCAGAATAACTGGCTCTTGATGAAGAAACGGAAAAACGGGAGCCGGCGGTTGAAGCAGCGCTGCAGCACCAGGATGTCCACCCAGGATTGGTGGTTGCTGCTCACCAGGTAGCACCCCTTACGGTCGAGGTTTTCAGGCACCTGCAGATTCCATCGCGGTTCACGGTACATCGACAGGATGGCGTTGTTGATTGAGATCCAGAATTCAGCAAGCGCTCCGAGCACTTTCCTCATCCGGCTCCGGAACTTGTCGGTGGGCGCAAGGAATTTTCCGATAGCCAGGATGCAAAGCACCGTGGTCAGCACGATAGTGCTGATGCTGATCATCAGCAGGGAACTGGCGCCTCTCGCAATCTTCAGGGCTTTGGCGGTATCAGAAATAGGATTGGTCCGGCAGGTGGAGGAGCCAGGAATTGTTTCTCCCGCATGGTAATTATCCCATCCGGATGCAGGTGGGTCCAGCCATCACCTTCCCGGGCAGGGTGCTATCATAGATTGGGAGTATTTATGGAATCAGGCGAGGTCAAGCTATGTTTCGGGCGCATTGGAAAATGCCGGTTGTCGTTCTGTTCTTGATCACGGCGTGTTCTCCCAGTGGAGAAGAATCCGGGTCGGAAATGCCCGTACCCTCAGCCAAACCCGATGAGATACAGGCCAAAGACTGGCGGGAAAGCCATGCCGTGGCCGGGAAGGAAACCTACGAAACCGCCTGTGCATCCTGTCACGACAGGGGCGAAGGGGATGCACCGGCAATAGGTGACAAGAGCGCCTGGTCCGACCGTTCCGGCCTTTGGGTGGCCGTGCTCTCCGAGCACGCGTCGGCCGGCTACCTGGACATGCCAGAAAAGGGCGGGCACGGCGAACTGACGGACGAATCCGTGGCCGCCGCTGTCGAATACATGATGATGAAAACCTTCCCCGAAAAGCCCGTGGACTGAGTCAACCGTGCCGGAGTGACTCCAGCAAGACGATCTTCAATCAAAGCGTCGGCTACCTGAATGGCAAGCAATGCCATCGAATGGCGTCCGCAACCTGCGCGAAAGCGGAATTCACAGATCAAGGGAGAGGAATTTCAAAGGGGCTTGTGGCGACGATTGCGGCTTTGGGCCATCCGTGTCACAGTTTTAAAATGTGTAGGATGATCTCATCGTGAGTGCGCAAGCTTGGGTCCACCTGGACAAAGAAGATCTGCGTGCCATGCTGGTCAGCCTGATTGGCGACCGGTTCGGTGAACGCCCGGACGAGCATCTGGATGAAATCCGCGAGGAGCGCGCCCGCTACGCGGCGAAGTTCATCCGGCTGGCTGGTATAGGGCCGTCCGATCACGTCCTCGAACTCGGTTCAGGCTGTGGTTTCGGCACCAGCGCCCTGGCGGCCCGAGCCTGCGAAGTAATAGCCTGCGACATCAGCCCCGCGTACCTTGAGTTTGCCAGCCAGGAATGCGCCGGGCTGGAAAACGTCAAGTTCCTGAAAATCACCAGTCGCGACTTGTCTGCGATCGAAAACCATAGCATTGATGTAGTGGTATCGATGGCAGTTTTCATTCATCTGAACCTCTACGACATCCACCTCTACTTCCGGGAATTCAGGCGCGTGTTGAAGCCGGGGGGGCGAGTGGCGATTGATTTTGCCGACATGAATCGCTTGTTCAGCAGAGCGTCCATCGGCAGCCAGGATCAACTGTTTCTTTCCCACGCAGAATTTTACCGCAAAGATCCCACGGCTATATCCGGCCTGATGCAGTGGAATTCTGCCCCGGGTATCAAGGGCATAGCCAGGAATGCCGGTTTAAGGTTTCTGAAACGTCGCGGCCATAAACTGTTGTTTGGGCATTAGGTTTGCCCGAGGCAGCGTGTCCCACCCACTATATGACATGTGCCCCGGGTGCCCGCCGGTCCTTCGTTCCCGTCCCGAGACCCTGACCAAGCGCCTCGTGTCGGCCGGGTAGGGCGTTACGTGGTTCGACCCGGCTAATTTGCCTTCTGGCCTGTTCCGCACGTCACGTCATAGGATTCCGCCAGCCATTTTGACCAAATCTTCTTCGGCAGTGGTTCCTCGGCCGTGAAACGGGCGGTAACCCAACCGGTCGACCCCACCTCGAACCGTTCCGGCGCCCGCTCGGCCAGCTTCAGCGCCTGCGCCATGGAAGCCTTGAGTTTGAACATTGCCTTGAATCCCTGCCCTTTTGGCCCGGGACCGATGAACAGGAAAGTGCCTTTGCCGGCTTTGAACGCCGACTGAGTGCATGACGTTCCCTTCGCGACACCGGGAAACGTCGTGGCTTCGAGTCGGATGTCTTCTGTGGGGTCCTTGGGAGGAGTCATCAAATGGTTCTCCTTCAGCCGTTCCGAGGCTGTGCAGCTAAGCCGCATACGCGGGTGGTGCCCAAAAACAATGGCGTGGCAAAAATCCATGTAATCATCAATAACCGAGCATTGTCCAGAATCCGTGTCAGCCAAATCCTGATTCAAAGTGATTTTTGCTTCTTCTATTCGATTGAGAAGGGATTTTTTCTACCTGCTGGCGCATTATCGCGCCAAAGTCAGGCGTCCACGAAATGAATGCAAGACCATCATAGGCTTCCCTCCTAATCACGGAGCAGTGACTAGGATAATCCTCGTAAAAGAGTGCTTCGATCCAGACTGCGTCAAGCTGCAAACTGAATGGGTAGCAGTTCGGCTCCAGGTTTTTTACCGGGTAAAGAAAAGGGCCGCATGATGGCGGCCCTTGCCCCTTAATTCTTTTTTGCAGGTGGCGTTTACTAATATAAATATAGGCCACACTGTCTGGTTGTCAATTTGATTCGGACTGGTGAATTATATACAGGAAGTCGAGCCGGGTTCGGTTAAGGATTGGTTAGCGGAACTGAACCAGACCAGCAAGCTGCTTGATGTAAATACTGCTGCCGGCCGGATACAAACCCAATAACCATGCGGGTTTCAGCAAATGGAATGCGCTGGTTTTGGCGTTTCGATCAATTCAGCCATGATGTTATTACGTTCTGACAGGTGGCTCACTTTGGGAAGGTCGACTACTGAAACCGCAGGGTTACGCAGACATTGGCTTCGCCGGTTCCGAGCATCGTCACCATTGTCGTGAAGCGTGCCTTTTAACACCAAACGGGTATAGACTGGCCAACCACTGTCATGAATAGAACCCGAGGGAGTCAAGCGATGGGATGGGTCAGTCTGAACACTTCACTTTCTGTCAGCGCCGATTCGATGCCGTGCGACGGCGGCCTCGTTACGGCCACTCTGACCGTTACCGGCAGAACCGATGAAAAGAAGGAAATGAACAGCTTTACCGCTTCCATCCGCGACGACTACGTCATTCCGGATATTCTCTGGGAATCCGGGCCACAATCTGTCGGGGCCGACGTCGAAGTCGACGAAACCTTTACGGTGCAACTGAGCTGCAACGAGAAATGCCATGTCGTGGGCCCGGACGGCAGCAGCGGTGAGCGAACCGCCGAGTTGTATGCCTACGTCCTTAGCGAGGAACTGGAGGCAGCCTGTGACGAAGTGCCGCTGACTTGCGTTCGTTGAGCGACTGCTGAAACAATCCGTAAACATTGTGCAGTTTTTGTGTCGTTCGGCAGTAAGCAGAACTGAATCAGGGTTTGCAGCCACGCCTTGTGGGTTCCACTACCGTTCCGAATGAGACCGAATGCGCACGGATATGGGCCAGGGCATTGTGTCCGTGTCACGGAACCAGGCGGCCATGCTCCTTTTTTTCCATGGTGCGGATACGCTCCAGCTGGGTGGCCATGTCCGCCTCGATCTCGGCCATCATGTTTTTGAATTCCGGGTGATCTCGTAAATTGTCCAGTTGAGGGCTGTGCTTGGCTTGCGCCCACCACAAATATCGCCAGCGATCGTCAATGGCAATTCTGAGATCAGTAAGCGCCTGCTTGATTTTGCCCTTTCGAGCGTACACCTGGACGCCCGCAATTCCTATTCCCTGCGATCCCAGCCTGGGCATGTTTTTTGTTTGCTGGAGTACGAGATCCAACAACAGGTCAGCGCATTTGGTATTTCCAGTTCGTTCGAATGCCAGGGACAGGTCGAGTGCCTGGAGAACGGTGGAGGTGGTCACCCGGGTATTGCCGGAGCAGGCGAGTTCCGGATTGCTTTCCAAGTATTTCTGCAGAGCCTCTTCATAGCGGCCGAAATACACAAGCGTGGAAATCGTGATCTTGTTGCCCGGAATGATCTCAAAGAGGTCCCTGGCATTCTCCAGGGCCTGCGATTCAAGCCCGCGATAACGGTTGAGATAAACTTTTGCCCTGTTGGCTGCGAAGTGACCGGGACTGAGGGAAATAGCCTGATCGATCCAATGTTCAGCAGATTTATCGTCTCCCAGGTCCAGAAACATCATCCCCATGTTGCCGAGCGCTATTACCTGTTTCGGATTCCGCGACAATCCTTCGTTTCGCCACCGGAATGCCTCGTCCAGGCGGCCAAATGCATTGTGGTGGATTCGGGCCAGGATAAAGTAAGATCCCGGGTAGTCGGGAGCGATTTCGATAGCCCGCTTATAGAACTCCACCGCCCGCTCAAATTGGCCGACTCCTTCGAAAGCCTGCCCCAGGGTCACAGTAACCGCTGGTGATAGTGGGTCCAGTGTCAGTGCTCGCTCGAGGAGGGGAATGGCTTCCCCCGGCCTTCCTGCGTAACTGACCAACAGGTCGCCGTACCAGTGATATGCAGTCGCGTAATTGGGATCGAGTTCGATTGCGCGCAGGTGGGCCGCCTCGGCCGCAGCTAAATCGAACTGCTTCGTCCTGATCGCGCCCAGCGAAGTGTAAGCAGGCGCCAGCCGCACATCCAGTTCAAGGGCCCGGTTCAGAGCTGGCTCCGCGTTGGCGACCATTTCCAGAAGGTCGAGGTCTCCGTAGTCGCCCAGCAGCATATGGGCGTCAGCCAGTCCAACGTAAGCAGGAGCGTAGTCCGGATCCATCTCAATGGCGCTGCGGAACAGGTCAACGGCCTGCTCCAGGGAATCGACGGTTCGATTGACCATGCGTTGCCTGCCCAGGTGGTAAGCATAGTACGCATCCAGGTTTTCGGTTGGCACTCTTGACAACTGTTCACGGTCGCTGGCCGACAGCACCGAATCGAGCGCAGCAGAAATGCTTTCGGCAATCTCGGACTGGATCGCGAACAGGTTTCGTGTCGTCAGCACACGCTCATAGGTCTCAGACCATAGATGTGTGTCGGATCGCCCTTCGATCAGCTGCGCGGAGATGCGCACCTTGTTGCCGGCCTTTCGTACCGAGCCTTCCAGTACATGCGCGACGTTCAATCGCCTTGCCACTTCCGGGATGGCGATGTCCTGGCCCTTGAAGGAGAAAGACGAGGAACGCGAAATCACCCTGAACTCCGGAATCTGCGCCAGCAGGTTGAGCAGTTCCTCGGAAATGCCGTCGGAGAAGTACTGCTGATCTGGATCGGCGCTCAGGTTGGCGAATGGCAGCACCGCGATTGAGCGATCGCCATAAGACTCTATCAGCGTTTCAGAGCGAGCCTGTTGGGCCGTCTCCTTGATGATGTCCGCGACCCGGGCCGGTTCCAGCACGAACTTGTCAAAAGCGAAATAACCCACGGCCAACGCCAACAGCACAATGATGATGCGATCGAGCTGCTTTCCAGTCCGGGCGGTAATGGATTCGTCCCGCCGGATTTCCTTTTCCAGCATCAGGCCCTCGGGCGTAAGCTCGTACACCCATGAGAAAATAATAAATATCGGAAAGCCGATGGCCAGCACGATCACCACGATCCGGGCCGGGGTATCGCCGAAGCCAAACAGGGGAAAGAGGGTCCCGGCAACTTCGGTCAGCAGCCAGGCAGCCGCCAGGTAAGCGATGGCCACGCGGAGGACGTTGCGGCGCTTGAGTTCGCTGAACAACGACATTGGATCATCGACTCCGTGGTCGTGTCACGGAAGATCAGTCTACGCTCAAGCTGGAATATTGGGAATGAGCCGCGTCATTTGCTGCCGTTATGGTCATGAGCCCCTTTGAAATGGGTCGTTAACGACCTGAATTGGCTTTTTAGCGACTCATTCCGGTGTCCATCGCTTATTAGAACTCCCCTCGGTGTTAATCGCAGGGGAGTCCATCCCGTTGAGTTCGGCCAGTTTCGGTCATCTGGTGAACATCCGCCAAGCGCTAGCTATCAAGGTTCAAGCCTATGCTTTGGTAAATCATCCAGTAAGTCGTACCAGCAGGCCCGGCTTGCGGTATGGATGTGTATGGCGGGCTTGATGCCGGGATCAGTGTCGAGAGTACCCGCGCACACGCTGGCAAGGTGGTGGTCGGGCGCGACTGTGGCAATGCTCGAGCCGCATCGGCTGCAAAAATACCGGAATATGCCGGGAGATGATTGATACCTGGACAAGCTTTCCTCCCCCAGTATCCACTTGAGTTGTTCGTAAGCGATCCAGATGGCGGGAGCAAAGGCACTGCCAGTGAACTTCTGACATTTGTGACAATGACAGTACCCCATATTGGTGATGTCACCAATGATTTGGTATTGCACGCACTGGCAAAGACAACTTCCTGAGATCACGCTCAAATTCTCCAAGCGATTCGAGTGATCCGTAATGCACACCAAAATTAACACATGCCGTCGGCTTGGTGTTTTCCCACATAGAACAGTTCCGATAACGGTCGTGGCGGGGTAGAAAAGCCAGGTCCCGCTCTTGAGCGACAAGCAGAACCCCCTGAACGTGATTTCTTGGGGGAGCTTCGTTCTCAGTTCGGCAAGAAACGGACATCGTCAAAACAGCTGCAACTGTGAACGAGCCTCAGGGCTTATTTTGCTTTTTAAGCCACAGGAATTGCATGATGTAACCGATCAGGAAAATGACAAGAAATGCCAAATAAAATTTCATCAACATGGGATCGTGGCGATCGGTCAGTACCGGATCCCCGACTGGCAGGCGTAAGAGCCCATCGGTTATCGCGGGAATCATGTGGAAAAGCAAAGTTGCCGAAAAACAAAGAGCTTGAAAGTATTTCGCCATCTTTGCAAATGCCGCTATTTTGGTAACGACAAAACCGCCGGCCAAAGCCAACAAGGTAAGTACAGCAAGACCATGGCCCGGCCCGAATCCGCCATGTTTGTATATCATCAGTGCGGTCACCGCCGCGACAAACGTACAGAGCAAATAGAGCCGACCCGTTTTTTGCTCTGGAGTAATCACTTTGTAAGCCGCCAAAGTGTAAAAACCCGCAATCAGGGCAATTACGGCGATAATCGTGTGGATCCAACCAAGTAGGGTAATTTCGGGCATCGGCCTGAGCTTCTTTTTTATTGCATAGGACTGCAGTATAGGCGATCAGCCAACATAGCCTCTACGAATGCACCGGCACTCCGACCCTTCAGGTTCGCAGACGCCCCCAGGCCGCATAGCGAGGGACCCTGTTGCAGAATTCCACGTATGGCTCACCGAACACTCGCTTCAGGTGATCTTCCTCCACCAAAACCAGCAGGTGCAGGCTGATCCCCACGACCAGCAGCACAGCCAGACACCAAAGCGACCAGTCGGTGAGCGTAAAGCCCAGGAGGAACAGGAACCAACCCACATACTGTGGATTCCGGCTCCATCGGTAGATTCCGGATACGGTCAGTTTGCCGGGCTCCAGGCAGAGGACCTTGGCAACGGAATCGAATTGGATGATGCCGAGCAAGCACAATCCCAAGCCCGAAATTGCCAGAAACACTCCGAGATAGCTGAGCGGCGAACTTGGAATCCGATATATCGTTGCATATTCGAGAACGAGATTGGGCACCAGCAACATCAGGCAGAGTAAAAACGTGCCCATCAGAGTCAATTTACCGCGTTTTCGATATTCCCAGCGGGCATACAATAAGGCGGTTGCAGACACTGGAATGGTCAGGGCAAGCAGGTAGGTCAGCAAGATCCACTCCTCAGGAATCAGCCGAAGCCCGGCTCTTTCTGCCGGCGAGGCTATGGCTGGTGAGCATTGCCGCGAAGAGTACCAGGCACTTGATGAGGATCCAGTGCTCGCTGGTATTGCCCTTCAGAACGTTGACGAGCGCCAGGAGGAAAAGCGCTGCGACCACCCCGGCTGTCAGAAGAATGACGAATCGCCTTTCAACAGGACTTCGCACGGCCCAGAAAAGCAGTATGGTCCAGCCGGCCATCAGGATCCCGCCGATCGCCATCACCGATTGCGTCTGCCAATCGGGCGAGAAATCCTCGACGCCGGTCAGCAGGCCGAAAAACGGCGGAAACAACAGGGCGACGGCCCAGAGCGTGTCGGCCGCCATACCCAGCCAGTACGGAAACGTGATCAGCAAGGATTTCACGATTGATTCCTCCACATCCAGCTCAGCTCATTACCTCAGCATAGCCAGGCGACATTCAATTGGCTCGCTTTTTTCTTCGATCTTTCACCGATCACCCCGGGGTGCTTTGTATTTGTAAGAGCGAATTAGCGCAGGCAATGGAGGCGGAGTGGCTTTCGCCGCAGGCAAAAAAAGTGCCGCCGGAATGCCGTGGCGCGTTCGCGATGGTTTTATGTTTTG
>CAJIAU010000330.1_pt1 | contig 10326 bp, 6 predicted proteins | sample 9199171 | NCBI WGS metagenome assembly CAJIAU01 (sample SAMEA7708280, study PRJEB35096) | sediment metagenome | biome: marine neritic benthic zone biome [ENVO:01000025]; feature: sediment [ENVO:00002007]; material: shallow marine sediment [ENVO:03000034] sea grass bed [ENVO_01000059] ...
GCTGTCACCCACCGCCATGCCTTCGACCGCCTTGTCGAAGCCCGGGATGACCTGGCCGGAACCCAGTTTGAATGCCAGTGGATCACGCCCTGCAGAACTGTCAAACTGTGTGCCGTCGTCAAGAGTGCCGGTGTAATGGATTTTTACGGAATCACCCGATTTTGCCTGGCTCATGGCCTGCTCCTGAGAAGAGAAAACGTGCATCATACAGCATATGTATCTGACACCTGAAGAAAATGCCATGATGGCAGGCCAGCGCGGTGAGGCCGAGGCCATGGCCATGCGCATCCTGGCGGATATGGCGCGCATACAGGGCGCGGAGAAACTGATCCTTATCGCTTCGGCCCATATTGACGGCTGCCTGTACCACGGAGCCAGTGGCACTGAATTCGCCGAACGCCTGGTGTCGCTTGAGGCTCGCGTTGCCGTGCACTCCTCCCTGAATGTCGGTGCGCTCGATTTGCAGCGCCCCGACAGGATTCGGCTTGGCGAGAAGGAACGGGACCTCGCCCGGCGCCAGATGAACGCCTATGTCGCCATGGGCTGCAAGCCCACCTGGACCTGCGCGCCTTACCAGGCGGGGCACCGGCCAAAGCTGGGCCAGGACATTGCCTGGGCTGAAAGCAACGCCATCGTGTTCGCCAACTCGGTACTGGGCGCAAGGACCAACCGGTATGGCGATTTCATGGACATCTGCTGCGCCATCACCGGCCGCGCGCCTTATGTCGGTCTGCACCGCCCGGAAAACCGCTTTGCCAGCCTTCACGTCGACACGGACCCGGTGCCAGACGGACTGAAAAAGCAGGATGCATTTTACGCGGTGCTCGGTTCGTGGCTGGGGCGGATTGCCGGTGACCGGGTCGCGGTGTTTTCCGGCCTGCCCTCGGATATTACCGAGGATCAGCTGAAATCACTCGGCGCCAGCGCAGCCTCGTCGGGCGGCGTAGCCCTGTTCCACATTGTAGGCGTGACGCCGGAGGCGCCCACACTCGGAGCAGCAACCAACGATCAGCCGGACTGCAAATCGATTGTTCTTTCGCAGGATGACATCATCGGAGAACGCGACCGCATGAGCACAGCGGCGGGCGGCCAACTCGACGTGGTGGCCGTTGGCAGCCCGCACTTTTCCTTCGCAGAATTCATGGAACTGCTGCGCCTGCTTGGCGGAAGGCGTTGCGCGATTCCTTTGCTGGCCTGCACCGGGCGCCATGTCGTGGCGCAACTGGAAGAAAACGGCCAGCTTGGGAATCTGCAGAGCCTTGGGGTGGAAATCATCGTCGATACCTGCGTGGTGGTGACACCGATCCTGGAGCGCGCTTCAGGAGTACTGATGACCAACTCCGGTAAATTCGCCCATTACAGCCCGTCCCTGACCGGCCACGAAGTCGTCTTCGGAAGCCTGGCCGACTGCGCCAACAGCGCTGTCGCCGGAGCAGTGAGGCGTGACGAATCGGGGTGGAACTGACATGCCGGTCCTTGCTTCCAGGGTATTGATCACGGGCGAGGCCGAAGCCCCGCTGCTGAAACTGGAATCCGACATCAGCTTCTGGGGCGGAATCGATCCGGCCACGGGCATCGTCATCGACACCCGTCACCCCCAGTCCGGCGAATGCGTCGCCGGCAAAGTGCTGGCCATGAATCGCTCCATAGGCTCGAGTTCAGGCAGCGCCATCCTGCTCGAGTTGTTGCGGCTGGACCGAGGCCCGGCAGGCATCATCCTGGGCGAGGCGGACTTCATCGTGACGCTGGGGGCGGTCGTGGCACGGGAAATGGGCATCGGCCACATCCCTGTAGTCCAGCTGGATGCTGGTGAAATCCACCGCCTGGCGGGCGTGGTGATGATCAGCCGCGACGGAACGATCCGCTTTTAATCGCCGGCCCGTTCTTCCCAGACTTTGCACAATTCAATGATCACTTCCACGGCCTTGTGCATGTCAGCCGTGGAAATCCACTCGAAACGTGAATGAAAATTGTGCTCTCCGGCAAAAATATTCGGCGTCGGCAACCCCATGAAGCTCAGCCTCGAACCGTCCGTTCCACCCCTGATGGGTTCTACCCTGGGTTCCAGGCCGGCCCGCTGAATCGCTTCCTTCGCGTTGTCTACTACCTCGGGATGCTGGACCAGCACTTCCTTCATGTTGCGGTAGCTTTCTTCTACGACGATTTCCACGCCCGAGCCCGGAAACACGGCGACCGCCTCGTGGGCAACGCGTTCGACCATCTGTTCAAGTTCACCCAGCCCGGCGGTCACAAAATCACGAATCAGCAACTTGACGGAGGTCTGCTCAACCGAGGCATCCATTGCATTGGGGTGAACAAAGCCTTCATAGCCGCTGGTGGTTTCCGGTGAATGGCTGTCGCCCGGCAAACGGTGGATGAACTCCGCAGCCACTTTGATCGAGTTGACCATCTGTCCCTTGGCAAATCCGGGGTGCGTGTTGAAGCCGCGGAATGTCACGGTCATGGCATCAGCGGAGAAGGTTTCCACCTGCAGTTCACCCAGGGTTTCACCATCCATCGTGTAGGCGCAGCGCGCGCCAAATCGTTTAACATCGAAATAGTCCGTCCCTCCGCCAACTTCCTCGTCAGGCGTAAAGCCCAGGCGGATCGGACCGTGTTCGATTTCCGGATGTGCAAGCAGGTACTCGGCAGCGGCCATGATCTCTGCCACACCCGCCTTGTTGTCGGCGCCCAGCAGCGTGGTGCCGGATGCAGTAATGATGTCGTTGCCCAGTTGTTGCGCAAGATGTGGATTGGCATCGAAGGGAATCACCGTATCGGGATCATCGGGAAAAACGAGGTCGTGGCCGGCATAGTCCCGGTGAAAAATCGGCTTGACCCCTGCCCCGCTCATTTCGGGTGAGGTATCCACGTGCGCCAGGAAACCGATCACCGGCACATCCGGCTTGCTGCTGGTCGGCGGCACCGTCGCAAAAACGTAACCGTATTCGTCCATCGTAACGTCTTCCAGCCCCAGTTCCAGCAGCTCGTCTTTAAGCCGCCGCAACAGGTCCAGCTGGCCAAGGGTGCTTGGAAACGTGTCGGAATCCTCGCTGGACTGCGTATCGATCTGTACATATTCCAGAAAGCGCTCAACGCAATTGGTTTGATACTTGATGCCAGTCATTCCGAAATCCTCGGCCCTTGCGGCCAATAGTCAGTGATTGACTGCCATTATCCGCCTTGATAACGACCGCAGAATTGACTCAGATTACATGTTTCTGCGGTATTCGCCACCCACGTCGTAAAGGGAGTGGCTCATCGAGCCGAGTGAGCACGACTTGGCCGCGTCCATCAGCGCTTCAAACGTATTTTTCCTCTCCCGGGCAACCTGCTGTAATCGCTTGAGCTGGGCATCGCCATTCTGACGGTGGGCTTCACGGAAGTTCTCGACATTGAAAACCTGCTGGTCTTTCTCCTGGCCGGAACTGCGCATCAACTCGACTTCGCCAACCTCCCCGTGTCCGCCATCGGGGGGAAGAAACGTATTTACGCCGACAATGGGGAAAGTGCCGTCATGTTTCATGCTCTCGTAGTACAGGCTCTCTTCCTGGATCTTGCTGCGCTGGTACATGGTGTCCATGGCGCCCAGTACGCCACCGCGTTCTGAAATCCGTTCGAATTCCTGATAAACGGCCTCTTCCACGAGATCGGTCAGTTCGTCCACGATAAAACTGCCCTGCCAGGGATTTTCGCAGAAATTCAGACCTAATTCTTTGTTAATAATCATTTGGATAGCGACAGCTCTTCGTACTGATTCTTCAGTTGGAGTCGTTATCGCTTCGTCATAGGCATTGGTGTGCAGGCTGTTGCAATTGTCGAACAGGGCATAAAGCGCCTGCAGCGTGGTACGGATGTCGTTGAACTGGATTTCCTGTGCGTGCAGACTGCGTCCACTGGTCTGGATGTGGTACTTCAGCATCTGGCTGCGTCGGTTGGCGCCATACCTTTCACGCATGGCGCGCGCCCAGATCCGGCGCGCCACCCGGCCGATCACCGTGTACTCGGGGTCCATGCCGTTGCTGAAGAAGAAACTCAGGTTGGGCGCAAACGAATCGATATCCATGCCCCTGGCCAGGTAGTATTCGACTATCGTGAATCCGTTACTCAGCGTGAAAGCGAGCTGGCTGATGGGATTGGCCCCGGCTTCTGCAATGTGATAACCGGAAATGGATACGCTGTAAAAGTTGCGCACGCCATGATCGACAAAATACTGCTGGATGTCGCCCATCATGCGCATCGCGAACTCGGTCGAGAAAATACACGTGTTCTGGGCCTGGTCCTCTTTCAGAATATCGGCCTGCACGGTGCCCCGGACCTTTGTCAGCGTCTCGGACTTGATCTTCGCATAGATTTCTTCATCGACCAGCCTGTCGCCGGTAATTCCCAGCATCGCCAGGCCGAGCCCGTTGTTGCCCTCCGGCAGTTGTCCTATGTAGTGCGGTTGCAGCCTGCCTTCGAAATGTTTCTCGATCTTCCGCTTGGCTTCTTCCCACTTGCCGTGCTTATGCAGGTACAACTCCACCTGCTGGTCAATGGCCGTGTTCATGAAAAATGCCAGCATCATCGGCGCCGGGCCGTTGATGGTCATGGACACCGACGTATTGGGCGCGCACAGGTCGAAACCGGAATAGAGCTTCTTCATATCGTCCAGCGTGGCAATGGAGACCCCGGAATTACCGACCTTGCCATAGATGTCCGGCCGGTTATGCGGGTCTTCGCCGTACAGCGTCACCGAGTCAAAAGCGGTGCTCAGCCTGACGGCAGGCTGGCCGTGAGCCAGCAGGTGAAAGCGCCGGTTGGTCCGCTCCGGCGTGCCTTCACCCGCAAACATGCGGATCGGGTCTTCCCCGGTTCGCCGATAGGGAAACACGCCCGCCGTGTAAGGGTAGTGCCCGGGCAGGTTTTCCCGCATCAGGAAAGACAGTAGCTCACCCCAGTCTGCGTCTTTCGGCATCCCAATTTTTGGAATCTGCAGACGACTCAGGGATTCCCGGAAATTGGACCCGGTAATGGCCCGGCCGCGAACCTCGTAACCATACTGCTCGGTGCGCAAACCCTTCTTGCGTTCCGGCCAGGCGCGCAGCAACTGCACCGCGTCCTCGCTCAACTCGCCGATGGCGCTGTCATAGCGCTGACGCAGAAGCAACAGGCTGCGGTCTGCCCCCTCCTCCCTCAGGGCGAAAGACACGTAGCGCGCGAAAGGCTCGGGCAAATGCGGGTCATTGAGAATTTTCAGGGATTCGAAATAATTCTGCGCCTTGCTGGCGGCCTCCGCCTGTCGAACGATGTCCGCATTGATTGCCCTGCCCTGTTCGGAAATTTCAGACAGGTAGCGGGTTCTCTGCCCCGGGATCAGCACGGTGGCCTTCGGCGCTTTTACACTGGTGTCGATATCCGGCATCCAGTTTTCTTCCGGCAGCTGAAGTTTTTCGCGCAGCAGTCGGCACAGGTTAACGAACATCCAGGTCACACCCGGATCGTTGAACTGGCTGGCAATCGTGGGATAAACGGGAACGTCCTCGTCGTTCGCCTGGAACGCCAGGTGATTGCGTTTCCATTGTTTGCGGACGTCCCGCAACGCATCCTCGGCTGCCCGCTTGTCGAACTTGTTCAGCACGACAAGTTCAGCGAAATCCAGCATGTCGATCTTTTCCAGCTGGCTCTGGGCGCCAAAATCGCTGGTCATGACATAGACCGGGAAATCCACCATGTCGACAATCTCGGAATCGGACTGGCCGATGCCGGCTGTTTCAACGATCACCAGGTCAAAGCCCGCGGACTTCAGGAAAGAAATAGCGTCCTGCAGAATCGCCGAAGTCGCCAGGTGCTGGCGGCGCGTGGCCATGCTGCGCATGTAGATGGTTTCGTTACGCAGGGAATTCATCCGGATGCGATCACCCAGCAGGGCGCCACCGGTGCGCCGGCGCGTGGGATCCACGGCCAGGACCGCGATTTTCATGTCCGGAAAACACTGTCCAAAGCGGTTCAGCAACTCGTCGGTAACCGACGATTTTCCGGCACCACCGGTACCGGTGATTCCCACTACCGGCGCCTGTGCCTCCCTGCCGGCCCACTCGCGGCGTTTCAGCCTGAGTTCTGCCTCACCGAACACTTCGTCTTCCAGTGCGGATATTACATTGGCAATGGTCTTGGAATTTTCCAGGTCCAGCTGGCCCGGGTACTCGGTAGGCACTCGATTGTCCGCGGCCCGTTGCACCACGTCTTCGATCATCTCGACCAGGCCCATCTGCATCCCGTCGTCCGGGTGATAAATCCGCTCTATACCGTAGGCCTCCAGTTCGGTAATTTCCTCCAGCGTAATCGTGCCTCCGCCTCCCCCAAAAACGCGTATATGCTCCGAATCCCGCTCCCTGAGCAGATCGATCATGTACTTGAAAAATTCGATGTGCCCGCCCTGGTAAGAGGAAATGGCGATACCGTCCGCATCTTCCTGGATGGCTGCACGAACAATATCGAGCACGCTGCGGTTGTGCCCGAGATGGATGACTTCGGCGCCCTGTGCCTGGATCAGGCGACGCATGATGTTGATCGCCGCGTCATGCCCGTCAAACAGGGAAGCGGCGGTCACGAAACGCAAGGGAGTGGAAGTTTCTGTTCGTGCCTGAGGTATCTGGTCAGCGGGTCTGCTCATGGGCTAATTCCTTCAAAACAGTTGCTTATTGTACCTTGAGATGGGCGTAAATGAGTCAGATTCAAAAATGCATTTAGCCAAATTTGCATATTTCTGAGCTTAAGCGTATGGTGGTCAGTAGAAGAAGGGGGGGAGCACAAGGAACGGCTCTCACACGCACGGGATGGCAGAATATCTCGCCACCCGACTTAAGTGTGTCGGGATACGCAGTGGGGGACGGGTCGGTCCCCCCTGCATCTAATTAGATTTTTCCCGCATTTCCCGAATGTACTCGTCCAGCATTCTTACTCCGTAGCCTGAATATCCTTTTGGCACCGTCGGCAGCGGCTCCTCCTGGTAGTCGACGCCCGCGATATCAAAATGCGCCCAAACCTGCCCCTCCTTGACGAAACTGCCGATAAATGCTGCTCCCGTGCTGGCCCCGGCACGGCCCCTGCTTCCATTTAAAACGTCGGCGATGTCGGAACTGATTTGCTCGTAGTGGAGCGGGTCCAGCGGCAGGCGCCAGGTAGGCTCACCGGCCTGCCTGGCGGCGGCAATCAACTGTTCTGCCAGTGCGTCGTCGTTACTGAACAGGCCTGAGTAGCCTTCACCTACGGCACGTGAAACCGACCCGGTCAGGGTCGCCACATCGATCAGCACGTCCGGCGAATATTGCTGCTGCCCGTACCAGACCGCATCCGACAGCACCAACCGGCCTTCGGCATCAGTGGACTTTATCTCTATGGTCTTGCCGGACATCGACGTCAGAACGTCGCCAGGGCGAGTGGCGCGGCCTCCGGGCATATTTTCCGCCAGTGCAGCCAGCGCCACCAGGTTCGAGCGAGATCCGCGGCGCGCGGCCGCAAGAACAGTGGCTGACACCACTGCGGCGCCGGTCATGTCAGCCTTCATGCGGCCCATTCCATCGCCGCCCTTGAGCGAGATGCCACCCGAATCGAAGGTGATGCCCTTACCCGCCAGCACCAGCGGTGGCTCATTTCCTCCCCCCCGGTACTCGATAACCAGCAGTCTCGGAGGACGCGCCGACCCTTTGCCGACGCCGAGGTGGGCGCCCATGCCTTTCTGCTCCAGGTCTTTCTCGTCGAGCACACGGATGCGAAGATTATCCGTGCCTTCAAACGCATCACGTACGCGCTCGGTAAAAGACTGCGGATAGATGACATTGGCGGGCTCGTACACCAGGTCGCGGGCCAGGTACACCGAATAAGCCACGTAAGCCAGGTCGTCGTGAAATTGGCTGGCCGCGGCCGCATCGTCTCCGTGGATGGTTACCTTGCCGCGCGCCGCAGGGTCAAGGCGGTCCTCCTGGTAGCGGTCGAAGCGGTAGTCGCCCAGCAAAAAACCGAGCGCAACCCGTGAGGCATTGGCCCCAGGTTCACGCTTCAGACCCTCCCACAAGATGTGTAAATGTGTACCACTGGAGCCGTCATTGAGCGCAGCAACCCGGCCACCGAAATTCTCCGCGGCTACGCGGTCTAACGTCTCCGAACCCACCCCGACCAGGTCGATGCGTGAATAGGGCCTGACGCCTAGCAGAGTCAGCGTGTCACCAGGCTTTCCAGTGAAATCAGCTTCGGCCAATGCAATTGACAGGCTTCCGCCCGTGACTTCATTGACCGTGGCGGCCACGCCCGAGAGTGTCTCGCCTTCAGTGACGGGCACTGCGATAGCACCCCCGCCCGGCAACTGGTAATCAGAAAAATCAATCACGCGCATGGCATATGCATGAACCGGCAAGATCGCAACAATTAAAAACACCATGACCAGAACAAATCTGCGCATAAATACTCCGTTCGGCGTAAGACCTGGATTCAGGGTTGCAGACACTACCATGCAGAGAAAATAAGATACAGGCGGCCGCCGGGTTCAGATACTCCTGATTCCGGCTACTCCTGGTATTGGATGCCTTCGACTTCGTTGGAGATCAACGTTCCCGCATCACCTGAGATCACTTTGGACAGATCAGAAAGCTTGCCTATCGCGCTTTGGTTTCCAGTCTCTCGCACAAACCAGCAGGCACCCATGACTTTCGGGCCCATCGATCCGGTGGCGAAGTCCAGTTTTTCAATCGCATCGGGGTGCGCTGCCCTGATCGCCCTCTGCCTGTCTGTGCCGTAGTCAGCGTAAACGTTGGGCACATCGGTCAGCATGGCGAACATGTCAGCATCGAGGCCCCTGGCAAGCAAGGCGCTGGCCAGGTCCTTGTCGATGACCGCTTCAACGCCAAACAGCTTCCTGTTGTCGTCGTAGGCAACCGGTATGCCGCCGCCACCGGCACAGATCACGACGATCCCGTTATCCACCAGCGTGCGGATGACGTTCATCTCGATGATCTTTATCGGCAACGGCGAAGGTACTACCCGCCTGAAATGCGCGCCGTCCGGCGCCATTGTCCAGCCCTTCTCTTGCTGTAGCTTGTCTGCTTGCGCCTTGTCATAAACCGGACCCACTGGCTTGGTAGGGTTCTGGAAAGCCGGATCAGACTGGTCCACCAGGATCTGTGTCAGGATTGTAACGATATGGTCTTCATAAGGAATGATGTTGCCCAGTTCCTGCTCGATCATATATCCAATCTGGCCAACCGTTTCGGCGCCCAGCACATCAAGCGGATAAGGGTCTACTGCCGTGTAGGCGGCGTCCATTAAAGCCAGCAATCCGACCTGCGGGCCATTCCCGTGCGCCACGACCAGTTCATGATCGGAGTGAACTGTGGCCAACTGCCGTGCTGCCACCCTGATATTGTTACGTTGATTTTCCGCGTTCAGTTCCTGTCCGCGCCGCAACAGGGCATTGCCCCCCAAAGCCACAACCACTCTCATGGGCTCTCTCCCCTACTGGCTGCCCAGGGTAGCCACGAGCAGGGCCTTGATGGAATGCACGCGGTTTTCCGCCTGTTCGAACTGGATTCCTGCGCGTGACTCAAACACGTCTTCCGTCACCTCCATGGCGTCAATGCCGAATTTATCATGGATATCCCTTCCAACCTGGGTCTCTAGATTGTGAAACGCTGGAAGGCAGTGCATGAATCGCACCCTGGGATTTCCGGATGCCGCCATCAGCTCTGCATTCACCTGGTAAGGCAACAGCAAATTGATCCGTTCTTCCCAGACATCGTCGGGCTCGCCCATCGACACCCAGACATCCGTGTGAATGAACTGCACGCCATCTACAGCCTCCCTGGGGTCTTCCGTGAGGGTGAGGGTTCCGCCATATTCCCTTTCAAGTTCACGGGCATGTTCCAGGAGTCTCGGGTCCGGCCAAAGGTGTTTCGGCGCTCCGATCCGCACATCCATCCCCATCAGGCAACCGGCGATCATCAGAGAGTTTCCCATGTTGGAGCGGGCGTCGCCTACATAAGCATATTTAAAATCGTGCCACGGCTGCGGCATGTACTCGCGCATGGTCATGACATCAGCGCACATCTGGGTCGGGTGGTAGTCGTCGGTAAGACCATTGAACACCGGCACACCCGCCCACTCTGACAGCTCCTCGACGATCGCTTGGTCGTCGCCACGGTACTCGATTGCATCGTACATCCGGCCCAGTACCCGCGCCGTGTCCTTTACAGACTCTTTCTTGCCGAGGTGAGAGCCGGTGGGATCGAGGTAGGTTACATTCGCACCCTGGTCATAGGCTGCCACTTCGAAGGCGCACCGCGTGCGTGTGGA
>CAJIAU010000350.1_pt1 | contig 10305 bp, 13 predicted proteins | sample 9199171 | NCBI WGS metagenome assembly CAJIAU01 (sample SAMEA7708280, study PRJEB35096) | sediment metagenome | biome: marine neritic benthic zone biome [ENVO:01000025]; feature: sediment [ENVO:00002007]; material: shallow marine sediment [ENVO:03000034] sea grass bed [ENVO_01000059] ...
CGCCGGCACGCAGCTTCAGGCCGGGACCGGAGTCCCGGGCTTCCCACCTGGTTCAGCAGATCAGGGACGAAGCCCACCGTTTCGCCATTACTGGGCACAGGGGGCAACGCCAGAAAGCGGCCACCAAGTCCCGGCTGGAAAAAATACCCGGTATCGGCGCGCGCAGGCGGCGTGCCCTGCTGAATCATTTCGGCGGTTTACAGGGGGTGACAAAGGCGGGAATCGAAGAGCTTTCGAGCGTGCCCGGCATCAGCAGGGTTTTGGCTGAAGAAATCTTCAGGGCACTGCACTGAGCACCGATGTCTGCGATAATATCCCTGCTTACCGAACCAGAAGTAATCCGACCATGCACATGACCGTCCCGACCATGCTTACGCTGCTGCGCATTGCACTTGTGCCGGTGCTCGTGCTTTTTTTCTACCTGCCGTATGACTGGTCCAATATGGCTTGTGTCGTGATCTACGTGCTGGCTGCGGTTACGGATATCGCCGATGGATACATTGCTCGCAAGACCGGGCAGACATCGAGTTTCGGGGCCTTTCTGGACCCGGTGGCGGACAAGATCATGGTTTCGACGGCCCTGGTATTGCTGGTGCAGCGCCAGGAAACATACCAGGCAGTGTTCGCCATTGCGGCGGCCATCATCGTTGGCCGTGAAATAACCATATCCGCATTGCGTGAATGGATGTCCGAAATTGGTGAGCGCGCGCTGGTCAACGTAAGCTCGGTTGGGAAGTTAAAAACCGGTTTCCAGATGACAGCCATTGGTTTTCTGCTTTACCACGACAACATGGGCTGGATTCCCATTGCCATGATCGGAGAAATCCTGCTTTATACCGCTGCCGCGTTAACGCTCTGGTCCATGTGGACCTACCTGCAGTCGGCCTGGCCGGTGATCAGCGATATGCGGCATCACATGGCGGAGGGCAAGGCTCCCGAAAACACCGATGACTGAAAACGCACAGGCGGCATTACGTCGCAAAACACCAACTGTTCTTATTGACTCCGTCAAGGTGGGAAGCAAGCACCCCATCGTGGTGCAGTCAATGACCAACACCGACACCGTGGATGCCAAAGCAACAGCGCAACAGGTGGCGGAATTGGCCAGGGCCGGTTCTGAACTGGTTCGGATTACCGTCAACACCCTCGAGGCAGCGGCCGCAGTTCCTGAAATCCAGCGGCGACTGGAAATGATGTCCTGCAATGTTCCTTTAATCGGGGATTTTCATTACAACGGCCACCAGTTGCTAAAGGAAGTGCCGGAGTGCGCTTCGATTCTCGCCAAGTATCGCATCAACCCGGGTAATGTCGGTTTCGGGCGCAAGAAAGATGAGCAGTTCGCCACCATCGTCGACCTGGCCATCGAATATGACAAACCGGTTCGCATCGGCGTCAACTGGGGAAGCCTCGATGCCCGTCTGCTGGCAAAGCTGATGGATGAGAACGCAACGCTCAGCAAGCCACTGGATGCTTCGGTCGTGATGCGCGAGGCATTGATATCTTCTGCAATCGACAGCGCGAAGCAGGCCGAGCAACTGGGCCTGCCGCACGACCGGATCATTCTTTCCTGCAAGGTCAGCGACGTGCAGGACCTGATCAGCGTTTACCGGTCGCTTGGGGAGCGCTGCGATTACCCCCTGCACCTGGGTCTTACCGAAGCAGGTATGGGGAGCAAGGGCATTGTGTCTTCCACGGCGGCCATGGCCGTGCTGCTGCAGCAGGGGATTGGCGACACCGTGAGGGTTTCGCTGACACCGCAACCCGGGCAGCCACGCACCGACGAGGTTCACGTGGCCCAGGAATTGCTGCAAAGCATGGGCCTGAGGGCGTTTACCCCGATGGTCACCGCTTGCCCCGGCTGTGGCCGAACAACCAGTACTTTCTTCCAGTCCCTGGCACAGGATGTGCAGGAATTTGTCCGTGGGCGCATGCCCGAATGGAAACGCCAGTACGACGGCGTGGAAAACCTGTCGCTGGCCGTGATGGGTTGTATCGTCAACGGCCCCGGAGAAAGCCGCCACGCCGATATTGGAATCAGCCTTCCGGGCACCGGTGAAGCTCCCTCTGCCCCTGTCTATATCAATGGCGAGAAGCAACTCACCTTGCGCGGGGACAGTGTTGGAGCGGAGTTCCTCGACCTGATCGAGCAGTATGTAAAGACCCATTATCCGGCCAGAATCAGGGAAGATAACCCTTAGGTCGTGGTACTGCTGCGAAAAAATCGCCTGGCCTCGCGGGCAGATCGCCACCAGCTGTACCAGGAGTCTGTGCAGGACACTGAATCCGAAATTGATTTTGTCCAGGAGACCTGGCGTGAGTTGCGTGACCGCCCCGCGGAATTGTTAAGGGAAGATTTTTGCGGCACAGCCAACACAGCCTGTGAATGGGTAAGACGCGACCCGGGTCACTATGCTATCGGAGTAGACCTGGACGTAGAGGTTCTGCAATGGGGTGAATTGAATAACCTTTCAGAACTGGCCGACGAACAGCTTTCCAGAATTCAGTTGCTGCACGAGAGTGTCATGGAAACCGATCCGGGGCTTGCTGACATCGTGCTGGCGATGAATTTCAGTTACTACCTGTTTCTTACGCGCGGTGAATTGCTCGACTACTTCAGGTGCGTACACGCCGGCTTGATGGATGACGGGATCTTCTTTCTCGATGCCTATGGCGGATACGATGCTCCGAGGGAGATCACGGAAGAGCGCGAGTGTGAAGGATTCACCTATATCTGGGAGCAGGCTTCATTCAATCCGATCGACGCCACCATGACCTGCCATATTCATTTCGAATTTCCTGACCGTTCGCGGATGGACAGGGCATTCAGTTACTACTGGCGGCTCTGGACCTTGCCGGAAATCCAGGAGCTTCTCGCGGAAGCAGGATTCAGCGAAGTAACGGTTTACTGGGAAGGAACCGATGAAGCGAATAACGAAGGAAATGGAATTTATCAACCCGCGGAGACAGGTGACGCCGATCCGGGGTGGGTTTGTTACGTGGTGGCGCAGCGGTAAACCTGCCCGTCATACCTGAACTCCACCGTTTTAGCTTCCGGGTCGGAAGGCGCAATGATGAACAGGTGAGACGTTCCTTCGCTGTCCCTGGCGCTATCGATGACGGTTCCCCTGACCCAGCTTTCATCGCGTTTGAGTTCCAGCCGTTCACCGCCTGGGATCGCCCTGTTAATTTCGGTGGCGATGATCAACGGTCCGCGTTTGACCTTGCCCAGGTATTTGGCCCGGGCCACGATTTCCTGGCCTGGATAGCATCCTTTTGTGAAACTGACCGCGCCAATCTGCTCGAATCCGAGCATCTGCGGAATGTATTTCTCAGTGGTGTTTTCGTCGAGCCAGGTGATGTGGTTGCTGATTTCAAGAGCCTTGAAGTCGCCGGCAGCATGTGCCGTCACAGGGGCGCTGGTAACCAGGTAGCCGATATTCGGCCCTGCCGGGAAAAGAAGCTTTTCTGCCGAGTCGGTTTCCGGGGAGGTCAGGCCATATACCGACGATGCTTCATCCAGTGCAAATGCGACCTTGCTTCGAAATACAAACATGCGCAGGCGGTCCAGCATGGAAGGCAGCAGGTTCCTGGCTCCCACGACCTGGAATCCGTTTTCCAGCCGGCAGACCAGTAACAGTCCGAACACCTGGCCCTTTGGCGAGCAATAGCAGGCAAACCCGGCATGCCCGGGTTCCAGCGCATCGATATCAGCGCTCAGTTGCGCTTGCAGAAAGGCGGGGGCATCCGCGCCTTCAAACCTTGCCACAGCGAGATATTCAAGTAACTCCACGATCAATTTCCAGCCCGTTATTTATTGCCCTGCAACAGAGTAGGGCATTGTATACAAAAGTATTAGTAAATGAACGCTTTTACGCCTTGAATAACGCGGTGTGAGTCAGTAGTCTTTTGAAGTTGAATCCGTCTGCCAGGGAAACCCATGAAAGCGAAGCAGAGACCGTTGTCCCCGTTCATGATCGGGCCTTACTACAAGCCCCAGCTGACGTCGCTGATGTCCATCACGCACCGTGCAACCGGCGTATTCCTGAGCGTCATTGGCGCACCGCTGTTGCTTTGGTGGCTGATTGCGGTCAGCAGTGGCCCGGATGCATACCAGTCAATGGTGTCTGTCATGGGTGGCCTGGTCGGCACACTGGTATTGATTGCTTCAGTATTCTGCCTCAGCTTTCATTTCCTGAATGGAATCAGGCACCTGGTCTGGGACACCGGCAACGCCCTTGAGATCAAGACGGCGTATGCGCTTGGCTGGTCGGTCCTGGTTGGAAGTGTGTTGCTGACCGTCGCATTGCTGGGGGTGCTGTTATGAGCATGATCAATCCGATTGCAAAAGCCCGCGGCATGGGAAGCGCCAAGGAGGGGGTGCATCACTGGTATGCCCAGCGCGCATCAGCCCTGTTATTGATTGTTCTCGTTGGCTGGCTGATTTACACCATTTTCAGCCTGTCGGGAGCAGACTATGCAACGGCCCGTTCTTACATCTCTCAACCTGCCAATGCAGCTTTCGGCTGCCTGTTGATCGTGACCTTGCTCTATCACGCGATGCTTGGCCTGCAAGTGGTCATCGAGGATTACGTTCATCACCCGGTGCTCGAGGTGGTCTTTTATTTTCTTTCCAGGGCCGGCGCTTTCTTCGGCATGGCACTGGGAATCATTCATATGCTTAGACTGGCGCTGGGAGCCTGATTCATGAGTCATCCCTACAAACTGCAAGAACACAAATACGACGTGATCGTTGTCGGAGCGGGCGGGGCTGGCCTGCGCGCTACGATGGGCGTGGCCGCAAAAGGGCTCTCCACGGCCTGCATCACGAAGGTCTTTCCGACCCGCAGTCACACCGTTGCTGCCCAGGGTGGCATGTCCGCGGCGCTTGGAAATATGGGGGAAGATGACTGGCGCTGGCACATGTACGACACCATCAAGGGTTCCGATTGGCTCGGAGACCAGGACGCCATCGAGTACATGTGCCGGGAAGCTGTACCTTCGGTGATCGAACTTGAGCACTTTGGCGTACCTTTTTCCCGCACCGATGATGGTCGCATCTATCAGCGCCCCTTTGGCGGCATGACGACGCATTACGGTGAGGGCACAGCCCAGCGGACCTGCGCCGCGGCGGACCGGACAGGCCACGCCATCCTGCATACGCTTTACCAGCAGTCACTGAAACACGATGCAACGTTCTACATCGAATATTTCGCCATTGACCTGTTGATGGACGAGTCGGGTGCATGCCGGGGCGTGCTGGCCTGGGACCTGGCTGAAGGCACCCTGCACCTGTTCCGGGCTCATGCCGTGATCCTGGCCACCGGAGGCTATGGACGCAGCTATTTTTCAGCCACGTCTGCCCATACCTGCACCGGCGACGGCAATGGCATGGTGCTGAGGGCTGGCCTGCCACTGCAGGACATGGAATTCGTACAGTTCCACCCGACCGGAATCTATGGCGCCGGCTGCCTGATCACCGAGGGTGTGCGCGGTGAAGGTGGTTTCCTGACCAATTCCGAGGGCGAGCGTTTCATGGAGCGCTATGCGCCCAACGCAAAAGACCTCGCTTCGCGTGACGTGGTTTCCCGATCGATGACCATCGAAATTCGCGAGGGTAGGGGTGTTGGCCCGGACAAAGATCACATATACCTGAACCTGCAGCACCTGGGCGCCGAAGTGATCAATGAGCGCCTGCCCGGTATTTCGGAAAGCGCGGAGATTTTCGCCGGCGTGGATACCACCAAGGAGCCGATCCCGGTCTTACCCACTGTTCATTACAACATGGGTGGAATTCCTACCAATTACATGGGTGAAGTAGTGACTCTGAAGGACGGTGATCCGGATACCATAGTACCCGGGCTGTTCGCTATTGGCGAAGCCGCTTGCGTATCGGTTCATGGGGCTAACCGCCTGGGTTCGAATTCTCTGTTGGACCTGATCGTATTCGGCAGGGCGGTAGCGCAGAAGTGCTCGGAAATCATCAAGCCGGGCGGCCGCCACCCTGAATTGCCCCAGTCGACGGTAGATAATTTACTCAGTGACTTCGACGGTTTGCGCCATGCCGGCGGACCTAACAGCACCGCGGAAATTCGTGATGAAATGCAGGCGGTCATGCAGAACAACGCGGCTGTTTTCCGGTCGGGCGAAGTGTTGGAGGAAGGCAGTCGCCTGATCAGCGAAGTCTACGGAAAATTCACCGAGGTCGGTGTCAGCGACCGTTCGCTGATCTGGAATTCAGACCTGGTTGAAACCCTTGAGTTGCGAAACCTGCTGGGCAACGCCGTGACCACGCTCAAGTCGGCGGAAAACCGTAAAGAAAGCCGCGGAGCGCACGCGCGCGAGGATTATCCCGACAGGGACGATGAAAACTGGCACAAGCACACGCTTTCCTGGATGGATAACCAGGGTAACGTGAGGCTGGATTACCGCCCGGTACATATGTACACCCTGACTGACGACGTCGAAGTCGTCCCACCGAAGGCGAGGGTTTATTGACATGGCTGAATTCCAATTACCGAAGAATTCGCGCATTGGCAAAGGCAAGACGTTCAAGGCACCGTCGGGCGCCACCAACATCAAGGTGTTCCGTGTCTATCGCTGGAGCCCGGATGATGAAAGTAATCCGACCATCGATCATTTCGAAGTCGACCTCGACAGCTGTGGGCCGATGGTGCTGGACGCGATCATCAAGATCAAAAATGAAATTGACCCGACACTCACGTTCAGGCGCTCCTGCCGGGAGGGTATCTGCGGCTCCTGCGCAATGAACATCGACGGCACCAATACGCTGGCCTGCACCAAGCCCATCGCTGAAATCAGGGGCGATGTCAAAATCAACCCGCTTCCCCATCTCCCGGTCGTCAAAGACATCGTTCCGGATCTTTCTCATTTCTATGCCCAGTACGCGACCATCAAGCCCTGGATCAGGACACAGAGCACGACGCCACCAGACAGGGAACGTCTGCAGTCAAAGGAAGACCGGGAAAAACTGGACGGGCTTTACGAGTGTATTCTCTGCGCCTGTTGCTCGACATCATGCCCCAGCTACTGGTGGAATGGAGACCGCTATCTCGGTCCGGCCATTCTGCTTCAGGCATATCGATGGATAGCCGATTCACGGGACGAAGCGACCGGCGACCGGCTCGATGACCTGGAGGACCCTTTCAGATTGTACCGTTGCCACACCATCATGAATTGCACGAAGACCTGTCCCAAGGGGCTCAATCCGGCAAAGGCCATTGCGGAAACAAAGAAACTGTTGATGACCCGCAGAGGTATCTGAACCATCCTCGCTGATGACAGATCCAGTTCGTGTCAGGAAATTGAAATGGCTTTGCCGCCGAGGCATGAAAGAGCTTGATGTTCTGCTTGAGCGTTTCATCACGGTCAATGAAGCTTCCCTGGCTGAAGGCGCCTGGCCCGAACTCGAGTCTTTGCTGGAAACCGAGGACGACAGACTCTGGGACTGGTTTCAGCACCCTGGTTCAATCGACGCCAGGCCCTTCCGGGGCCTGTTGATGGAAATCACCAGTGGCCAGGGCTGATTACCTTGAACTGGATTTCGGGGCCTCCCGCTGGATGAAGCGGGCCCATGTCGTCCTTTTGCTTCTATGTATACTCGCCATATTGATCGCACCCGCATCGTGGACCTGGAAAATGGTCGCCTGGTCGGTACTTGCCGTGTTTTATCTGCTGGCTTGCCGGGTCACCGCTTCATCAGCGAATAGCGGTGTAGTGAGAATTTTCAAGGACAACACGGCCATGCTTTCAACAGCTTCTGAGCGGCGGGCTTTCGCTACCCTGGCTGCGCGTCACTGGCTAAGCCCCTGGTTTTGTTCTGTGGCCATTGACCTGGCCATAGGTGGGAGCAGGCGTTTTCTGATTGTTTGTGAAACTGCCAACGACCCCGATGAATACAGGCGTTTGCTGAAGTTCCTCAGAATGCGGCCACAGGCTTCCGAAACGGAGAAGATGATCTGGTGATCAACACTGAAGACAGGGATGAGACGAACACCGCGTTTGACGCACTACTGGAAGCGGCGGTCGACGGCATCGTGATCATTAACGACCACGGCATCGTCAGGAGGTTTAGCCAGGCCGCCGAGAAGATTTTCGGATACAAAGAGTCGGAAATATCGGGGAATAATGTCAGCATGCTGATGCCGGAACCCCAACGGAGTGAACACGACTCCTATCTCGAGCATTATTCAAGGACAGGCCAGGCTTCGATCATTGGTGCCGGCAGGGAAGTGACCGGCCTGAAAAAAAACGGCGAAACGTTTCCGATGTTTCTTTCAGTAGGCGAAATAAAACGCAAGGGTGAGAAGCGTTTCGTCGGTATCGTCAGGGACATGAGCGAAGTTCAGGCCAGCAGGGAGCAGGTGCGTCAGCTCGAAGAACAGTTGCTGCACGCTGACCGGTTGGTCATCCTTGGCGAATTGACTGCCGGAATAGCCCACGAGATCAACCAACCGCTGACCGCGATCGCGGCGTATGCTGATGCGGGAAAAAAAATGGTGAGTCGCGACCCAGACGCATCGGGAACTGAAATCAATTCGATTTGTGAGCGAATCTCAGAGCAGTCCCGCCGCGCTGCATCCGTGGTGCAGAAGCTGCGCAAGCTGGTTCGGAGCGGTACCGTGAGCAAGGCGAGACATAATATAAACCAAATAGTTCAAAATACTTTATTACTATTTGAATTTGAAATAAAAAAAGAAAATATTGAATTGCTTTTCAATCCGGATGATTCGCTTGAAGAGCTTTATGTTGATGAGGTTCACATACAACAGATCATGGTGAACCTGGTCAAGAACAGTATCGACGCCATCTCCCAGTCGAATATGGACTCTGGCCGCGTGGAAATCCACGTCAGCAGCACTCCCGGTGAAGTGCTTATCACGGTGACAGATAACGGGCCTGGCGTTCCTGAGAAACACCAGACACAGCTGTTCGAGTCCTTTTTCACTACCAAGCCAAAAGGGGTGGGCCTGGGATTATCCATCTGTAAGACCATCGCCGGCGCGCACGGGGGCAATTTGAAGTACGCGCAGAGAGAGCAGGGGGGCAGCCGCTTTACGTTATCATTGCCACTCGAGTTCATAGGTTGAGATATTCATGCAGGAACCGATCGTCTGCATCATCGATGACGATGAAGCCATCAGGGAGTCGCTGAGGCTCCTGTTGTTTTCGGAAGACTTGCAGAGCATTATTTTCGAATCGGCAGATGACTATCTCAGTGAAAAGACACCCCCGCTATGCGATTGCATGCTGCTGGATATCCGGATGCCCGGAACGGATGGACTCGAATTGTTCAGTATCCTGAAAAAGCGGCACCTGCCGTTCCCGGTCATATTCATCACCGGCCACGGAGACATCCCGTTGGCGGTCTCCGCCATTAAACGCGGTGCTTTCGACTTTCTTACCAAGCCTTTCCAGGAAGGGGAGTTACTGAGCAAAGTCAAATCCGCCATTAGCCATTACCAGGTAGACCGGAAACGCCTGGAAGAACTGAGGGAGTTACAGGCGCGGGTGGATTCTTGTACACCGCGCGAGCAGGATGTGATGCGATTGCTCGCAAAAGGTCTGCCGAACAAAGGTATCGCGGAACACCTGGGGATCAGCCCCCGAACCGTGGAAATCCACCGGGCGCACGTCATGGAAAAGATGAGCGCGAACTCACTTCCCGCCCTGGTGAGGATGGTTACGAGCCTCGAATCCTGAACAGATCAGCCCTTCTTTGATCCAGGACATTTTAAAATTACGTAGTTTCCCTGATGGTATGTGGGGTCGATGCCGTTAGCATTTCGCAAGCGTCTTGTTGGCAAGTTTTGGCTGAGGATAAGCCAGGGGACCGAAGGATCAAGCAGGAAAACAAAAATCAAACGGTGGTTCTGATAGAGCCGGATGCCTCGGTCAGGGATGCGTTGACCGTTCTGCTGGAAGGCGAGGGCTGGCGCGTATGCTGTATTACAGATTGCGATGAACTGAATGCCGCGATCGAACGAGGCGGCATTCTGGTGGTGATCAGTGAGTCCAGCCTGGCATGCTGCGGGCCAGAGATGATCCTGGATATCTGTTCCGGAAATGACTTGCCCGTGGTGTTTACCGGGCATGAACTTTCACTCCAGGGAGCGGTGGACCTGATCCGGCAGGGCGCGCTGGATTATCTGGACAAACCGTTCCCGCAAGCCCGGTTGCTGGATTTGCTCCAGCGGCTTGATTAGAGGCAAAATGCAATACCCATTTACACGTGTTCAATAAGGCACTGCTCCCGGAGGCTAATGTGAGAAACGAAAAACTGATGAA
>CAJIAU010000084.1_pt1 | contig 10058 bp, 8 predicted proteins | sample 9199171 | NCBI WGS metagenome assembly CAJIAU01 (sample SAMEA7708280, study PRJEB35096) | sediment metagenome | biome: marine neritic benthic zone biome [ENVO:01000025]; feature: sediment [ENVO:00002007]; material: shallow marine sediment [ENVO:03000034] sea grass bed [ENVO_01000059] ...
AAGGCGCGAAAATTTTTCAGAACACCCCCGTGCGCGGTGTGTTGACCCGCAACGGGACGGTAACCGGTGTGCTCACCGACAGGGGCGAAATCCGCTCGGAATTCGTCGTCAACTGCGCCGGTATGTGGGCCAGGCAGCTGGGAGAACAAAATGGCGTGGTCATCCCCAACCAGGCGGCCGAGCACTATTACCTGATCACCGAACCCATCGATGGCATGCCGGACGACCTGCCGGTGCTGGAAGACCCGTCGGTACACGCCTATTTCCGCGAGGAGACCGGTGGCATGATGGTTGGAATGTTCGAGCCGGAGTGCGCGCCATGGAAAGTCAGCGGCATTCCCGAGGACTTCTCGTTCGGGGAATTGCCGCCCGACTGGGACCGCCTGATGCCGTTTCTCGAGAAGGCGATGGAGCGGGTGCCGATCACCATGGACACCGGCATCCGCAAGTTTTTCTGCGGGCCGGAGAGTTTCACACCGGACCTGGCGCCGGTGATGGGCGAGGCGCCGGAACTGCGCAACTATTTCGTGGCAGCCGGCCTGAACTCGGTGGGCATCATTACCGGCGGCGGGTACGGCCGGGTGATTGCGCACTGGATTCTGAACGGCCGCCCGGATGTAGACGTGACGGGTATCAATATCGACCGCTTCCACAAGTACCAGTGCAACCCGGAATACCGCCGCCAGCGGGCGCTGGAATCCCTCGGGCTGGTCTATGCCTGTCATTACCCGGACCGCTCGCCGGTCACCGCCCGCGGCGCCCGTAAATCACCCTTCCATGAACGCCTGGCAGCGCAGCGTGCGCACTTCCGTGACGTCAGCGGCTGGGAGTGCCCCGGCTGGTATGCGCCCGAGGGCCAGGAACCTTTCGCCGACCGCCTGACCTGGGACCGCGCAAACTGGTTCCCGTGGTGGGAAGCAGAGCACAGGGCCTGCCGCGAGGGCGTGATCGCGATGGACATGTCCTTCATGGGCAAATTCCTTGTGCAGGGCAGGGATGCGGGTACCTTCCTGAACTACATCTCCGCCAACGAGGTGAACGGCGACAGCGAAAAAATCACCTACACCCAGTGGCTCAACGAGGACGGCAGACTGGAAGCGGACCTCACGGTCATCAAGATTGACGAGGAAACCTTCATGGTGGTGACTTCCGACGTGGCCCACCGGCACACCGAGACCTGGATGAAACGCAACATGCGCGACGGTGAGTACGTGTTCATCACCGACGTGACCTCATCCTACGGACAGCTGAATATCCAGGGACCAAAGTCGCGTGATTTGCTGCAAACCATCACCAGCGCCGACCTGTCCAACGAGGCATTTCCTTTCCGCACCGCGCGGGAGATCGACATCGGGCTGGCCCGCGTGATGTGCGTCCGGATCACCTATGCCGGCGAGTTGGGCTATGAACTGAACATCCCCTCCGAGCAAGCACTGCACGTGTACGACCGGATCGTCGAGGCTGATGAAAAATTCGGTTTGAAACATGCCGGCCTCAAGGCGCTCGCCAGCCTGCGCCTGGAGAAGGGCTACCGGGATTACGGTCACGATATCGATAACATGGACGATCCGTATTCCGTCGGGCTCGGTTTCGCCGTCCGGCTGGACAAGGAAGACGATTTCATCGGCAAGCAGGCGTGTATCGAGCGCAAGGCCAACCCTGGCTATAAACACCGCCTGGTGCAGGTCTTCCTGGAAGATCCCGAGCCACAGTTGATTCACGGGGAAGTCGTGCTGCGCGATGGTGTTCCGGTTGGTGAAGTCCGTGCGGGCTCTTACGGCCACACCCTGGGTGGTGCGGTCGGGCTGGCCATGGTTTCCGGCGACCCGGTCGATAAGGCTTTCCTGGACGAAGGAAAGTGGGAAGTCGACATTGCCAACCGGATTTACCCTGCCAGGGTTTCGCTCAGACCCATGTATGACCCCGGCATGGAAAAGATCAAAGTCTAGGTATAGAAATGAACGAGGCTTCGAATGGCACCGCCTCATACCAGGCACAGGACCTGGTCATCGGGGGCGGCATTGCCGGCATTGTAACGGCCCTGGAGTTACTGGACCGCGGCAGGACGGTCGTGCTGCTGGATGCCGATACCGAGCAGCGTCTGGGTGGGCTGGCCCTGTGGGCTTTCGGCGGCATGGCTCTGGTGGGTACGCCCGAGCAAAGACGCATGGGTGTGAAAGACTCTCCGGACCTCTTGTTCGAGGACTGGGTCCGGTTTGGCGAACTTGACCCGGATGACGAGTGGCCGCTGGCCTGGGCCCGGTGCTACGCGGACGAATCGAAAACCCTGGTTTACGACTGGGTGAAGGAATTGGGGTTGAAGTTCATGCCGGCCGTTAACCTGGTGGAACGCGGTGAAACGGTCAAAGGCAACTCTGTTCCGCGCTACCACATTCTCTGGGGCACGGGACGTAAACTGGTTCAAACCCTCATTGAACGGCTCAGGAACCACCCCCGGCGAAAGCAACTGACCCTGCTGCATCTGCACCGGGCAACTGCATTGACATCCGATGACGGACAAGTCACCGGCTGCACCGGAATCGACGACAGCAACGGCCGGCCGTTCGAAGTGTTTGCTGACAATACGATTGTGGCCACCGGTGGGATCAACGGCTCGGTGGAGAAGGTCCGTGAAAACTGGCCGCCCGACTGGCCCGCCGCACCGGATTATTTCCTGAACGGGGCCAGCCCGCTCAGCGACGGCGCCGTTCACGAATCCGTTGCCGCAGCAGGCGGGCGGCTGACCCACCTGCAGTACATGTGGAATTACGCCGCAGGCATACCGCATCCGCAGCCCCACTTCGAGGGACATGGCCTCAGCCTGATTCCCTGCAAGACCTGCCTGTGGCTGTCTCCCGGCGGTGAGCCGCTTGGTCCGGCGCCGATGGTGACGGGCTTCGATACCAACGGCCTTTGCCTCCAGGTTGTGGAGCACCCCTATACCTGGCAGATCGTTAACTGGAAAATCCTGATCAAGGAACTGGCCATTTCCGGTGCGGAACACAACGCCCACATTCTGCATCACCGGTTTTTCAGGTTCATGAAAGACCTGTTGTTGGGTAACAAGGGCCTTGCCAACCAGATGCTGTCCGAGTCGCACGAGTTCATCACGGCGGACAACTGGCAGGACCTTGCAGCCAAAATGAATGAACTGACCGGCGAGGCACTCATTGAGGCAAGCAAAATCGAGGCGCTGGCCGAACAATTTGACCGGGCAATGGCCGACCCGTCCCGGCACGGTGGCCATCCTGAAATCAGCCGTATCCTGAAAATCCGTGAATGGCGTACAGACCGTTTGCGGACCTGCAATTTGCAGCCGATCGGGGACAGCAAGGCCGGGCCATTGATCGCAATTCGCCTGCGATTCATCAGCCGCAAGAGCCTTGGCGGTCTGCAAACAGATTTGCGGTGCCGGGTACTGGACCATTCCGGAAAGCCATTGCCAGGCCTGTTCGCCGTGGGTGAGGCCGCGGGATTCGGGGGTGGTGGCGCTTCCGGGAAACGTTCCATCGAGGGTAACTTTCTGAGCGGCTGTATTCTGACCGCCCGAAAAGCGGCGGCACACATCGGTTAAGTTCCGCTTATACTCTTCGCGTTACAGGACAAAAACCAGGAGAAAGCCATGGCCCGAGTCGCCCCCCGTAAACTGGCCCACATCGTGTACCGTACACACCGCTTCGAGGAGATGCTGGAGTGGTACCGGTTCGTGTTCGATGCCCATGTCCAGTTGCAGAATCCTGCGCTGGCTTTCCTGACTTACGACGATGAACATCACCGTCTGGCGCTGGCTAATCTCGATGTCATCAAGCCAGGCGACACTGAAGTCGACCAGCGAGGACTGGTCGGTGTCGACCACGTTGCCTATACCTATGATTCGCTGGAAGACCTGTTCGGGAATTACCAACAGCTCAAGCAGAAGGGCATCGAACCCTATTGGTGCGTGCATCATGGCTTGACGGTTTCGATGTATTACGCCGATCCCGACGGCAACCAGATGGAGTTCCAGGTCGACGCCTTCGACACCATGGAGCAGTCGGGTGAATTCATGCGTGGGCCGGACATGGCCGGAAATCCTGTGGGTGTGGAGTACGACCCGGAAGACTGGCTGGAGCAGGTGCGGGCAGGTAAGCCGTTCTCGGATTTCCTGGTCCGTGAAGCCGACGAGCCCGTTTCGCCGATCAGGGGTGTGCTGGGTGGTTGAATGGACCAACCACTGTATAGTTCCAAACCGAACCGCCCGCGAAGAGTTGAAGCTGTACTGCTAGATATGACCGTATGAGCCAGTCATGACCGCCGGATAAAATTGGACTGCCCATGAAACACCATGACATTCTGGATTCAGTTGGCAATACGCCAGTAGTTGAACTCCGTGAAGTCCCCCCGGCCGGTTGCGCCCGTGTTCTCGTCAAACTCGAGAGCCATAATCCCACCGGCAGCATGAAAGACCGGATGGCACTGTCGGTGATCGAAGGCGCTCTGCGCGACGGCAAGCTGTCAAAAACGGGCAGGGTGGTCGAATATACCGGGGGCAGCACCGGTACTTCGCTGGCTTTCGTCTGCTCGGCGAAGGGTATTCCCATCGCCATCGTGACTTCCGACGCCTTCAGCCAGGAAAAGCGGGACCACATGCGGGCACTGGGTGCTGAAGTTATCGAGATTCCCAGCGAAGGCGGTAAAACCACCCGCCGACTGATCCATAGCATGATCGCGCGGGCGGAAGAGATCAGTTCGATGCCGGGATACTTCCTGGCGGACCAGTTCAACAACCCGGACGCGGCGGCTGGTTATGCGCCACTGGCACGGGAACTCTGGGAACAGGCAGACGGCCGGCTGGATGTTTTCATTCAATCTGTGGGCACGGCCCAGTGCATCAGAGGCGTTTCCACGGTGCTGCGCGAGCGCGGGGCAAAAATCCGGGTTGTCGCGGTCGAGCCTTCAGAATCTGCCGTTTTGACCGGCGGTGCTGCCGGGGCTCACAAGATCGAAGGCGTGGGACCTGGATTCGTTCCACCCACGTGGCATGAGGGCCTGGCAGACGCAATCGAACAAGTTTCCACCAGGGAAGCCCAGGCAATGGCCCGCAGACTGGCCGAAAAGGAAGCCCTGTTTGCCGGCACATCGACTGGGGCGAACGTGGTGGCCGCGTTGCGGATTGCGACTGACCTGGGGAAGGGGCATACAGTGGCGACCCTGGCCTGCGATTCGGGCCTCAAGTATCTTTCCACTGATCTGTTCTCAGGCCTGTAATTCCTTAACCGCGCGCCTGGCCTGATCGATAGCGACATGGGTATAGGCGTTCGCGCCGGCATCGGAATTGGCGATGGTGATGTTGCCAAAGCGCTGGCGGGCAATTTCATGTGGTGCCTGGCCTTTGGGCCATTCAGGGTCCCAGAGGTCAAGGTAGTCATAGGCATAGCCGTGCGGCCAGCGGTTCACGGTGATCGCGAGAATGTCCTTCTGCACATCGAAACCGACCGGGCCCAGCATGCCGTCGAGGACCGTTCTCACCTCGCGCTCGAAATCCTCGAAAGTCATTGCCAGCAGCAAGGCGCGTGAAGCGCGATGCTGCTCCTTGATCTGTACGCCCGGATCGGGTGGGGCGACCGAACCCCAGAACATGACGGGCACCGGGCCATTGTCCTCCCAATCGTGCCGGTAGCCGGCAGTGTTCACGCCCTTGACCTGCCATACCGCACCATGCAAACGGCCGGGGCAATAGGCACCCGAGATGTCCAGTTTGTCGAATGCCTTGCTGTCCTTCAGCAACACATTGGTCAGTATCAGGGGGCGTTTGACCTGGTACCGCAGGGCTTCGACCTGTTTTTGCGGCATGTCGGGGCATAAGTGGGGAATGATCACGTGATAGCAGGCCAGCACGGTCTGCCGGGATTGTGCGCGCAGGAGTTTTCCTTCGCTCACGTAGGACACGCTGGTGCCGTCATCACGGTTGGTGGCATTCACGACCGTTGAATTAAGGCGCAACCGGACCGGTTGACCGGGCCTGTCGAGTTTCGAGTAATCAAATTGCGACATCGCAATGTTCCTGGCGTTCGCGCCGGGTGCGGCCTCCGGTACCAGGGATTGCACCAGCAAGCGCGCAATCGATGCGTTGCCGTCCGGGAACATGACCACATCGCCACCCTGGTTGTCTTCGCCGCTTCCGTTGGGGTCTGCGTAGCCGAGCAGGTGCATGACCGGCAGGCCGGCGCCGATACACTCGGCTGCCGACAGGCTGTCGGCGCCAACGCCCCAGTAGCCATGCGTTGTCTTGATGAACAGGTCTGCAGCTTCATTGGTGAGGCCGCCATATTTTTTCAGGAAGTCGGTGTAACTGATACGCCTCAGTATGGACTCCACCTCGGACTCGGTTTTCCCATCGAATACGTTATCCCGCCGCTGGTAGAAGGCTTTGAGTGACTGGCGTGAAGCTTCACTGATCGGAAACCGGTCGATCATTTCTCCGCGCACATCGTTGTCGTACTTGCGGAAACTGAAGCCGTGAACCAACTCATCCCGGCCATAGGTTTCTGCGTCGAAATACGTGGACGGGCTGCCCTTGGGACCATAGCCGTAGGCGAAATCGTAGCCCTCCAGGAGTTCGTCGATGTCGACCCCGAGATCCGCCAGCAGTGCGTTGACGGTATCACTGAACATGGGATATTCCAGGTTCATGGTCCCGCCCCAGGATAACCGCATCTGCCCACCCTGGTGAAATTCGTTACGCTTGGCGTGGCCGCCGAAATCGTCATGATTTTCGAGGATCAGGATGCGGGAGTCTGCGCCGAATTGTTTGCGGTAGTAAAAAGCTGTTGCCAGGCCGCTGATGCCGCCACCCACCACGACCAGGTCGTATTCTTCATCCAGGTCCACCGGGTCAGGAAATTTCCTGCCTTCCCGCGCCAATGCGTGAGCCGCCTCGAATGCGCCCGGATGGGAGCCGCGCATCCCGGTAAGCACCGGAGGATAATAACTGCCAGATGCTTTCGCGGTTCCCGGGAGTTCGTTCGCCAGCACACCGCCAGCCAGGGAAAGGCCCAGCGATGCTAAGGACAGGTCATGAATAAAATCGCGCCGGGTAATATCCCGGTTCATGCCAAGTTGGCGATCGGTTTTGGCCATCAGGTATTCCTTGGATTCGGTTATTCTGGTTCAGAACGAGTAGAATCAGGATAGGTGACTCGCTGGGAAAATACCATGAAGCTGAAGTGGTGGGGTTTATTCGCATTGTTTATCGCCCATTCGGCATTCGGGCAGCAAATGCAGGACATGATCCTGCAAACCGAGGCGCCCAGTGGCGAAGGGTGGCGGGGATTCATGGACCTGCCGTTCCTGATCAATGCATCGCTCAACCTGTTGCTGGCTGCCGTGCTGGGCGCAATCATCGCCTACCACCCGCGACACAAAGTGACCGCCGACACGTTGGAAGAAATCGAAGCTTCCCAGATCTACATCCTGTATGCAGTCATCGGTTCCATCTGCGGAATCCTGGTAATTCAGTATGGTATGGGGGTCGGTTTCGTGTTGTTCGGAATCGGCGCGCTGATCCGGTTCCGCACCGTCCTGCGCTCAGCCAGCCTGACCGGGCGGCTGATTTTCGTCACGCTGATTGGCCTGTCGGCGGGGCTCGACCTGCCTCATGTAGCGATATTGGTTACCGTGTTTGGTTTTCTGCTGATCTACTTATTGGATGCGCGGTACACCTTGCGCATCGATGTCAGGGCGCTGAATCCCGAGTGCGTGGTCGGAGCAGCCGCCGCCTACCGGGAAGTGCTGGAGCAGGAGGATTGCCGCATCATCAGCGTGAGGAAGAACCCTGAGCGTGGCCGGGTAAGATTTATCCTTCGTAGCTCAAATGCCGATATCTGCAGGAACCTGGAGGATTTGTGGGAAACAAAAATTCATGAATCCTACCGGGGTTCGGTGGACTGGGAGATCGCTTGAATGCGCCAATCTCTGAAGTGACGCTACCGGCCCGCGTAACTACTGTGCCTTCTTGCAGGTATCAATTCCGAGCATTGCGTAAGGCGGACACCGGCCGGTGAGACCCGTAGCGATCGGAATCAATCCCAACCAACCCCAGGCCGACTGCGGTCCGATGAACACCAGGCTGACGATGGCGAGACCGATAACGACGCGTACAACGCGTTCGATGTTGTGGACGTTCTGTTTCATGGCATATCTCACGATTTGAATGGTATCTATCAGTATAGCCGGGAGTGAGGTGCAGGCAATCGTCAGAATTCTCTGATGAAGATTGCTATACACGCCCGGCCCAGCTATTCAGGCAACAGCCTGTCCTGCGGCTTCGGGGTCGTGAACATGTGGTTCTCCCAGCTCTTCAAAACTGAACATCCTGAAGGCCCGGTCGCCGTTGTAATCCAATACCCTCAGATCGTCGGTCTCATGCAGGTCGTTGGCAACCACGTTGAAATGCCCGCCGTAGCGCTGCCGGGCCAGATCGTAAGGGACTTCGAAGGAAATAAACTTATCGATTCCCTTGGCCAGAAGCTTGTCCAGCAGAATCGGGTTCTCGATGGAGCCATGCGAAGTAAGAATATTCAACGGGCCGCTACCCGTCATCAATAGAAATGATCTCATATCAGTCTCCCGGTTAGAGTAAGACCTTTCCCCCCTATGAATATTCTAGTACTTTCAGCCCGGGATTGGATACTGGATTTCGTCAATTATTGCATCCAGTGAGCCTTCTGTTTCGCCGCGGCTTTCCATCTCGAACCACCGCAGGATCGCAGACTCGTGGCGGACCATCGATAAAAGCATTTCACGGTCCTCCTCCGGCCCGGCAGCAGCGATCTCCTCAAACCGCCCCAGGAAGTTTTGCACCACTTCCCTGTTGGCGGCCGCAAAATCTTCCCAGCTACTGGAGAGGTAACCCTGGACGATCTCGTCTACCTGTTCAACAGGTGTCTGTTCGAACAACGGTACGCCGTGTTTGTACAACAGGGGCCTGAGCCTGGCCTTGGTTTCGGTTTCAAGCTGCAGAAGCGTCGCAAAGTGGTAGCGGTCACGGTCGGATTTCGCAACTTCCAGCAGAGCGAGTGATACAGCTTCACCGAATATTTCACTTTCGATCAGGTCGCGAAGGCAGGCAGGGTAGTTGATGGTGGACACGTTCACTCCATTGGCAAGCAAGAAGCACCTATTATAGAAACCATTCTGTGATTGGGGAATTGGCAAGTCAGCAATTTTCAACGCTCAGGGAATTATGTTCTATACTCTGATGCACTTGGTGGAAAATCAGCATGATTCACGCGTTAGTTCTTACCAGAATAAAAAGCGAATAGAAGAAAAATAAAGACGGGAGAGCAGACAATCAAAGGACATATGAATCCACTCGCGATAAAGAAAAGCGCAGCATTTCTTGCGTTGTTACTTGCTTTTGTTCTGCTCCCGCACCAAAGTACGTATGGGCAATGGCGCGTTCCGGATGAATTGCAGGCACAGGCCGGCTTGCTAACCGATCAGCAGCTCGAGTTCATCACATCCGGCGCCGTGCTCGACTTCATGCCTGAACGGCAACTCGAGCACGAACTGGCCACGCGCGATGCAGACAGCCTGCGAAGCATGGTCGATGACATCATGGCGCTGGCCCGGCAAATGGGCTATGACCCGGAACGAGACATGGGCGCCGCTCCGCTCAACCTTACTTCGGAATATTTCAACAGGCGCACGTTGCCGACCCCGGAGCCGTTGCGTGAACCGGAACGCGAACCAGGGCCTTTCAGCATACACCGCTATCTGTTTCCAAAATCCGGGGTGCCCACGTTTGGCGGAGCGTCTGTCGCCATCTGGCCGGAAGACTTGAAGGCGGGCAAGGTGGATGTGGCGATTATCGGTGTGCCAAGCAACATGGGCAGCGGACGGCGCGATGCAGGATGGGCGCCGGACGAGATGCGTGCTTTGAACACCCTCACGACGCCGGATGTACAGTCACTGCTTAAACCGTTCGACGTTTTGAGCGTGGTTGATTACGGCAATATTTTCGTCGATAACATGAATATTGAACGCTCCGTAGAGCATGTCGCCGCGAGGGTTGCAGA
>CAJIAU010000262.1_pt1 | contig 10056 bp, 9 predicted proteins | sample 9199171 | NCBI WGS metagenome assembly CAJIAU01 (sample SAMEA7708280, study PRJEB35096) | sediment metagenome | biome: marine neritic benthic zone biome [ENVO:01000025]; feature: sediment [ENVO:00002007]; material: shallow marine sediment [ENVO:03000034] sea grass bed [ENVO_01000059] ...
GTCTCCAAAGCCTCGCTGCGGTAAGAGAAATGGTGGGATAACTCCCGCCAGATCAGCAGCTCATCGAGAAATTTCCGCGCGCCTTCACCACCACGGGTCACCGCGTCCCGTGCAAGGCGAAACGGCGAGACACAGCCATAATGCAGGTATGCCGACATGCGGCTGACACCTTCGGGCAACGCCGCGTCGTTCCGTATTCGGTGGTAGCTGTCCAGCTGATTTTCGAGGAACCGGGTCCAACGCCGATATCCCGCCCGCGCTCCACCCGGCGTATCGATCACGGCGGGGATGGAATGATCTATGCGACAGCTGGCGATGGCTTCGGTCAATGAGCCGGACAGGTCAAAAGGGATGAATCCGGGGTCGCCCTTAAATGCCGCCGGCCACTCCGTTCTCGCGGGCCATCCGGACATCACCCGGCGCTCGAGTTCATCCTGGTGCTTTTTGCGAAATTGGAAAGCCCGGGTCGGCGCCTTTTCCGACAGTGTCATGGGCAGGATGCAACAGGCGTCAACCAAAAGCCACGGCAATGCCGGATGTTGCTTGACATGGTGTTCGTACCATTTTCGGAACGGCGGTACCGGGTAAAGTTCGCTGACAACAACCGCGCTTCTCTTGAGCAAGCTGCACAGGGGACCAGGCTGCAGCGGGTCCCGTGGCAAGTGGAATATCAGACGTTGGTCCGAGGCCGCCAGTTGATCAGAAAAATCTCTGGCCGCCTGGAGAATGAACTGGTGGTGACGATCGGCGTTGTAGCGGTGCCGCCCGCCCAGCCCCTGGTAAACCAGAAGAGGGAGATCCAGTTGCAATGCAATGCTCGCGGCTGCATCCAGGGCCGGGTTGTCATGAGTTCTAAGGGCATGGTGCGCCCAGTACAGTACGAATTCGCCCTTGCCTGTGGCCTGTGTCTCGTTGAGCTGCACGATCCGCTCTTGCAACTCCGGGGTCAGCATCCAGCTCTGCATCGATTATTCACCTCAGAGTCAGCGATGAGATCAGTATGACGTGACAAGCGATAACAGCAACAGACAACTGCGCCCGCAAGGCAATCATCCAACCCGCTCCGCCCGGCGCCGGGAACCAACGGTCGGCTGCACCCAGCACGATGAATCCCGACATCATTCCCCACACAGCAGTCCCGGGATCGGGCCAGACCAAGCAGGCAAAGGCCCAAAGGCTGGGGGCCACTGAAATGACCGGGGCCAGGCCCCTGAAGCGATCGCCCAGGGACGCCACACCCCAGCGTATCCCGCCCAGAAAGGAAAAAATGACCGCACCATACGCAAGGAACCCTTGCAGGGCCATAGTCTCTACCCGCCTTGCCCCGAATACATGTAGGGTTGCCAACGCTGCAAAGGGAAGGACGCCGCTGTAACCCAGTAGTTTTGCCGCGAGGGGAACGGTGCTCATTGACTCTTAACTCCAATAAAATATAACTATTGTATAGTTTTTATGATATTTTAAAGATATTGTACACTTTTTGTATATTTTTATATGACACATGATACGACCATCAATCCCGACGAACTGGCGTTCTATGAATCGCTTTCCGCGTTCTGGTGGGACCAAAGCGGCCCCTTCTGGCCCCTACACCGCCTGAACGAACTGCGGGTTGCCTGGATCGTGCAGCAAGCCTGCACCCACTTCGGCCGTTCGCCGCAAGCGGAACGGCCCCTTTCCGGCCTGAGCGCCCTGGATATTGGGTGCGGAGGCGGTATTCTTTCCGAGTCCATCGCCCGATTGGGCGCCTCGGTGACCGGCATCGACGTGGTCGAGAAGAATATCCGGGTCGCCACGCACCATGCCGGATCTCAGGGCCTCCCGATCGGCTACCAGCACCGCACTGCCGAGTCGATGATCACGTCGGGAGAAAGATTCGACCTGGTGTTCAATATGGAGGTCGTGGAGCATGTCGCGGATTTGCCCGCATTCATGGCGTCCTGCAATCGTCTGGTCTCGCCGAACGGACTGATGTTCCTTGCGACCATCAACCGCACCTGGAAGGCCTGGGTGTTCGCCATCTTGGGCGCAGAATACGTTTTGCGATGGTTACCCAAAGGCACGCACCGTTGGCGTGAATTCCGGCGCCCGTCGGAAATCGAGAATCTTCTGAGCGCCGGCGGCCTGGAAGTCGGGGCCCGCAGCGGGGTTGCCGTCAACCCCATCAGCCGCCGCTTCCGGCTTACCGGGAACATGGAGGTCAACTACATGCTCATGTCCTTCCGCCGGAAATCCGTCCCGTGATCCGTTTTCAGCGAAAAGGGAAGCAGCGGCATCCGGCCCGGACCTGGCTGATCCGGATCGGGATCGTGCTACTTGCTGTCTCGGGCCTCTACCTGCTTGCCGGCCTGGCCGGTTTCGCACCACTGCAGACAGAGTCGATCTACTGGAACAACATCCGGATAGTTGCAGGCCTGGCTATTCTCGGGTGCCTGTTCGCCGCGGTCGGATATGGTAACGAGTAGACCTGCATAATCAATGATGTACTACATAGGAGAATTTTTTCATGTTCAAGAAGTCTGACCTGTTTTTCCTGCTGGCCGTGATGATTTCCTTTTTCGTTTCCGGCTACCTCTGGTTTTCCGGACAAACTATGGAAGGTATTTTTACCGCCATTTGGGTTCCGTCGATTCTGGGATTCGGAATCTACTTCAAATTGATGGTATTGGGAGCACGAAACGATGAATAACACTACCCTGCTTATCTTCGGAATTGTTGTGTTCGGACTGATGTTGATAGGGATCGTTTTTACTGTCCTGGAGTTCAGCCGGCTCAGCGCCAAATCCGAACGGGGTCAGCGCGAGAAACAGATCGATTCCAAAGCGCATGGCCGTCCCGGAAGCGATGATCATGCATGATGATGCCGGGCTGGCGCGCCGGCCCGGAGCCTTGGTTTGAAGAATTCCGGTGCAAAAAACCTGCCGCCGTTTGCCGAAATCCCCCGAGACGGGCAGGAGTCGGTTTGGGATTACCCCCGCCCACCAGCATTGCTGGCAGACCGGCGCCGGGTGGAAGTCCGGGCCGACAACCTCGTGATCGCGGAATCCGACAGCAGCTATCGCGTCTGCGAGACAGCCAGTCCGCCCACATTTTACCTTCCTCCAAGTCAGGTCGACTGGAACCTTCTGACCCAGGTTGAAGGCAGTTCCTACTGCGAATGGAAAGGCGCGGCCGCTTACTGGGGCCTGGTTTCAGATCCCGGCAAGTGGCCGGTTGGCTGGTCTTACCCGCGGCCGCGAGCCAGGTTTCGCAAACTCAAAAACCATATATGCTTCTACCCTGGCCGGGTGGAGTGTTACGTGGATGGAGAACGCGTCCGCCCGCAACCCGGGCAATTTTACGGAGGATGGATAACTGACGATGTGGCCGGACCGTTCAAAGGCAATCCGGGCACCGGTCACTGGTAGGTCCAATCATGGCTGCACTGCGATTTATTCTGGGTGATCAGCTCAGCCGCTCTATCAGCTCGCTTGATGGAGCGGTCAAGAGCGCTGACGTCATCCTGATGGTGGAAGCTTCCGGGGAAGCGACCTACGTCCGCCACCATAAACAGAAAATCGTGCTGGTGCTCACGGCCATGCGCCATTTCGCGGCTTCTCTCCGCGAGGAGGGGTTCAATGTCGACTACATACAAATGGACGATACCGAAAATACGGGCTCTTTCAGCGCGGAACTGGCGCGCGCGCTGCAGCGGCATGACTGCGACCGGATCGTGATTACCGAAGCCGGCGAATGGCGAGTTCAGGAAATGATCGAGCACTGGTCCCAAACACTCAAGATCCCCGTGGAGGTCCAGGAAGACACGCGCTTTCTGAGTTCGATCGACGAATTCCGGCAATGGACAGCCGGCCGAAAAACGCTGCGCATGGAACATTTCTACCGCGCCATGCGCAGAAAAACAGGCTGGCTCATGGACGGGAACCAACCGGAAGGTGGACGCTGGAACTACGACGCCGACAACCGCAAGGCGCTACCGCCGGAAATCATTTTACCCAGCCGCCGCCGTTATGAGCCCGATCCGGTGACCCGCGAGGTCATGGCGCTGGTCGAAGCCCGATTTGGCGACCATTTCGGCGATCTAGGCGCCTTTAACTGGGCAGTTCAGCGTGCAGACGCACTGGATGCGTTGGAGCAATTCGTTACGGAATGCCTCTCGCAATTCGGTGACTACCAGGACGCCATGAAGACCGGTGAGGATTTTTTGTTCCACGCTCTGCTCTCACCATACCTAAACCTTGGTTTGCTGGAAGCCAGGGAAGTCTGCAAGGCGGCACTCGAGGCCTACCAGGCAGGGCGCGCCCCCATTGCGGCAGTGGAGGGTTTCATTCGGCAAATCCTGGGTTGGCGTGAATTTATTCGCGGATTCTACTGGGTGCACATGCCGGAATACCCCGAGAGTAATTTTCTGGATGCCGACCGGCCGCTGCCCCAGTTTTTCTGGACGGCTGAAACGGAATTGGAATGTCTTCGCGCTGCCCTTGAGTCAACCCGGCGCAACGCCTATGCACACCACATTCAACGCCTGATGGTCATTGGCAATTTTTCGCTGCTGGCCGGCCTGTCGCCTGCGCTGGTGGAAGAGTGGTACCTGATCGTCTACGCAGACGCGTACGAATGGGTGGAACTGCCCAACACCCACGGGATGGCGCTGTTTGCAGATGGCGGAATGCTGGCTTCCAAACCTTACGCGGCTTCCGGCGCCTACATAAACCGGATGTCTGACTACTGCTCAGCCTGCCGTTATGATCCAACCGTGCGGCAGGGTGAAAACGCCTGTCCTTTCAATTACCTGTACTGGAATTTCTTGCACCGGAACAGGGAATCCCTCCAGAAAATTCCGAGGATGGGACTGGCGCTGAAAAATCTGGACCGGATTGCCGATGAGCAACTGCTCGTTCTTTCCCAGCGGGCCGAAAGCTTTATCGAATCCACCTGCGCAGAAGATGAATAGACAGTGCTTCATTCGTCTTTGCCGGCAAAGTAAAAAGAAATGGGCCGCCGGATCGGCGGCCCAAGAATCAAAGGCGGGGCATCACCGCCGCGAGGCGAGTCACTCCGGAACCAGTTCGAGCTCCAGGCTGACGGTCGCCTGTCCCTGTCCCAGCGTGATCTTGCCGCTGGCGGCCATGTAATCGACGCCGGGAACGGGCTGGAAGGCGCCGCCTCCCTCCATGTACAGCACGGCCACGACGTGATAGTCACCGCTCAGGCCGGCATCTTCGATGGCCAGGATCAGGTCGCGCGAGGGGTTCAGTATCCGCTCGACGTCGCCGATCCCGTCTCCGTCGCTGTCGCCGTTACTGATCTCGGCCAGCACCGCATCGGGCGGCCCCACCACGGGCAGGTTGGCTGCCAGCGTGAGCAGGAGCTTGGTTGGCGTACCGGCATATCCGTCCGGCAGTGAAATCTCGGCCACCAGGCTCTCCGGCGGGTGCACCTGTTCGACGATGAAGGCCTTGCCCAGCGTCAAGGAGGTGCCGACCCAGTCGTCATCCCCGTCGTCATCCATGTCCACCATCGCGAAGTCTCCCGGCAGCCGGATGTTGCGGAATATCAGGTTGGGCTTCCACAGCCCGTCCGTCCCGGGGCCCGGATTCGTGTGCCAAAGCCCGCGGTGCGCGGTGTGATCCGCGCTGACCACGTCCATCAATCCGTCACCGTCCATGTCGTCCAGCCACATGTCGCTGGGCGAGGCGAGACCGGCGATGATGATTTCCGGCTCCCACGCGGCGCCCAGGTCGGGACCCGGGTTCCAGTAACGGGTTACCGTCGAATTGAAGATCTGGTTGGCGATCAGATCCGGGTAGCCGTCATCGTTGAAGTCGTGGAACCACATGTCCGCCGATGCCCAGTTGTCGTCGTCGATTACCACTTTCGGCCAGGGCGAGTCCCAGCCCCCGGGGCCGGGATTCACAGCCAGCCAGATCTCACCGCGGTACAGCGGCGGATTGGTGCCCGGAATATCGAACATCGCGTTGTAGACGACGTCGGGATAATCGTCGCCGTTCAGATCCTCGCTCTTGTAGGCGAGCGTTCCGCGGATGGCGGGATCGGTCGCCGGATCCATCGGCAGCAGGTGCGGAATCCAAGGATCGAGCGGATCCCCAGTGTTTTCCATCCAGTTGCCGATGGAGGAGGTGCCGAAAGCGCCACTGAGCGCGATGTCCTCGTCCCCGTCGTTGTCGATGTCGGCGGCGACCACGATCATCGCGTTGTAGTTGGTCACCAACGGGTCGGGGTTGTGACGCACCACGGACCGGACCCAGGCTCCGCCTTCACGGTGGTAGGACAGGATGTCGCCGTTGCCGTCCTCCAGCGGTGCGAGTTCCGGAATGTTCAGGCCAACGATGATCCTCGGGGCTCCGCCGTGCTCGATGACCTTCACGCCCCAGGGGCTGTAGAAGGTCGGATCGGCCGTGGACCACTGGTCGATGATCTCGGTGGCTTTCACGGTCAGGTCGGCGTTCATGTAGTACACCCCGAGCTTGAGTACGTCGAGCGGCAGTTCGGGTTCCTCGAAATGCGGCTCTCCGACCATGATGATGTCTTTCACCCCGTCCGCGTCCAGGTCGTACACATCGAGGTAGATGGCCCCGGGGACGAAATCGTCCGCACCCAGCATGTGTTCCTCCCAGAGCAGCGGGCCGGTCAGCCGTTCGGGGTGGTATGGATTGAGGTCGCTCGGATTCCCCTCGGGAATGTACAGGGCGACGTCGCCGTATTGCAGTGGCTGCGCCGGATCATAAACCAGGGTGCCTTCGGAAAATCCCCGCGCATCGGTCGGCTCGATGACAAAATTCGCCGCCACGCCCGTGACCACCACCAGTCCCAGCTCCTCGCCGGCGAGTTCTTCGCCGGAGAACGTGAACAGGTTGCCTTCGAGCGGGATGCGGATGTGAATGGGAAACTCGTCCGGCACGGGAACGGTTTGCGTCACGACCGCGCTCGGCGTCGGAAGGGTCAGGAAGTCGGTCGGCCACGCGGAATCCGTGGCGATGTAGAACATCAGCTTGAGGTCCGGCCCGGTGACCTCGTCGGCCGTCACGGAAACGCAGACTTCGCCGGCCTGGCAGGGCGGCGCGGTGTTCGGTTCGGCCAGGTCGACCCGCCCGAGATCCAGACCGGTTTCGGAGGTGTAGACTTCCGCCAGGCTCGAGAGCCCGCGTGGATCATTTGGCTCGATCATGTCCCCGGCCGAGGAGGTGATCATCAACCCCAGCCTCGAGTCCTCCAGGGTCTTGCCGGTCAGGGCGAGCAGCCTGTCCTCCAGCGGAACACGCAGGCGGGTGGGAAACCGGTCCGGGACCGGCAGCGGCGCATTCAATACCCAATCCGGCATGACGAGCGTCTCGAAGTCGCCGGGCCATCCCTCGGCGGTCGTCTCGTAAAACAGGAAGTTGAGCGGATTGAGAATGTCCGTCAGGGCATCGACGATGATGCACAACTCGCCGGCAGGGCATTCCGAGGAAAGCAGGTCCGCCGGCGTCTTGTCCAGAGCCTCCATCACCGCGATCGTGCCCAGGAACTTGAGGCCTGAGCGGAATTCGCTGCGGCCGGGCTCGTGGTCGGCGAAGCCGCTGGCCGAGTAATAGACTTTCATGCCAGATGGGCGCTCGTGCATCACCACCCCTTCAGACGGCAGCACGGCCCGGCCGACCGCCGCGTGGGCCACGTCGTACATGGTGTGCAGCGCGACGGTGGGAAATGCGGAAGGCACTACGATAACGTGGGTGAAGCCGTCGTGGTCAAAAGCGTCGAGCGAATCCTCGATGGATGGCGTGGAGTAATTCATGCGCCCGGTGCGCGCTGTCCAGGGCAGTTTTCTTTCGAGGTCCTTGTGAAAGGCGTCCTCGGTGGGGATCAACTCGGAGTAGATATCGCCCTCTTTCCATCCGAACTCCTCGAACGGCGGCAGGTAAGGCGTGCCGTGGGAGGCCAGCAACACCCCGATTTCGTGGTCCTCGACGTCCGGCGGGATCGAATCCCTGAGCTGATGGACCATGGCCACGATGCTGTCGCCAAGGCTTTTGCGCATATAGGGAACTTCGAAAAACGGCTCCGTGACCAGGACCTCCATCTCTTCGGTCAGATGGGCGACTTCCTCCATCTGTCCGGTGATTTCATCGGTGTGCGTCGAATTGGCGACGAGCATCGGCACGACCACCAGTTCGTCGTAGTCCCCATTGGCGATCTCGTAGACCACGTCGGGTATCCGCGGCACCTCGTCCAGCAGGGCCAGGTAGACATCGACACGGGCGCCCTGAACCTTGATCATTACGCTGTCGACGTGTTGCCGCAGCGTGTCGTTGTGCGGGCTGTAGTTCGCACACTGGTAGTAATGGCCGTATATGGAGCCGTGAAACGCCTCCCAGGTGAAGAAACCCGGCACGTCGCCTTCCGGCACGATCTGCACTTCATGCTCCACGCCATTCTGATTGATGTCCCCGAAGATGTAGCTGAGGGCAGTGGCGATTTCCTCGTAGGCAGCCGCCCACTCCGTGTACTGGTAGAGTTCGGGCACACCCAGCTCAACGCCGTGCGGCCCGAAAGGCGAACCGTCCGGAAAGACAATGGGAATATCACCATCTTCCACGATGGCGGGTTCGCCATGCCCGACGAACATCAAAGCGACCTTCTGGGAACCCCACCTGGGCGGCGCGGCGTTGGGTTTTGATTGGGTGCTTTCGGTGGAGTCGGCTGCCTGGGTTTTGGCATCCGGCTTGAGATCCAGGGCTTTGTCAGCACCCGAAGCCGTGGGTGAAAAGACGAATGACAATCCAAGAAATATAGTGAATAAAGTTCGAATAAACATGATTACCCCCTGACTGGCATACTCTGATCGTCCATGTTCGAAATTCCCTCTGTTCGTTTCTGTAACAATCAATGCTACAGGCTGGATCGATTCGAGCGAGTGACTTAGGGCAAATAACGTGTTTTCCTGACGCGGTTTCGGCAAGGATCTCATCACGCTGCTGGCCGCACTGGCCATAATCCCGGTGCTGCTCGGCGCCATTATCATGGTGCACGCTCCACGCTGGAGCTTTGTGCCCGCTGATGGTTTTCCCATGGGCGGCATGGAGTTCCAGGTGGTGCTGACGCTGCTCGCTGTGTATTTCCTGATTGTGGGTAATGCACGGCCGATCGCCGAGTGAACGGAAGGTCGGTCCCGAATCGTTCCTGCGGCGCGTCCGGGACGAGCATTCGTTAGTCCCGAGGAGACTGCAATGACCCACCAGTTTTCAGAAATCATGTTCACCGACAGCGTGAAGGCCGCCCAGGCGGAGTTCGGCTCGCGCGAAAAGCAGGCGGTCTTTACTGAACGGGCGCCGACCAACGATGCCCTCAGCGCGCGCGAGGCCGAGTTCATTGCTCAGCGCGACACCTTGTACATGGCCACCGTCAATACCGACGGCTGGCCCTATGTGCAGCACCGAGGCGGGCCGCCGGGATTCCTGCGCGTGCTGGGAACCAGGCAGGTGGCTTACGCAGATTTCCGCGGCAATACACAGCTGGTCAGCATGGGCAATGCACGCAGCAACGACCGCGTCTCACTGATCCTGATGGACTACCCCAACCGGCGCCGGCTCAAGTTCCTCGGTCACCTGCGCTATGAGGACGCGCGCGACTGCCCGCCGGAACAGCTGGCCGCGGTGGCGCCGGACGATTACACGGCGCGGATCGAACGGATCGTTCATATCGACCTGTTGGCGTTTGACTGGAATTGTCCGCAGCACATCACCCGGCGTTACACGCCGGAGGAGTTCGCAGCGCCGGCGCCGCCGACATCTTCCGCAAGATAAGAACGCCAGCGCCCCGAGACAACCCCGATCTACCAGGTGGTCCTTGAGTACTGGCCTGAGTTCCAGACCTAATTGGCCAGCCAAGACAAACACCTGCCCACTTTTATTTGCCGCGAAATTGATGAGAAGTTGAAGAGCGACCGAACCGATCTTGTGCCTGGCGTGCGCTCACACGATTGAGCATTGCATCTATATCTCCTATCAATGCGATAGAAACAAAAACTTGGACATAGCATTTCTATATCAATATCCTTAA
>CAJIAU010000173.1_pt1 | contig 9866 bp, 8 predicted proteins | sample 9199171 | NCBI WGS metagenome assembly CAJIAU01 (sample SAMEA7708280, study PRJEB35096) | sediment metagenome | biome: marine neritic benthic zone biome [ENVO:01000025]; feature: sediment [ENVO:00002007]; material: shallow marine sediment [ENVO:03000034] sea grass bed [ENVO_01000059] ...
GAAGAGCAGATGCAGCTGAGTTTCATTTTTACCATAGACCTGCGGAACCGCGAGTTTGAATACTTCCAATACGTCAACGGCCTGTTGGACGAGGAAACCTGGATGTCCTACCGCCAGGTCATCCTGATCAATCATTCCAGTGAGCGCGGGCGGGCGTGGTGGGACAAAGTCGGCCGCGGAATTGTGGACCCGGAATTTGGCCAGCTGGTGGATGATTTACTGGAAAATGCCGGGCCTGATGACACTTACGAACGCATGTCGACCTGGGCTGACGGTACACTCCACGCGGGACAGGATCAATCGTTTACGCGGCCTGACGGAACGGTTCTCTCCGGCCAGCAGATCGATGCCACGGTGGACCGCCTGATGCAGGCCGGCAATGTGCCCGGCCTGGCGCTGGCGCTGATCGGCGGTGGCGAGAATTCCTACATCAAGGCCTATGGCATGGCCGATATTGCGGAAGGGCGCCCACTTCAAACTGACACAGTCATGTACGGTGCTTCTCTGACCAAGTCGGCTTTCGCTTACATGGTGATGACACTGGTGGACGAAGGTGCAGTCGACCTGGACGCGTCGATCTCTGAGTTATTGCCGAAGCCGCTGGATCAATACGAGGATTATGCTGATCTGGCCGGCGATGAGCGTTGGCGGCAATGGACTATGCGTATGCTGCTGTCGCACCAGGCCGGGCTGCCTAACTGGCGGTGGTTCAGCGAGTCGCAGAAACTGGAGATTCTGTTCGAACCCGGCTCCCGCTACGCCTATTCGGGTGAAGGAATCCAGATCGCCCAGATGGTTCTGGAAGAGGGTCTGGGCCTGGATGTAAACGCACTGATGAACGAACGGGTGTTTGACCGCTTCAGCATGCAGCGCACCTCGATGCTCTGGCGCGAGGACTTCCGGCCGAACTTTGCGCGGGGCTATGACAAGGACGGCAAGAATCTCGGTCACAACATGCGCCAATCAGTCCGGGCGGCGGGATCCATGGACACCACGGTTGCGGATTATGCAGAGTTTCTGGCTGGTGTGTTGCGGGGAGAAGGTCTTACGGAAGCCGCCAGAGACGAGATGCTCAGTCCGCAGGTCCGGGTAACCGCGCGCCACCAGTTTCCGACCCAGTTTCCGGTGGATACGGATGCTAATGAAGATATCAAGCTTTCCTACGGGCTCGGCTGGGGGCTTTTCGAGTCAGCGTTCGGGCACGCGTTCTTCAAGGAAGGCCACGATGACGGTACCAACAATTACGCGCTGTGCCTCGATGAGACCAAGCACTGCATCCTGATCCTCTCCAACAGCTCCAACGGCGAGAGTATTTTCCTGTACCTGGTCGATGAACTCATGGGTAAGACTGGCCTGCCGTGGGAGTGGGAAGGGTATGTTCCATATGATCGCAAGTAAACGTGTGCGAAGATGGACCTGGCTCCTGCAGCTGGTGCTGCTGATATTGCCTTGCCGCCTGGTGGCGGTTGAACAGGCGCCATTGGCAAGTGATGAGCAGGTGAAGGAAGCATTTGGCCGGTTCCAGGCTTTTCTTGCCCTTGATGCTTACATCGGCATTTCCAGGCTTGGCGTAGTCCAAACGGTCAGCGCTCCGTAGATGGTCAAAGCAATCAATGCCAGGTGCAGACCCGTCCGCATTCGGGGGTTGGCGACAAAGTAAGCCAACATCAGCAAGACTGACATCAGTCCATTCACCACGACAAGGTGCCAGAATTCAGGTTTCCAGAACACGATTCCGACACCAATCCAGCCCACCAGGTATAGTGCGAGAAAGACCAGGCTGATCCGTCCCCGGGTCTCAAAATCTTCGATAAGGTCGCGTTCTCCCACGGACGTAACCGGGGGAAGAACGGTGGCGCCGCTCAGAAAAACAAAGATCGCAAGCATTAACATGAGGCCGTAGACTCCCCAGGTCCATTGATCCTGCAATGAGTTGACCACGGCCAGCCCAAACCAGAACTGGACCTGGAAGAACAGCACCATGGCGGCCACCCAGAATGGAATCCAGTGCAGGCGGACCTGGCCCTTCTCGCGGACCACGAACGCCACTGACCGGAGCACCTGGGCCACACCCAGGCCGACGATGAAGGAAAATGTTATGGTCAGAATTTCGAAACCGGACACGAATTATTCTCTCTGGCAGGACGCAGTGGAGTATAAAGCAACTTCACCGAACTTCGAATTTGCTCCACACTTTGGCCGCAGAATATATCCCCATGAACACACTGATCAAGCCGATACTGTGCACAGGAATGTCGATAGTCCTGTTGAGCGCGTGTGCGAGTGAGCCGGAACGTCCCGAGCCGCCCGAGGGCTACTTCGCCACCTATATTGAGGAAGATGGAACCAAGAAATTCCAGTACACAATCGATGTGCCCGAAGCCTCGGAGCGGCGCGGAAACGGCCGACCAGGCAACCTCAAAGGGCATGCCTATGGCAATTCCTCCAGGGGTGTAGCCGGTGGGGTAACCGCAGGCACGGGCCGGGGGCCGTCACGGGGTACGGGGAGTGGAAATGCACAACTCGCGCAGATCAATAGTCACCTCGAAAAGCAGCTGGAACGGGAGCTGAAAAACAGCGGCTTCTGCCATTCCGGGCATCGCGAGACAGGGCGGGTCGTGCAACCCGATATGGTCTATATCCGTGGCGAGTGCAAGGAAAAGGCGACCGATGATGATCGCGAGCAGTACGCGAACAACCAGAGTTGAAGCCGTCAGCAGATTGATTAAGGAGATGATCCGGCAAAAAGTCTAGAATGTCGGAATGCTCTCTCAAACCCTGGATCTTCCGTGCGGTGCGGTATTGCCAAACCGTCTTGCCAAGGCTGCCATGACCGAAGGGCTGGCCACGTCCGAAGGCGTTCCCACCCCGGAGCTGGAAAGACTCTATGGCCTCTGGAGCGATGGTGGCGCGGGATTGCTGCTGTCCGGCAATATTCAGATCGACCGTAACCACCTGGAGCGGCCGGGTAACGTCATCATCGACGGTGAGCCGGATGCACGGCTGCAATCCGCACTGGCCAGCTGGGCGGTAGCAGCCACCCGCCAGGGCAATCATTTCTGGGCACAGCTCAGTCATGCCGGCCGCCAGACGCCCAGGGTCGTCAATCCGCACCCCAGCGCGCCATCAGCAGTAACGCTGGGATTGCCCGGCGGGCAGTTTGGGCAGCCGGTGGAACTGACCCCATCTGAAATCGAGCACATCGTACAGCGCTTCGGGACTGCGGCCTCAGCCTGCAAACAGGCTGGATTCACGGGCGTGGAGATCCACGCCGCACACGGCTATCTGCTGTCCGAGTTCCTCAGTCCGCGCGTGAATCAGCGCCAGGATCACTACGGCGACGATTTGCGCAACCGCGCAAGGGCCCTGCTCGAGGTTGTGGAGTCTGTTCGGGCTGCCGTCGGTAAGGAATTCCCGGTGGCGGTAAAGCTCAATAGCGCCGACTTCCAGAAAGGCGGTTTTGCTTTCGAGGACAGCCTGCAGGTAGCCCAATGGCTGGAACAGGCGGGCATCGACCTGATTGAAGTCTCCGGCGGAACCTATGAACAGCCGAAGCTGGTTGGGCTCGAAGGCCTGGAGGAGGAAGAGGAGCAGGCCGTAAAGCGGTCAACCCGGATGCGGGAAGCCTATTTCATCGATTTTGCGATCGCTATGCAGCAACAGGTATCGATACCGCTGATGGTGACCGGCGGCTTCCGGCGGCGGGATGTGATGGAGTATGCAATTGAGTCTGGCGGAGCAGACGTGATTGGCCTGGGGCGGCCCATGTGCGTCGACACCGATGCGCCGGCCCGTTTGCTTGCAGGAGATGCCGAACTGAAACGCTATGAAGACGATTTGTCACTGCTGCCTGCCTGTCTGGGTTTCATGGGCAAAGTTCCGCTGATTCGCGCCATCTCGGGGTTTTCCGTGATGTACTGGTTCTATGCACAGCTGGATTCGCTGGCGCGGACCGGGGTGGCGCAACCCGGGCTTTCGGTATTCGCGGCTGCGCTCCGCGTGAAACGGCTGGAAGCCGAACTGCTCAGGAAATAGTACCGATTTACAATTGCCCTTCCAGCGCGGAAGCGATCCATCAGCGTCCGGATCGGTTCTTACATTGGCAAATTACAATACGTTAGTATTGCCAGGTCTTTTCAAGTTAGAGAAGCACCATGTCCGGAATCCAACGGATACTTCTATTGCTGGCAGTTTTGACACTCGCCGCGGTTGTGTCTGTTCAGACCGGGCTGATTCGACAGATTTTTTACGAGCTGTTCGAGCGTATTAAAGGCGTTGACGCGCTGAGTCCCACAGTTGTCAGGGTCAGGCCCGATGAATCGCCCTATGAACATTGGCTGCGGCAGGCCCGGACTGAAATTCCTGTGCTTGACGGGCTTGTCATCGATGATGTGAGTACCGTCGATCTTCGACCCTGGCCCGATCAGGGTGAAGGGGTCACCGGGCTCTACTTGCGATTCGCAGATTACCAGATCATTGATGGCCGGATCTTCGAGATTCCACCGCGTGGCCGGACAGCAGAACAACGTCACTTCTATGAAAAGGGGATCTACTACATCAGCGGGTCCGGGTATACCCTCATCCAGCAGGAAGGAGAGTCACCCCGGCGTGTTGAATGGAAAGCAGGCGATATTTTTTCCGTTCCGCTCAATGTCCGGCATCATCATGTAAATGAAAGCGACACGCCGGTACGCCTGTTGGCAGTCACCAGTTTCCCGTTTGTGCTGAACGCAATGAACAGCAAGGAATTCATCGAGAATAATCCCTTCGTATTCGATGATCGATATGATGGCGACGAGAAATTTCTCGAACATCGGGAAGCGATAGGAGAGCAAGCGGAGATAACGAATTTTGTCCATGATGCGAGGCATACTCCGACCGGGCCGAATGACCTCAGGGGCGTTGGAAGCCGCACCACGTGGTGGCAAATGGCCGGTAACAGCATGATCAGCCTGCATGTTTCGGAAATGCCGCCCGGCAATTACAAGAAGGCCCATCGCCACAGCAGTGACGCCTTCATCCTGCTGCTTTCCGGTAGCGGTTTTTCCGTTACCTGGCCGGAAGGCCGTTACGACCGGCATTACCGGGTCGATTGGCAGGCCGGGACCCTCTTTGTTCCACCGACTTACTGGTATCATCAGCACCTCAATACAGGTACGGTGCCTGCCCGCTACCTGGCCATCAACGCACCGGAGCTGGTCCGCAACCTGGGCTTGCGGTTTTCAGACCAATTGGAGCAGGATTTGCCGGAGATCCGCGAGGCCTGGCAACAGGAACTCGGTAAACAAGAACAATGAACCTGCTGATCACGAACACCCGTGAAGAACAACCCTACCTGATCATCCGTTCACTGGTCGATGAGGCCGACCGTATCGTTGTAACCCTGAACGGTGACAACTGGTTCGAACGCTGGGCCGGTATGGCGCAGTGGTCACGTTTTGTAAGCAAGCGTTACATCGTGCCTGACTGCTCCGTCGACTGGAAATCCGGTCTGATCCAGCCGGAAAATACGCCGGCGGAAGAGCAGTATATTCAACGAATCGAGGAAATTTGCGCGGCCGAGGGCATCGACGTCATCTATCCTTCCTACGATTCCGAGGTCTACGTATTCACAAAAAACCGGGGCCGCCTGTCAGAGCAAGGCATCACCGCGGTGACACCGGATTACAAAACGCTGATCAGCGTGCTGGACAAGTCATTGACCCTGGAGGCTGCTCGTAAGACCGGGTTCCCTGCCCCAAAAACCCGCATACCCCGTGACCTGGATGAACTCGAGCAAGTCGCGCGCGACATCGATGCGCCCTGGGTGCTTAAACCCCGCCTGAATGCCCACGGCGCCAATGTCATGCTCGCCAGGGACTGGCAGGAGCTGGAACGGGCCTTCACGCGTCTCAGTGAGTCCCAGGAACGTCCACTGGTGCAGGAGTTCATTCCCGCTGCTACCAAGCGCAATTTTTACATGGTGGTCAATCGCGACTCGGAAATCATTTCGCTGTTTTCGCCGCGCGTGGAACGAACTCGCAAAGTCGGGCTGGTCACCCCCTGTGCAGCGGTGGTATCGACTCGTGACGTGCCGTTTACTCAAGAGGTGGAGAGCCTGATGCGGGAGTTGGGATTCTGGGGTGGAATGACCCTTCAGACCGTAATTGACCAGCGTGACGGAAAGCCCAGGTTGATGGAGATCAACCCTCGCTTCGGACACAACCTCTGGTACCGCACGGAGCTGGGCATGAATGAACCCCGGATGTTCCTGCGCCTGGCCCAGGGGCGTGATCCATTCGATGGAGCCGGCGAACCGCCGGCCTTCGAAGAGGGAGTTATCCTGCTGGACCCGCTGTGGGACGGGTTCCACCTGGTCGGCCAGATGCTGGATCAGTCGCTGGCCTGGGTTCGGGGGTTGCTGGGGGGGAGGCCGGAGAAAAAGAGCCCGCTGGAGAAGGAACCCCTTGGTCCGCTGTTGAAAGCTTACCGGTCCGAGTATTTCAGCCGGCGGCCACGACGGACCAGTCCGCTCAACCGGGGCTGGCTTAGTGATCCGTTGCCACCCCTGGTGCGATTCATAAAAACCACCCTTGAAGCATTACTCAAGCGGGCCCGCTGAGGCCGTAGCGAAGGGTCATGGTCAAATCTTCGCTCCAAAGCCAGCGGCTGATGCGGAACCTCACCTGGCTGTCGGCGCAGGAGCTTTTTACTCGGCTGCTGGGCCTGGCCACGGCGATTTATCTTGCACGCACCCTGAGCACTTCCAGTTACGGCGAACTCGGCATTGCGCTGGCCATCGTCGCAATCGTTGGCAAGCTGGTCCAGGCCGGCACCGGCTCTCGCGCCACCAGGCAGACCGCGGTTAACCCGGGTGCGGTTCCCGATATTTACGCGGAGCTGACGGGTTTCCGCCTGGCAACAGCCACCGTGTTCACCCTGTTGTTGCTGATTGCCACACCTGTACTGTCCGATGTCTTTTCCGTTGCGCCAGCCCTGTTGATGCTTGCCTCCCTGCTCCTGTTTCGCAGGGCACTGACAGTGGTCTGGGCATTCCGGGGACTGGACCAGATGCACGTCAATGCGTTCGCTGAAACCATTGAGAAAGCGTTGATGCTGCTGGGGCTTGTGATTCTCGTGCATGGCCAGGGCAATGACATCCTGTGGGCGCCAGTGGTCGAACTGGCCGCAGGGCTGCTGCTGATAGGGTGGCTGCGTTACCGCCTTGGGCAGATTTACCCGGGGCTGGCTATCGGTTTTCGCGTGTCGGCCTGGAAAGACATCACCCGCGAGGCGCTGCCCATCGGACTGGCCGGGCTACTGGCCTCTTTTTACATGCACGGTGTGGTCCCGCTGCTGGGTTGGCTCAGTTCGCCCGATGCGGCGGCGAGGTTTCTTGTTGCCCAGAAAATCATGCTGACGCTGGCACTGTTACTCTGGGTGATCAACCAGGCTGCCTTTCCGGCAGCCAGCCGGCTGTTGTCGAGTTCCGCTCCGGGAGCGCTGGATATGCTGGCGTCTTTACTGCGTTACTACCTGCTTGTGATTACCCCCATTTTCCTGCTGGTCGTGCTTTACGCGAACGAGCTGCTGGAACTATTGTTCGGGCGTGCCTACGCGGATGCCGGTCCGGTACTGATCATCCTTCTGGCGTCTTTGCCGTTCCTTGCGCTTAACAGCAGCATACTCGTGCTGCTGCGGGCCATACCAAAACCCGGTGCGACCCTGATGAGCCACATCGTTGGGGCCAGCGTGCTGGTGGTGCTGGCCTTCGTTCTGATTCCCGACCGTGGCGCCGATGGAGCCGCATGGGCAATCGTTGCAGCTGAAGTCACGGTCTCGGTGGTGCTGCTGTACCTGGTCACCCGCGCTGCCGGTGGTATGCCTTTCAACTGGCGCTGCCTTTCTCCGTTGCTGGCGGGCATGGTGGCTGCGCTGACTTTTCAGCAGTCAGACATGCTGACAGGGGTTGTCCGGTTGGCGTTGGCCGGTTTCGTCTACATCGTGATCGCTTTCCTGACCCGTGCATTCACCCTGGAAGAGTTAAGGTCTTTACCTCACTTGCTGCTGGCCATCGCCAGGAAGCCATTCAGCTGAATGGCTGAAAAAAGACGCCGGTGTATTGGGCCACGCCCGGTAAAAATCCGAACAGCAGGTGCACGACCAGCCCCAGCAACAGTGCAGCGAAGCAACTGAACCACCAATTTTCCCGGGCATGCCAGCGTAACCAGCACAGCGTGAAGACAGCCGAACCGGCGGCAATGCCCAGCAGCCAGCAAGCCAGCGGTAACAGTGACAACCACATCACCGCAAAGACAAACGCAGCGCCCTGGGTATTCCGTCGGGTGTCCGGATACTGCAGCCATTCCCTGGTGGCCTGGAATGCAAGCATGATCGACGTGAAGGCCAGCACCAGTTGTGGAATCAGGCCGGAGGTCCCGCTAAGTGTCAGGGCAGACCAGCCGAAAAGGCCGGTAACAGCGAGGAAAAACAGGGTTATCGCAGGCAAACGGCGCCTGCCGGGAGGAGTGGATGTGCTCATTGTCCTTTCCTCCTGCTAGTCATCCGGATTTCGCGCAGGCGCTTGCCAAATACAGGAAGCAGCAGGTTGGCCAGTGTGAGCCCTATCAGGATCAGGACAACCGGACGTGACAGGAAATCGATTCTACCCAGCTCCTGCAGCCTCAGTGTGAGGTGTAGATTGGTCTCAAACAGCGGCGCCAGCGCCATCGCGATGACCAGCGGGATGCGCGGCCAGTTGCTACGCTTCATCAGGTAACCCAGCACGCCGAACAGCAGGGCGCAGATCACGTCCGCGAACTGGCCCCGGTAATGGAAAGAACCCAGGATGGCAAGAACCATGATCACCGGTATCAGCCGGGTGGTTCGTACCGTACCCAGCCGGGCCATCGGGTCAATCAACGCCAGCCCCAGTATTGAAGTGATCCAGTTGGAAAGGAACAGCGACCAGATCAGGACAAACACCAGGACCAGGTTGTCGGTCAGCATTTCCCGCCCCGGCGCCAGGCCGTGCAGCGCCAGCATGCCCAGCAGCACGGCCGTGCCGGTCCCACCCGGAATGCCAAGCGCCAACGTGGGCACCAGGGCGCCGCCGTCCTTTGCATCGTTGGCGGCTTCCGGCGCCAAAACGCCGCGTATGTCCCCCTTACCGAAGCCCTTTGGGTCGCCCGACGACTGGCTGGCGTGAGAGTAGGCCACGAAACCCGCCACTGAACTGCCAATGCCGGGTATTGCACCGATTACCGTGCCAATAACCGAACTGCGAACAAACAGGCCGAGGTTACGGAAAACGGACTTTATGCCCTCCAGGGCGCTGCCGCCCACGCTTCCTCCTGCCAGGTGACCGGAAAGCGTTTCCCGGCGGCTGACGATCAGGTCAATGACCTCGGTGAGGGCAAACAATCCCAGGAAGACGGGAACCAGGCTGAGCCCCTCGGCAAGGTAGTCCAGCCCGAATGTGAATCGCAATTCGGCGGTGCGCGGGTCATATCCGATAAAAGCCAGTTGCAGACCGAGGCCGGCCATGGCCAGTCCCTTGAGCAATGAATTTCCGGCCAGCGCCGCCAGTGTGGTCAGCCCCCAGATTGCCAGCATCAGATATTCCGGTGGCCCCAGCGCCAGGGCCGCGGTGCGCATGACCGGGATGAGCCCAACCAGCACGAAGATACCCAGGGTCGAGCCCAGTGCGGAAGACGACGCGGCGCAGCCAATTGCAGTGCGTGCCAGGCCCTTCTGTGTCATCGGGTAACCGTCGAGCATCGTTGCGGCGTTCTGGGCTTTGCCGGGAATGTTGAACAGGATCGCTGTTACGGAGCCCATGAAGGTGGCGCCGCCGACAAAAGCCCCGAACAACAGCATCAGGGGCA
>CAJIAU010000025.1_pt1 | contig 9859 bp, 11 predicted proteins | sample 9199171 | NCBI WGS metagenome assembly CAJIAU01 (sample SAMEA7708280, study PRJEB35096) | sediment metagenome | biome: marine neritic benthic zone biome [ENVO:01000025]; feature: sediment [ENVO:00002007]; material: shallow marine sediment [ENVO:03000034] sea grass bed [ENVO_01000059] ...
CGATTTTACTGACTGGGACAACACCTCTTCACCACCCAGCCTGGAAACCGGGCACTGGTTCGGCACCGACGCGGTAGGCCGCGATATCCTGGTGCGAACCCTGGAGGGCGGGCGAATTTCCCTGCTGGTAGGCCTGGTGGCAACCCTCGTGAGCCTGGTCATCGGCGTGAGTTACGGTGCGGTGGCAGGTTATTACGGAGGGATGACGGACCGGGTCATGATGCGAGTGGTGGACATCATTTATGCACTCCCATTCATGTTCTTCGTCATTCTGTTGATGGTGGTTTTCGGGCGGCACATCGTCCTGATCTTCGTTGCGATCGGCGCAGTGAACTGGCTGGACATGGCCAGGATCGTGCGCGGCCAGACGCTGAGCCTCAAAAACACCGAGTTCGTCGAAGCTGCCCGCGCCTGCGGCGTCGATCACCGCGCGATCATTCTGCGCCACATCATTCCAAACCTGCTGGGCGTGGTCATGGTATACGTCACCTTGACCATACCCCAGGTGATCCTGGTCGAATCGTTTCTCAGCTTCCTGGGTCTCGGGGTCCAGGAGCCCATGAGTTCCTGGGGCGCGTTGGTCAATGACGGAGCCCAGGACATGGAATCAGCGCCATGGACCCTGGTTTTCCCTGCGGCGTTCCTTACAGTTACCCTGTATTGCTTCAACTACATCGGCGACGGTATGCGCGATGCCCTCGATCCCAAGGACCACCTCTGATGGCTTTGCTCAGCGTCTCCAACCTTGAAGTGGAATTCGCAACAGTCGAAGGCTCGGTCAAGGCCGTAAACGGCATGACTTTCGACGTTCAAGAAGGAGAAACGCTGGCCATTGTTGGTGAATCCGGCGCCGGCAAAAGCCAGATGGTGCTTTCTTTCATGGGCTTGCTGGCGGAAAACGGCAGCGTTACCGGAGAAGCGCTGTTCCGGGATACAGACCTGTTGAAGATGAAGCCCAAAGAGCTCAACAGTATCCGCGGCAAGCACATCGCAATGATCTTCCAGGACCCGATGACATCGCTCAATCCGTTCCTGAGCATCGAAAAGCAGATGATGGAAGTTGTCATGCATCACCAGGGGTTACGCAGGGACGAAGCCAGGTCGCATGCGATCGAGATGCTGCGGGCTGTCCGTATCCCCGACCCCGAGGAACGCATCAAGCAATACCCGCACGAGTATTCGGGCGGGATGAGGCAACGGGTGATGATCGCTATTGGCCTGTTGTGTGCACCTGAATTGCTGATTGCGGATGAACCCAGCACCGCACTGGATGTGACGGTTCAGGCACAAATTACCGAACTGGTCAGCGAGTTGCGAAAAGCAACGAATATGTCCCTGGTGCTGATCACGCACGACCTTTCCGCGGTTGCAGAGATCGCAGACCGCGTCATCGTGATGTACGCGGGTGAAGCCGTGGAGACCGGAACCGTGGATGAGATTTTTTACAGCCCGCAACACCCGTATACCCGTGGATTGCTCGCCTCAGTCCCCAGGCTGGACCGGGTTTCCGATGACGAACTCCAGGCGATTCCGGGCAATCCGCCCAACCTGCTTTCATTACCCACGGGCTGCAGTTTCCGCGACCGCTGCAGCGAAGCTACAGAGCAGTGCACCGAGCGGCCCCCGCTGTGGCGCGCAGACAGCGGGCGGACCAGCCGCTGTTTCCAGGGGGTGGAAGGCGGACAGATCGTCAGTGATACAAGCGGGGAGTCCTCGGAATGAGCAAGCCCGTTCTCAGGGTCCAGGACCTTGCAGTGACCTTCACCAGCTTCACGGGCGGTATTTTGCAGCGCAAGGAACGTCAGCTGCGGGCGGTGGACGGGATCAATTTCGAGCTTCACCCTGGTGAAACCCTGGGCATCGTAGGGGAATCCGGTTCCGGGAAATCCACCCTGGCCCGGGCGATACTCGGCCTGATTGAACCGGGCCGTGGACGGGTGATGTGGAATGGCGAAGAGCTGACTGGCCTGGAAGAAGAAGAACTGAGGCAGAAAAGGAAGGAACTGCAGATCGTTTTCCAGGACCCGGTGGCATCGCTCAATCCCCGAATGACGGCAGGGGACATCATTTCAGAGCCGCTGTGGACTTTTTATCCGAACATGGATCGCCTGCAGGTCGAGGAAAGAACCCGCGGCATGATGAAGGTAGTAGGCCTGTTGCCCAACCAGATCAACCGGTACCCTCATGAATTTTCCGGCGGGCAGTGCCAGCGTATCGGAATTGCGCGCTCCCTGGTGTTGAATCCAAAATTGCTGATCTGCGATGAGCCTGTGAGTGCGCTGGATGTTTCTATCCAGGCACAGATAATCAACCTGCTCAAGGACCTTCAGAATAAACTCGGCCTGGCGCTGATTTTCATCGCGCATGATCTTTCGGTTGTTCGCCATATCAGTGACCGCGTCATGGTGATGTACATGGGGCAGGCGATGGAAGTTTCGGAGAAGACGAACCTGTACCGACGGCCCTTGCATCCCTACACCAATGCCCTGATGAAATCCGTGCCGGTGCCGGACCCAAAGCTGGCTGCTGCCGCGCGCAAGGACAGTTGGTTGACCGGTGATATGCCCTCTCCCTTCCGGCGACCCAGGGGCTGTATCTTTCACGACCGTTGCCCGTTCCGGGTAAAACGCTGTGAAGCCGACGTGCCGGCATTGCGGCGTATGGAGAACGGCGACTGGGTCGCCTGTCACCGAGCCGAGGAACTGGATCTCTCGATCGAGGTTTCCGCTTCCGGCTAAACCGGTCATGCGGTAACATGCTCGTTCATTTTATGCGGAATGCACTCATGAACCACCCAAACCTGTTCCGGATTTGCCGTATCAGCCTGCTCATTGTTGCGGCATCGTTAGTTCTTGGCGCCTGCGCCCAGACCCGGGTCGTGGACAGTTGGCAAACAGACAAAAATGTCGGCGCCAAGCCCGACAAGATCGCAGTCATCGCGGTATTGCCGGAGGCGCTGATGAGAAAAGCTGTTGAAATCGACGTCGCCAATTACCTGGTCGATAAAGGGTACAAGGCCATCCCAAGCAGCAACATCAAGGGCATGAGTGGTGGTGTCCGTGGGGAAATCGACGTCGAGGTCGCTACCGGGATGCTGAGGGAAGCCGAAGTGGACGGCATCGTCGTAATGTTCTACTCGGGCGGCGGGGAATCGGAGGGCTATGTTCGATCCGATTACTGGCTGGAATACCTTGGAAGCGGCATGGGCTATAGCTGGGGCCGGCCGTATTTCACCGGCATGACCAGTGTGTACACCGTGCGTCAGGGTCCCGGTTATGCGGATTTCAGGACCACGGCCTATGTAGAGTCCAGTTACTACGACATGGATACCGAGGAACCCATCTGGCGATTCGTTACGTTTACCAAGGATGTCGAACACACTGATGGCGTGCGCGATATTTCCAAGGAAGTAGCAACCTACATGCGGCGCTCGGGCCTGAAGTAATCCCGGGGCGTGATGTCGGCTGAGTCGCTGGCGCAGAGCCTGCACCTGGGCCTGCAGGAAATCGAAGGGCTTGATCTGGATGCCGGGCAGGAGGAAGCGTTGCTTTCCTACCTCGATTTGCTGCGGCGCTGGAACAAAGCCTACAACCTCACCGCGGTGAGGGACCCCGGCCAGATGATCACGCGGCACCTGCTCGATTCACTCGCCATTTTTCCGTGGGTTGGCAAAGGCAGGTTACTGGATGCCGGCACGGGCGCGGGGCTTCCCGGAGTGCCGCTGGCCATTGCAGACCCTCAACTGAAAGTGACATTGCTGGACAGTGCGGGAAAGAAGGTCCGCTTTCTAAGCCATGTGCGGCGTGAACTCGGCCTGCCAAATATTTCACCGGTCCAGGACAGGCTGGAATCGTATGAACCCGCAGAGGCCTTCGATTCCCTGGTCAGCAGGGCTTTTGCCGACCTGGTGTCGTTCGTGGACGCAGCACGGCACCTGGCGGGTCCGGCAACCCGATTGCTTGCGATGAAAGGGCGTTATCCTGAAGCAGAGCTCGGAGATCTGCCGGACGATGTCCGGGTGGTTTCGGCGGAAAATGTCAGGGTGCCGGGATTGCAAGAGGAGCGTCACCTCGTCATTATGTCCCTCATTGTATGAAACCCGTTATGAACACCAGAGCAGCCCCGAATCCATGTCCGCCAGAATCATCGCAGTAGCAAACCAGAAAGGCGGAGTCGGAAAGACCACCACCTGCGTTAACCTGGCAGCCGCGTTTTCCAGCATGAATTACCCCGTACTTCTCGTTGATCTCGATCCGCAGGGTAATGCCTCTACCGGTTGCGGTATCGACCCGCATCGACTGCATGTCTCGGCCTGCGAGGTCATGCTCGGTGAAAGGGGTATAGAAGAGACCATTCTGCAACCCGAAGGTGTGGCATTTGATCTTTTGCCTGCCAACGGCGATCTGACCGCAGCCGAAGTCAGCCTTTTACAACAGGACGGGCGCGAATACGCTTTGAAAAGGGCTTTGCAACCCCTGCTGGCGAAGTATGCCTGGATTTTCATTGACTGCCCGCCATCGCTGAACATGCTGACACTCAATGCGCTGGCGGCCGCTGACAGCGTTCTGATCCCCATGCAATGCGAGTACTATGCACTCGAGGGTTTGAGCGGACTGCTCAACACCGTTGAGCAGGTTCGCGCAAGCGTCAATCCCGGACTGGAAATCGAAGGATTGCTGCGAACGATGTACGATGGCCGGAACAACCTGGCTACCGCGGTCTCAGATCAACTGATTGAGAATTTTGGAGACCGGGTCTACCGCACACTGGTGCCGCGTAACATCCGCGTGGCCGAAGCGCCGAGCTACGGCATGCCCGTGCTGCTGTACGACCCCAGGTCAAAAGGTGCGATGGCCCACCTCGCGCTGGCAGGTGAAATGCTGCGCCGTTACGAGAAGAGAAATACTGCTTAAGCCATGACTACGAGAAAAAAGCCGGTTCTGGGACGAAACCTGAGCTCCATGCTCAGCCAAACCACCATTCAGCAGGTAAAGAGCGGCAGCCATGACGAGCTGCGCAATCTGCCGCTGGACGTCATTGCTCCGGGGCGTTATCAGCCGCGTTCCGTTTTCGATGAGGACAAGCTGAACGAGCTTGCTGACTCGATCCGTTCGCAGGGCGTTGTGCAGCCTGTGGTCGTGCGCCCCGTCGCCGATGGGCAATACGAGCTGATTGCCGGCGAACGGCGCTGGCGTGCCGCGCAACTGGCCGGGATAGACGGTATACCCGCCGTCATCCGCGACGTGCCGGACGAGGTATCGGTGGCGATGGCCCTGATCGAGAATATCCAGCGCGAAGACCTCAATCCTCTGGAAGAAGCTACCGCCCTGCGCCGGCTGATCGATGATTTTCAGATGACCCACCAGGAAGCAGCTGATGCGGTTGGCCGTTCCCGGGCTGCCGTGTCCAATCTTTTGCGCCTGCTGGAGTTGATGCAGGAAGTAAAAGACATGGTCGATCTGCGCCTGATCGAAATGGGCCATGCTCGCGCCCTGCTGTCCCTGGACGACGAACTGCAGGTGCAGGCGGCGAGGGAAGTCGTACACAAACGGTTGTCAGTTCGGGATACGGAAAACCTCGTGCGCAGGTTGCAGCAGTCGAAAAAGAAGAAAGGCCACCGACGCGTCGATCCTGACATTCTTCGTCTGCAGAACCGTCTCGGCGAAGCCCTGGGCGCACGTGTGCGGATTCAGCACCAGGCCTCCGGTAAAGGAAAGCTGGTGATCGCATACAATAGCGCGGATGAATTTGAAGGTATCCTCGATCGGCTCGACCTTTCCGAATAATTTGAGTTCCGCTTCCCTGCTCCCGGCTGCGCTCCACAGCATGTGTTCTAGCATTGCTCCTCTAGATTAGAAGATGGTAAAATAATCGGTCTTTGGCTGCGCCCTGTTCATGCGTTGTCTGGCAGGATGATCGAAGTCAAAGAAACGTGGAGTGCTGGAAGGTAAATTGAAAAGCCTGAGGATCCAGTCCCTGGCTGCAGTGGTATTGGCATCTCTGTCTTACCTCGCAGGTCCGGTGGCGGCATATTCGTCACTGTTCGGAAGCCTGGCGGCCTATGTGCCGAGCCTTCTTTTCACGATTTTGGTGATGAGAAAAATCGGCAGTGACAGCGCGGATTTTTTGCGGACGGCGGCTGTTGCCGAGTTCGGCAAGTTATTCCTGACAGGGCTCCTTTGTGCAGTGGTGTTCATCTGGGTGAAACCACTGGCGGCAGGATTTTTTTTCCTGGGAATGATCGGCGTACTGGCGGCCAATTGGGTTGGGCTGGCACTGACATTCCGGGATTGAATGTAAAAGCCGGGAACTGAAAACGTTTATGGCACTTGATTTTTCAGAGTTTGAACACACTTAGCGGTTGAATGCAGCGGGGCTGATTCGGCCGGTACAGAAACCAAGAAACGAGCAGGATTTTTAATGGCAGGCGGCAGCGAAAACATCACCACTGGCGAATACATCGGTCACCATCTGCAGAACCTGACCTTCGGGCAGCACCCGGACGGCAGTTGGGGTTTTGCCCACTCCGCGGCGGAGGCCGCCGCGATGGGTTTCTGGGCTATCCACGTGGACACGCTTTTCTGGGCGCTGTCGCTGGGCCTGGGTTTCTTTTTTCTGTTCCGAAAGGTGGCCAGGGCCGCCAATTCCGGCGTGCCCACACGCTTCCAGTCCGCCATTGAAGCGATCGTGGAATTTGTAGACTCCAGCGTCCGGGATTCCTTTCACGGCACCAGTAAGCTGATCGCACCGCTGGCGCTCACCCTGTTCGTATGGATTTTCTTCATGAATTTCATGGACCTGATCCCCGTTGACTGGCTGCCGTGGGTAGCTTCGCAAGCCGGTATCAGCCACCAGAAGGTCGTGCCAACCACGGACGTGAACGCCACGATGGGCATGGCCATCACCGTATTCGTATTGATCATCATCTACTCGATCCGTTTCAAGGGTGTCGGCGGCTTCCTCAGCGAACTGGTCATGAATCCGCTGAATCCGAAGGAACTGGGCATGCCGAAGATTTTCTGGCCCTTCGTGATGGCTTTCAATTTCATCCTGGAACTGGTGTCGCTGCTGGCCAAGCCGGTATCACTGGGCCTGCGACTGTTTGGCAACCTATACGCCGGTGAATTGATCTTCATATTGATCGCGCTGATCTTCACCGCGGGTTCCGCCTGGTTCGCGGCCGGGCTCAGTTCGGTGTTCGGCGACCATATTCCGGCCTGGTTCTGGATTGCAGCTACAGTGGCGATCCTGGGCACATTGTGGCTGAACCTTAAAGAAAGGATCTCCACCAAGGCCACGTTGTTGCTGCTGCTGGCGGAGATGCTGCTGGTAGGTGGCCTGGCTTTCCTGGGCGGGCAGCTGATGCATTTCGGCTGGGCGGCGTTCCATCTGCTGGTGATAACGCTGCAGGCCTTTATTTTCATGATGCTGACCATCGTGTACCTGAGCATGGCTTCGGAGCACCATTGATCGGCTGAATATTTTTTGGTTGTAAGTTTTTTTAATAAGCAATTTCTGAGAACGGGAGTTATCGATGGAAACTGTAATTGGTATGACCGCAATCGCTGTAGCCCTGCTGATTGGCCTGGGCGCACTCGGCGTTGGTATAGGTGTGGGTATCCTGGGCGGTCGCCTGCTGGAAGGCTCTGCACGTCAGCCTGAACTGGCCCCTATGCTGCAGGGTAAATTCTTCCTGGCTATCGGCCTGCTGGATGCTGTTGCGATGATCGGTGTGGGTATTGCGTTGTTCTTCACTTTCGCAAACCCGTTTGTCGGCCAGCTGCAAGCCGCCCTGGGCGGATAATCAGCGGCTGATTGGACCGGCCCGGAAAGACGGGCAGGTAATCCGAATCATCTGAACGAGGTAAGGCATGAACATCAATGCCACTTTAATATTGCAATCGATCGCGATGATGATCTTCGTATGGTTCTGTATGAAGTTCATCTGGCCGCCACTGCTGAAGGCAATGGACGAACGCCGCGAGAAAATCGCCGAGGGGCTCGCTGCCTCCGACATGGCCGAGAAAGAACTGGCCAAGGCGAAGGTCGAAGTTGATCAGCAGATCAGCGAGGCCCGCGACAAGGCAGGCGAAATCGTTGAGCAGGCCAACCAGCGCCACTCGCAGATTCTGGACCAGGCCAAGGACGACGCCACGGCCGAACGGGGACGCCAGGTCACCGCGGCAGAAGCAGAGATATCCCAGGCAGCCAACCAGGCTCGTGAAGAGCTACGTTCATCGGTCGCCAGCCTGGCGGTTCTGGGCGCCTCAAAGATTCTCGAAAAAGAAGTCGACGCAGACACTCACCGTGAATTGCTCGACAAGCTGATTGCCGAGATCTGAGCATGAGCAGCCTGACGACACTCGCGCGCCCTTATGCGAAAGCCGCTTTTGAGCTGGCCGAAGCCGAACAGGCCCTGACCGGCTGGGACGAAATGCTGGGACTGGCCAGTGAAATCGTATCCGAGCCCTCCATGGCGAACCTGCTGGGAAGCCCCGATTTTTGCAATGCCCAGGCGGTGAACCTCATCATCGAGGTGTCCGGCGATGCCTTCAACCAGCGCTTCCAGGATTTTCTGAAGGTGTTGGCAGACAACGATCGCCTGTCACTGCTGCCGCAGATCAGCGGACTGTACCAGGCTTTGCGCGAGGAGGCGGAAAATCGCCTCAGTGTGAAGGTTGTTTCAGCCATTGCGCTCGATGAAGACCAGGCCGGCCGGATGCAGCAGGCCCTGGCACGGCGGTTTGACTGCGAAATCGAGCTGGAAAACGAAATCGACGCGGAAATCATCGGTGGCGCGGTGGTCTATGCCGGCGACCAGGTGATTGACGGCTCTTTACGCGGCAGGCTTCAGAAGCTGTCCAACAGCCTTGCGAATTAATTTTTAAGGAATAAACACAATGCAGACGACATTGAATCCATCTGAAATCAGCGAACTGATCAAAAATCGCGTTGAAGAGCTGAATATTTCGGCCGAGACCCGTAACGAGGGCACGGTCGTGAGTGTCTCCGACGGTATCGCACGCTTACACGGCCTCGAAGACGCCATGCAGGGTGAAATGATCGAGTTTCCCGGCAACACCTTCGGGCTGGCGCTCAACCTCGAGCGAGATTCGGTCGGTACGGTCATCCTGGGTGAGTACGAGCACATCACCGAAGGCGACACGGTCAAGTGTACCGGGCGTATTCTCGAAGTGCCGCACGGCAGGGGATTGCTGGGACGAGTGGTCGATGCGCTGGGCAATCCGATCGACGGACAGGGCCCGATCGAAAACGACGGTTTCGCGCCGATCGAAAAAGTGGCGCCAGGCGTTATCTGGCGTAAATCGGTCGACCAGCCGGTGCAGACAGGCCTGAAATCCATCGACGCGATGGTCCCGATCGGCCGCGGCCAGCGCGAGCTGATTATCGGCGACCGCCAGATCGGTAAATCCGCCATCGCCATCGACACGATCATCAACCAGGTGGGTACCGGCATCAAGTGTGTCTATGTAGCCATCGGACAGAAGCAGTCCACGGTTGCGAATGTTGTCGCCAAGCTCGAAGAGCACGGCGCAATGGAGCACACCATCGTGGTCAATGCTTCTGCTTCTGAATCAGCGGCAATGCAATACATCGCTCCTTATTCAGGTTGCACCATGGGCGAGTACTTCCGCGATCGTGGCGAAGACGCCCTGATCATTTACGACGATCTGACCAAGCAGGCCTGGGCCTATCGCCAGGTATCCCTGCTGTTGCGCCGCCCACCGGGCCGCGAAGCCTATCCGGGTGATGTTTTCTACCTGCACTCTCGCCTGCTGGAACGTGCGGCGCGGGTCAACGATGAATACGTAGAGAAATTCACCGACGGCCAGGTTAA
>CAJIAU010000373.1_pt1 | contig 9741 bp, 9 predicted proteins | sample 9199171 | NCBI WGS metagenome assembly CAJIAU01 (sample SAMEA7708280, study PRJEB35096) | sediment metagenome | biome: marine neritic benthic zone biome [ENVO:01000025]; feature: sediment [ENVO:00002007]; material: shallow marine sediment [ENVO:03000034] sea grass bed [ENVO_01000059] ...
AAGTCCAACTCAACGGCACCCGCGTAAAGCCCGGAAAGACTCTCTCCCTGAACGACCAGCTCATCATCCGCAAAGGCAAAGACGACTACGAGATCACAGTGTTGGATCTAGGCGATCGCAGGGTTTCAGCCCAACTCGCCGCGGAAAGGTACGAGGAAAACCCGGAAAGCTTGGCCAGGCGAGAAGCTGCCATCCAGCAACGCAAACTGGACTACCAGGCCAGAGCGGACCGCCCAAGACGCCCCGATAAACGTCAACGCCGGCAAATCATCCGTTTCACCAAGCAAAAATAAAGCCGGGTTTTAGCCAACAAAGGAAGATATTCCACAGAGGTGCCGGGTGCCCACCGCTAATTTCCGGACCCTCGGCTGTCGGGAACAGCCGAGGAGCGCACACGGAAGTCTTGAGCGTGTCCGGAAATTAGCGGTGGGCACCCGGCACCTCTATTGCCAGATTCACCTAGAGGCTAAAACCCGGTTTTATTTTTCCAGCAGGAGGCTATTTACTCTTCGTACGAATCCGGCGGGATCTTCCAGGGAAGCGCCTTCGGAAAGCAAGGCTTGCTCGAACAGCACCAGCGACAGATCGCCAAAAGCCTGCTCGTCCTGCTCGCCGGCCAGTTTCTCTACCAGCGGGTGCGTGGGATTCAGCTCCAGTACCGGGCGGCTATCAGGTACGTCCTGACCGGCTTGTTCCAGCAGTTTTTGCAGATGCAGGGCCATCTCCTGGTCGCCGAGGACCAGGCAGGAAGCCGAGTCGGTCAGGCGCTGGCTACTGCGCACTTCGCTGACGTGATCGCCAAGTGAGTCGCTGATTTTCTTCAGCAGGTCGGCATCCAGAAGTGACTCGTCTTTCGCCTCTTCGGCGTCATCTTCTTTGGCATCTCCCTTGCCTATGGAACCCAGGTCGATGTCGCCCTTGGCCACCGACTTGAACGGCTTGCCGTCGAACTCGGTGAAATAGGCCATCATCCACTCGTCCACGCGGTCGGACATCAGCAACACTTCGATGCCTTTCTTGCGGAACACTTCCAGGTGCGGGCTGTTGGCCGCGGCCTGGTGATTTTCAGCCGTGATGTAGTAGATGGCGTCCTGCCCTTCCGGCATGCGCTCGACGTAACCGGCCAGGTCGACCACGTGCTTGTCGCCGTCTCCCCTGGTGGAGGCAAAACGCAGCAGCGGGCTGATGCGGTCGCGGTTGGAGTAGTCTTCCACCACGCCTTCCTTGATCACGGCGCCGAACTGGTTCCAGAATTTTTCGTACTGCTCGGCGTCGTCCTTTGCCACCTTGCCAATCATGTCCAGGCTGCGGCGGACTACGGCTGAACGGATTTTCCCGGACAGTTCGTTTTCCTGCAGCAATTCGCGCGATACGTTCAGCGGCAGGTCGTCGGAATCGACCACGCCACGCACGAAACGCAGGTAATGCGGCAGTAACTGCTGGGCGGCATCCATGATGAAAACACGATTGACGTACAGGCGAAGGCCGGTGCGTTCATCGCGCTGCAGCATCAGGTCCATCGGCGCTGTTTCGGGGATGTACAGCAGCGTGGTGTAGCTCTGGCTGCCTTCGACCTTGTTGTGCGCCCAGCACATGGCATCGTCGAGATCATGCGACAGGTACTTGTAGAACGACTGGTACTCCTCGTCAGAAATCTCGGATTTCGGCAGGGTCCACAACGCCGAGGCCTTGTTGATGTCTTTCCATTCGGTCCTGGTCTCGGGTTCTTCACCTTCTTCGGCTTCACCGACAGGGACTTCCTCCTGCATGCGGATCGGGAAGCCGATGTGATCGGAATAACGGCTAACCAACGACTTGAGGGTCCAGCTGCTGAGGAATTCCTTTTCGTCTTCCTTGAGATGCAGGATAACCTCGGTACCGTGCGTGCCTTTTTCGATATTCTCCAGCGTATACTCACCGCCACCGTCAGATTCCCAGCACACGCCGGCGTCCGCCGCCTCCCCGGCCTTACGGGTGCGCACGGTCACCTTGTCCGCCACGATGAAAGAGGAATAGAACCCGACACCAAACTGACCGATCAGGTGAGCATCCATTTTCTCATCGCCGCTGAGCCGGTCCAGGAACGCACGGGTACCTGATTTCGCAATAGTCCCGATGTTTTCCATCACCTCGTCGTGGTTCATGCCGACGCCGTTGTCGCGAACGGTCAGCGTACCGGCTTCCTCATCCGCTTCGATCTCGATCCGCAGATCGCTGTCGCCCTCGTAAATACCGTCATCGGCAATCGCGGAGAAACGTAGCCGGTCCAGCGCGTCAGAGGCGTTGGAAATCAGCTCGCGAAGGAAAATCTCCTTGTTGGAATACAGGGAGTGGATCATCAGGTGCAGGACCTGTTTCGTTTCCGCCTGGAAGGCGTGGGTTTCAACAGTAGGTGTTTCGCTCATTTGTCTCTGTATCAGGTTGTTACGATGCTGAGATAGATAGGGGTATAGACGCAAGAATCAAGTGCCAGCGAGCCTTATTTAAACCACCACAGAAGGCAAGATAATTTGAGCATAGCGAAAGAGAGAGGGGGAACGACTTTTTGCATAGCAAAAAAAAGCGCCCCCGAACGAGAGAGCGCCCCATAAAAACAAAAACCCGCCGTGCGGCGGGTTTTCTGTTTTGGTCGACGCAGGACCTAGTTGAGCTTTTCCTTGATGCGGGCAGACTTGCCTTCACGTCCGCGCAAGTAGTAAAGCTTGGCGCGCCTGACGTCACCTTTGCGCTTGACCTTGATTGAGTCGATCAGCGGGCTGTGGGTCTGGAAAACACGCTCTACGCCGGTGCCGTGTGAAATTTTACGCACGGTGAAAGCCGAGTTGAGGCCACGGTTGCGGATGGCAATGCAGACACCTTCAAAGGCCTGCAGGCGTTCGCGGTTGCCTTCTTTTACTTTAACGCTGACGACAATGGTGTCACCCGGCGCGAACTCGGGGATATTGGTGTTCAGCTGTTCCGCGTTGATTTCGTCGATGATGTTGGTCATTTCTCTTTCCTGTATTCGTCTTTGAATTCAGCCAGCAATGCTTCTGATTCCGTATCCAGTGCCAGCTCTTCAATCAAATCCGGCCTTCTTAGCCAGGTTCTTCCGAGTGACTGTTTTTTTCTCCAGCGTTCAATGGCTCCGTGGTCACCGGACAATAAAACCGGTGGTACGGCCAGCCCATCTACTTCCTCGGGGCGGGTATAGTGCTGGCAATCCAGCAATCCGTCCATGAACGAATCCTGTTGTGCCGATTGCTCGTCTCCAAGCACACCGGGCAACAACCGTGTGACGGCGTCTATCAACACCGCCGCGGCAAGCTCTCCGCCGCTGAGGACGTAGTCACCTATGGACCATTCCTCGTCGATTTCCAGCTCGATCAGCCGTTCATCGATTCCTTCGTAGCGCCCACACACGAGAATCAGTTCTTCCCGCCGGGCCAATTCTTTCACCGCAACCTGGTCCAGCGGCCTCCCCTGTGGGCTCAGCAAGCTGGCTTGCGGCGGTTGTGCACCGCCACTGGCGGTGCTTTTTGCCGCCCTGATGGCGCTGCGCAGCGGTTCCACCGCCATCACCATTCCCGGGCCACCGCCATACGGCCGGTCGTCCACCGTGCGATGCCGGTCGGTGGCAAAATCGCGCGGGTTGAGCAGCTCCAGGCTGACTTTTCCATCGCTGATCCCGCGCCCGGTTACACCCAGGCTGACCAGCGGCGCAAATGCCTCCGGAAACAAAGTGATCACCTGGATTCTCATCAATCAGAATTCCGGATCCCAGTCGACAATAATAAAACCGCCTTCCAGGGTCACCTGTTTCACGTATTGCCCGGGAACAAAAGGAATCAGTCTTTCCTTTTCGCCCCTGACCACCATCACGTCATTGGCTCCGGTGGCGAGCATACCGTCTATGGTTCCCAGTTCCGTTCCGTCCTGGAGCCTCACGGCCAGACCTTCAAGATCCGTCCAGTAAAACTCGTCATCCGGCAACACCGGAAACTGATCGCGACCTACCGAGATGGACTGCTTTACCAGGCCCTCAGCCTGCTCGCGATCATCAACTTCTTCCAGCAAGGCAATCAAGTGCTTGCCGTGCTTTTTACCCTGCCTGATGCGAACCTTGTTTAAAGAGTCACCCAAAAGCCAGGGTTGATATTCAAAAATTGCTTCCCTGGGTTCGGTCAAAGAAAAAATCTTCACCCAACCCTTGATGCCGTGAACGCCTGAAACGTGCCCGATCTGAACGATTTTTCGTTCACCGGAAGACTCGACATTCACGTCATCGTCTCCGGCGGGATCAGGCTGCTGCTGCGCGAGCCTCGGAGACCAGCGTTTTAACGCGATCACTGACCTGGGCGCCAACGCCCGTCCAGTAATCTACGCGGTCCAGGTCAAGACGTAAACGTTCTTCCTGGCCACGTGCGACCGGGTTGAAAAATCCGACCCGCTCGATGTTACGGCCATCGCGTGCTTTACGGCTGTCCGTAACCACGATGTGATAGAACGGCTTCTTTTTGGCTCCGCCGCGTGACAATCTGATTTTAACCATCGTTATTGAATCCAGTTGAATCCTAGCAAACCACCCATTTTACCCCCCTTTTACGCAAAAGAAAACATCAATTCACTGAAAAAACTCAGAAATATCCATCCTGCCAGGGCCCGGTAATCGCCAATGTGACGCCCGGATTGAAGATATTGATAAACAACCATTCACCATCCTCGGAGAACGTCGCCCCGGCCCATTCGCTTTGCAGGGCCGTTTTTGCCAGGTTGTGGCCCTGGAAGTCGCCCCTGAGGCGGGGGTTCATCTGGCAGAACCTGAAAAATTCACCCTCGCGGGTAAGCCCGCAAACGTTCTGGGCGTCCGTATCGTCAGTCAGACGATCTTCGCAGATCACCAGGCTGCCCCGGGGACTGACAACGATATTGTCCGGCCCTGAAAAATAACCATGCCCGGGTGACTCGTGGACCACCCGGATTTTCTCCAGCACGGGTTGGTACTCATACACGTAACCCGACATGTTGCGGCCACCCAGCTTGGAAGTGAAATACACCCGTTTTTCATCAATGGCGCAGCCTTCAAGCGCGACAAATGCCGTGCCACCAGCAGCCAGGCCCTGCTGCACCACGCCGTCGCCATTGGGATGGTCCGGAGTAAGCCCAGCCGAGGGATCCGGAATATCGACCCACTCAACGTCCATTTCGTGACCGATAACGAGGTAGTCCATCATTTGCGTGCGACCGGCGACCTTCATCATCTGCAGGCGCCCGCCACGATCCAGCTGGCCTGGAACATTGGGCAGATAGCGGTAAAAACCTGCCTTGGGGCCGGTATCTTCTGTCATGTAGACAGTGCCGGTGACGGGATCGACAACCGCAGCTTCGTGGTAAAACTGACCCATCTCAATGATGGGTTCGGGTTTTGCAACCCCCTGGCCCGGAACCTCGAAAACATATCCGTGCGACCGCCGCGCATCCCTGACATCCCACCAGATCTGTTTACGCGGGGGAGAAAAGTGCGCCATTTCCGGATTGAACACGGATTCTTCGCAACTCAGCCAACTGCCCCAGGGGGTCACTCCGCCGGCGCAATTGTTCAATGTGCCGCCAAGACTGATCCAGGAATCAACCAGTTCTTCACTTGCCGTATCGAATACCAGCGTGGTCGTGCCACCCGGTGTTGCGTCATACGCCTTTTCAGGATCGCCAATCAGTCCGGTAGGGCCTCTCAGTTCGTGGTTCCGCACCAGGGTCACCCTGGTTTCGCTCTGCTTCACGACCCCCATGCCATCGGCCGCCCCCGGCACCATGTATCCGTCGTGTAAATACGACCCGGCCCAGGACATCGACTTGTAACGAAAGCCCTCCGGCAATTTCACCAGGGGCAAGCCGGTGGTCTCGTCATTGACCGGGACCAGTCGTCCCATGGGCTCCGTAATCCGGGGTGGTTTATCAGCGGTACGATACCTGGCAAAGGCAACCAGCCCGAGTGACAGGCCGCCCGCCCCCAGCAGGCCCGCCGCCAGGAAATCACGCCGTGTTTTGTCTGCACACACGTCTCGAGCCTCGTTAAAAGGGCATTTTTCCGCCAGGAAACTTCCCTGGTGGCATCTGGCCCTGGAGTTGTCCCATTTTCCGCATCATTTTCGCCATGCCGCCCTTGCCCATTTTCTTCATCATCTTCTGCATTTGCATATGCTGTTTAAGCAGGCGATTGACGGCCTGGATCTGGGTTCCGGAACCCATCGCGATTCGCTTTTTGCGCGAGCCGCGAATCACATCGGGAAATTGGCGCTCGTGGGGTGTCATTGAGTTGATGATGGCAATCATCTGGCGGGTCTGGCTGTCATCGACCTGCGACTTGACCTGGTCGGGAACATTGCTCATACCGGGGAGTTTATCCACCAGGCCGCCGAGGCCACCCATGTTCTGCATCTGCTCCAGTTGGCCCTTGAAGTCTTCCAGGCTGAACCCGCGGCCGGTGCGAATTTTCTTGACCAGTTTCTCCGCCTGCTTCTGATCGACCTTGCGGTGGACTTCCTCAACCAGGGTCAGCACGTCGCCCATGCCCAGAATGCGCGATGCGACGCGCTCGGGATGAAAGGGCTGCAGGGCATCCGTTTTTTCTCCCGAACCCAGGAATTTTACTGGCTTACCGGTAATGTGACGAACGGACAAGGCAGCACCACCACGGGCGTCACCATCAGTCTTGGTCAGTACGATGCCCGTCAGGGGGAGTGCATCGTTAAATGCCGCCGCCGTATTGGCCGCATCCTGTCCGGTCATGGCATCGACAACGAACAACGTCTCGTGCGGCTTGATGGCCGCGTGGATGTCACGAATCTCTGCCATCATGTCGTCATCGACGTGCAGGCGGCCTGCCGTGTCGACCAAAACGACATCGCACATTTGTTTACGCGCTTCGCCGAGCGCCTCGCGAGCGATTTCTGCGGGTTTCTGGTTGACCGTCGAAGGCTGGAACACTGCACCAACCTGCCCTGCCAGAGTCTTGAGCTGCTCGATGGCGGCTGGACGGTAAACGTCGCAGCTGACTACCATGACCCGTTTTTTCTCCTGCTCGATCAGCAACCGGGCAAGCTTGGCAGTCGTCGTGGTTTTACCCGAACCCTGCAAACCGGCCATCAGCACGGTAACCGGCGGTTGTGCCTTCAGGTCGAGCGCTTCGTTCTCCACCCCCATGATCTGGACCAGTTCTTCGTGAACCAGTTTCACCATGGCCTGGCCGGGCGTCAGGCTTTTGAGAACTTCCTGGCCAAGCGCCTTTTCGCGCACTTCGCTGATAAAGGTCTGGACCACGGGCAAAGCCACGTCCGCTTCGAGCAGTGCGATTCGGACTTCCCTCAGGGTGGCCTTTATTCCGTCTTCGGTCAGGCGGCCTTTACCACGCAATTGCTGTACCGTGCGAGACAGGCGCTCGGTCAAATTTTCAAACATGTATTACTCCGGAAATAAACCAGTTTCTTGCTGAATGATGCGTATTGTAAACAGCTGTTGATTAGTCAGGTATTATACCCTCAGATTTGATCGATTATCGGAACGAAATGACTCACGAATTTCCCCTGGTGCTAGCAGCGATTTTTTATTTTGTCGCGTTCTTGCTGTTATGGGGCTTTATCAGGAAGCGTTCAGTCGGCTTGCGCAATGCTTCGTTTGCATTGGCCGCCGCGGGCACCCTGCTGCATGCCGGTGTTCAGTACAGCCACTGGTTCGGCCAGGCCGTTCCCGATGTCAGCCTGCCCCATTTGCTTTCCCTGTGCGCACTGGTGGTGATGGTGCTGTTGCTCACTTCCACTTTTTCCCGCCCCGCCTTGTATGCCGCCGGGCTCGTTGCACTGCCTATCGCAACCGGTGTTCTGCTGCTGGAATGGATCTTGCCGCACGGTGGTTATTCACTGAGCGAAGCCACACCGGGTATCGCGGTTCACGTCATCAGCTCAGTACTGGCCTTCGGCCTGATCAGCATCGCTGGCGTGTATGCGCTGTTCGTCTTCATCATCGATCATGTCCTCAGGCGTCACCATCTCAGTCCGCTGGTTCGCAGCCTGCCCCCGCTGGAAGTCATGGAAGACCTGCTGTTCAAAACGATAGCTGCCGGTTTCGTTCTACTGTCGGCTTCGCTGCTTTCCGGCATCATGTTTATCGACGATATTTTCGCCCAGCACCTGGTTCATAAAACCATTCTGTCAATTATGGCCTGGCTGCTGTTCGGCATCATGCTATGGGGACGATGGCGCTATGGCTGGCGCGGCAGCCTTGCAGTAAGGCTGACACTGGCCGGCATCGTATTGCTGATGCTGGCGTACTTCGGCAGCAAGTTCGTGCTGGAAATGATCCTGGGCAAGAGCTGGCAAGCCTGATCGATGGAAGATATTGCACTCGGCAGCCTTTATACCACTCTGCTAATCCTGATCCTGCTGTCCGGCTTTTTCTCCAGTTCCGAAACCGGCCTGATGGCCATCAACAAGTACCGCCTGCGGCACCTGGCTAACAAGGGCCATCGAGGGGCCAGGCTGGCCCAGCGCCTGCTGAAGACTCCTGACCGCCTGATCGGCCTGATCCTGCTGGGCAACAACCTGGTCAATATCCTGGCGGCGTCCATCGCCACGGTCATCGGCATCCGGCTGTTCGGCGTCAACGGCGTGTGGATTGCGTCCCTGCTGCTGACCGTGGTGATCCTGATTTTCGCGGAAGTGGCCCCCAAGACCATCGCGGCGGTTCACCCGGAGCGCATCGCTTTTCCGGCATCGTTCGTCTTGTTTGTGCTGCTCAAGATCCTCTTTCCCGTGGTCGTACTGGTCAATGGCCTGGCCAACCTGGTGCTCAAACCCTTCAGGGTGCAGACCGACGTGGACCTGATGGAGCATCTCAACCGCGAAGAACTCCGCACGCTGGTCAAGGAAGGCGGCAAACGGATACCTGACGACCACCAGCGCATGCTGGTGAACATCCTGGACCTTGAACAGGCCACGGTGGAAGACGTGATGATCCCCCGGCAGGATATCGTCGGGATCGACCTGGATGACGACTGGGAAGATATCCTGCTGCAACTGACGCAGACTTTCTACACGCGGATGCCTGTTTTCCGGGACACCATCGACCAGGTCGAGGGGTTATTGCATATAAGGACCGTCATCGCAAAACTTGCCCACGGCGCCCTGACCTTCGATGAATTGAAAAGATCGGTTCGACGCCCGTATTTCATTCCTGAAGGCACGGCACTGACGCAGCAATTACTGGAATTCCAGCGCCGGGAACGCCGAATGGGGCTGGTCGTCGATGAATACGGCGATATCCAGGGCCTGGTGACGCTGGATGATATCCTCGAAGAAATAGTCGGTGAATACACGGCAGAAAGCCGGGCCAAATCACGCGATATCCGGAAGCTGGATGACGGCAATTTCCTGGTCAACGGTGCGGTCCCCCTGCGTTCGCTGAACCGGAACATGGACTGGGAGCTTCCCGAGGATGAAGCCAGCACTCTGAACGGCCTGCTGCTCGAAGAAATGGGCGAGATCCCATCGGGCAAGGCCAGCGTAAAGGTCGGGCCTCACATCATGACCATCCTCGAAATCAAGGACAACATGATCAGCAAGGTTTTGATCAAGCCCGAGCGCGCACCCGGGCAACCATAGCCGTCCAGGCGGACTTCAGCACGATGGCCGCCACCACCGCCGACACCAGCATCATCACGATGTACAGCACCCCGCTGATGCCGAAGAACACCGGTTCGCCAAACAG
>CAJIAU010000281.1_pt1 | contig 9504 bp, 9 predicted proteins | sample 9199171 | NCBI WGS metagenome assembly CAJIAU01 (sample SAMEA7708280, study PRJEB35096) | sediment metagenome | biome: marine neritic benthic zone biome [ENVO:01000025]; feature: sediment [ENVO:00002007]; material: shallow marine sediment [ENVO:03000034] sea grass bed [ENVO_01000059] ...
CGAAATCGATGCGCAGCTCGATCTCTGTTTCGAGGCTGAAAAGGACGACCTGGCTAAAAAGCTGATCCGTAAGAAACTCGAGGCCACGCAGCTTGCAAAGCGCCTGAAGGCGAAGCACGCGGCCAATGAGAAGTGCCTCGCTGACCAGGGCGCGATGCTTGATGAGAACCGCGCGACCCTGGAGGGGCTAAGGCAAAAAGCGGAGCTCTTCGCACAACGCGGTCCGGTTCACTCCAACGGCGATTCGGAATTTGACGATATCGCCTGGATGGCCCGGGAAATGGCGGTTGGAGACGACGAGGTGGAAGTCGCCTTTCTGCGGGAAAAAAGCCTTCGGGGTGAGTCATGAACCGGCCCGGCTTCATTGGCGGTGTCATCATCGCCGCGGTATTGGGCTTCTTTGCCAGTGCCGTTGTCGCCACGCTGACGCCCCTGTTTGGCCTCAGCAGCGTCGTGCGGCTGATCATCCCCGCGCTTGGGCTGGCTTACCTCCTCTATCTCATGAGCCGCAGCAAGGCCCGGGTGGGCCGTGTAACCACGCTTTCCCTGTGGTGCGCGCTGGCCGCCATCAGCTGGTGGGTATCGCCGCCATTGCCGCTTTACCTGCTGATTCACGTGGCGGCCGTCTGGCTGGTGCGGTCCCTGTATTTCTATTCGGGCATCGTACCGGCGCTGATGGACCTGGGGCTGAGCGCCTTGAGCATCTCCGCTTCGGTGTGGGCCATGACGCGTTCCGGCAGCGTGTTTCTTGCGATCTGGACGTTCTTCCTGGTGCAGGCGCTGTTCGTGTCGATCCCGCCGGCGGTGAAGGGAAAAACAGAGCCGGAACGCAATACTGCGGTGGACGATGGGAACTTCAGGCGAGCCAGGCGCCAGGCCGACGCGGCGCTGCGCCAGCTGTTCACCAACTAGCCGGCAAACCAATCCTTAACCTTACCAAGAGGAACACATGATGAAAACCAAACTACTGGCCATATCTCTTTTCACACTGACGCTGGTGGCGGTTGTGTATTACCCACAGCTGTCGGCCACGACCAGCATGGTACAGACACCCGTCAACCAGCACATCACCGTAAGCACGCCCACGACCAACAAACCCAGGGTCGACGTCGTGTTCGTGCTGGACACCACGGGCAGCATGGGCGGCCTCATTCAGACCGCCAAGGATAAGATCTGGTCGATCGCTACCACCATGGCCTCGGCACAGCCGACGCCGGAAATCCGCATCGGCCTGGTCGCCTATCGTGATCGCGGCGATCAGTATGTAACCCGGCGGGTCGACCTTTCCCCTGATCTTGATTCCGTTTACGCGGCATTGATGGACTTCCAGGCCAGCGGCGGTGGCGATACGCCAGAGAGCGTCAACCAGGCGCTTTACGATGCCGTTCACCAGATGTCGTGGAGCCAGGACGATCAGGCCTACCAGGTGATTTTCCTGGTCGGAGACGCGCCCCCGCACATGGACTATAACGAGGCACAGTACCCGGCGATCGTGAAAGACGCGCTCGACAAAGGCATTGTCATCAACACGATTCAATGCGGTGAGATGCCAATGACTGTCGCTCCCTGGACACAGATCGCGAACCTGGGGCACGGCAATTTCTTCCAGGTCGAACAGGCCGGTGGTGCGGTCGCATTCAGCACACCGTTCGACAGTAAGATTGCCGAATTGTCGGCCAGGCTCGACGATACGCGCCTGTACTATGGCACGCGGGAAGAAAAGGCGAGAATGAAAGAAAAAGTGGCTGCAACCGACAAGCTGCATGCAAGCGCTTCGGTTGAGTCGCGCGCACGTCGTGGGGTATTCAATGCCGCGGCGGGCGGGCGCGCCAACCAGCTTGGGGATAATGAACTGGTGAGTGCGGTTGCCAGTGGAGCCTTGCAGCTCGATGAGATTGAAGCCGGGGCCTTGCCGGAAACGCTGCAGCCAATGGCGCCCGCCGAGCAGAAGGCATACGTCGCCGGGCTCGCCCAGAAACGGGATAATATTCAGCAGCAGATCAAGGACCTGTCTGCAGACCGGGACAGCTACCTGGCCAGGAAAGTCGAGGAAGCCGGCGGCCTGGACGACTCGCTGGACCGTCAGCTCTTCGATGCGGTCAAAGAGCAGGCGGAAATAGCCGGGCTTGAGTACGAAGACGGTCCCAGTTACTGATCACGCGATGGAACCAGGGGCCGGATACACATGACTGAATGTATCCGGCCCCTGGTTTCTCAATCCGCAATCCCTGAATATTTCCTGTCACATCATGGACAGGGCTAACATGTGCTCTATCATCATCGGTTCGCGGTTAATCTTGGAGAATACGTGGCGGACAAGGGACAGTTATTTATCCCCGCAAACCTGGCTGGACTGGAGTTGAAGAACAGGGTCATCAGGGCGGGGTGCTTCGAGGGAATGTGCCAGGGCGGGCAGGTCACCGATGAACTGATAGAGCATCATCGCAGGCTCGCTGCCGGTGGCGTGGCCATGACCACGGTGGCTTATTGCTCCGTCAGCGCCGACGGACGCGCTTTTGACCACGAGTTGTGGATGCGTGAAGCAATCGTTCCCGATCTGAGAAAGTTGACGGACGCGGTTCACCGTGAAGGAAGTTTTGCTTCCATTCAGCTGGGACATTCGGGGTTCTTTACCAACAAGGCGGTTATCGGCAAAAGGCCTCTCGGTGCTTCCGCCAAATGGTGCCTTTTCATGCGCTCCTACTGTCGCGAGATGACCCGCGAAGATATCGATGAAAAGGTGCAGGATTTTGCTTCTGCAGCAGTACTGGCCAGGGATTCCGGTTTCGATGCCATAGAGATTCATGCAGGTCACGGTTATCTGCTAAGTCAGTTCCTAAGCCCATGGACAAACCGGCGTAAGGATGTTTTTGGCGGATCTATAGTCAATCGTCTCAGATTTCCACTGAAAGTTATTGAAAAAACTCGTGATATATTAGGCGATGACTTTCCGATACTGATAAAAATGAATCAAATTGACGGAATGAATGCAGGGCTTTCAATACACGAATCACAAATCATAGGTAAAGGCTTTGAAGAGGCTGGTGCATCCGCATTGATACCCAGTTCCGGGTTCACTTCGAAGGTTCCTTTCCTGATGCTGAGAGGTGGCTTGCCCATCGAAGAAATGAGCCGGAACCAGGAAACTATGCTGGATCGACTGGGCATGAAAATGTTTGGGCGTTGGATGGTTCCTGAACACACATATCGGCCGTTATTCCAGCTGGAAGGCGCACGTAAGATTCTCGAGGCGGTCAATATACCGGTAATCTATATTGGCGGTGTGGAATCGTTGGCTACGATGCAGCAGGTGCTCGAAGATGGATTCAGCTTTGTCCAGGTTGGCCGTGCGACAATACAGGATCCTGATTTCGTGTCGAAGCTGGAAACAGGGCTGATTGAGCGTTCACCATGTGACCATTGCAATCGATGTGTTGCGGCTATGGATGCTGGAGGCGTGTACTGCGTTTCCAACAACGAAGGATTCCTGCGCCAGGCAACAGGGAGTTAGCCATTGTCGTCCGTGCACTGCAAAAACTGTGATGAACTGCTGAAGGAGAATGCCCGCTATTGTCCGTCCTGCGGCCAGTCGGTCAGGATGTTTTCGCGGCCATGGCTTGAAATGGCCCGCGAATTGCTGGCTGAAACGCTGGATTGGGATGGCCGCATGTTGCGCTCACTGGGATTTTTGCTGTCCCGTCCGGGATTCCTCAGTCAGGAGTACATCGCAGGCAAACGGGTTACCTATACTTCACCGGTCAGGATGTACCTGGTGATCAGCCTGTTGTTTTTCCTGGTTTTGCCAATGATTCTTCCTCCGCCCACCAACGTGAGCCCAGACCACAAGCTTTCGGTTGACCTGTACTCAAAGGGCATGTTCGTCATGCTCCCGGTATATGCGCTGTTGCTGAAAATCTTTTACCGGCGCTACTATTACATGGACCACCTTGTTTTTACCGTTCACCTGTTCAGCGCCAGTTACATCGTCTTCGCCATTATGCTTTCGATCGAAACCCTGGCAGACAGGTACTTGCTGGTCATGATGTTGCAACTGCTTGTGCTGGCGTACATGGTGGGATATGTGTTGCTGGCCTTGCACCGTGTCTACGCAGAAAGCTGGCCGGTGACCGTGCTTAAATCTCTCGGCCTGCTGCTTCTGTTCCTGCCCGCCCTGGCGGTCCTGATCGAGGTGAGCAGTCATGTTGGCGGGCAAGCAGGCTAAGGCACCTGCGAGATTTACCTGCGCAACCCGGTCCATTCACCAACTCGAATTAGAAACAACACGGAATCCAGACAGCATGAACAACTTACAAAAAGCAATGTCGACCCTGTTTTTCCTGGCTTTGACGATCAATGCCCAGGCGGCGGGACAACGCACCGACATTCATCCGGATGCAAACGACGTTCAGCCCTTGTTGCCAGGGATGAAGGCGCCTGCCTTCAACGTGCTTAGCGTAGAGGGTAAGCCGATCAGTTTTGATCCCGAGAAGATGACGAAGCCGCTGGTGCTTTCTTTCTTCCGTGGCGGCTGGTGCCCTTACTGCAACCTGCACCTGGCAGAATTGCGAAAGGCGGAATCCGAATTGGAGGCCATGGGTTTCGATATCTGGTTCATCAGTATCGACCGGCCTGAACAGCTCTACGCGAGCCTCGATCAACCAGACATCGGCTATGAAATTTTGTCGGATTCAAAACTCGAAGCGACCCGGGCGTTCGGGCTCGCCTTCAAAGTGACCGATGAAACGGTCGATAAATACTTGCAATGGGATATTGACCTGGAAGCAGCATCGGGCGAGACCCACCACGTTTTGCCCGCCCCGTCGACCTATATCATCGCGGCTGACGGCGTCATCCGGTTCCAGTATACGAATCCGGATTACGCGGTGCGCCTGCCGCCCGAGGTGTTGCTGGCAGCGGCCAGGGCGTACGACCAGGAGACCAACGATCGCTTACGCCGGCAATACAAGAAGAACAAGGAAACCAAGGAGTCAGCGGGCGGTTGAATTTCGGCTGAGCCAATCTTCGAACCGGGAAAGTGCTTCCGGAAAGCCGTCACGCCCGAAACCGAACCGCATGTGCTGATCATCGCCGCCCAGCATGTTCGCCGACTGGATCAGTATGCCTTCACGGGTTGCGAGTTCATGCGAGATTTTCTCTACTGAAGGTACATCCCAGCCTATCAGCGCGGTGGAACCAGCCCGTGGGCGCCTCCAGGTAAAAACACCAGGCCAGCGCTCGAAGAAATCGTCCGCCACGGCCAGGTTTTTCGAAATCCGGGCGATGTTCCGGTCCCTTAGCGTTTCCCAAACCCTCAATGCGGCTGTCGACAGGTATTCGACCGGCCCGGGAGGGCAGATGCTGGTATAAAACTTCCAATTCATGAACTGCTCCAGCAACTCCCTGTCCTGGATGACCAGCCAGCCGCAGCGCAACCCGGGGAGACCATAAGTTTTCGACAGGCCGGACAAAACGATCGCCCTGGGCGAAATGTCAGCCGCCGATGGCAGTGGCTCGGTGCCCGGCTGTACCAGCCCGAAATACATTTCATCGCAAAACACGTACAGCCCATGTTGTTCGGCCAGTTCCAGCAGAGTGTGCTGAAAATCCCGGCCTGGCAGATAGCCGGTGGGGTTGTGCGGAAAATTCACCACGATCAGCTTTGTTGTCTTCGAAATCAGCTCGCGCAGTTCATCGAGGTCCAGTTCCCATGAATCTTTGCCCGGCCTGAAACACCAGCGTTTCACTGCGGATTTGCCTGCCACGTGTTCGAACATGCGGGTCAGCGCATCGTAGGCAGGTGACAGGACGATGACTTCATCTCCGGGGTCCAGCAGAGTGCGGGCAGCCAGGTAAATCCCCTCCACGGGCGTGCCGAGAACGACGATGTCCTCTGCGCTAACACTCGAGTAGGTATTCGCGATGCCGGACCGAAGTTGCGGATTACCCTGCGACTCCGTGTAAATCAGCCGCTCCTGCCCGAGTTTGTCCAGCGAATCACCAGCCATGGACAGCAATTCCTGGACGGAGATGGATTCGCAATCCGAATTGCATAACTGGTACGGCGTATTGAATTCGTAGCGGGCGAAGAAATGTTCGGTTTCAAACGGGGCAATTTTCATGTCATGTATGATAGCCCGGGCAAATTCCTTTGGGCAGGAGATCACGATAATCAAAACAACAATCGCAAGCGGCCGCGGTTGGAAAAGAAGACACACTGTCGTGCTGCTCTGTTTTTTCTCAACGCTGATCTGCTACATCGACCGCGTCAATATTTCAGTGGCGATCATACCGATGGCGGAGCATTTCGGCTGGACCGACACTCAAAGGGGCCTGGTCCTGTCATCGTTTTTTGTCGGTTACCTGGTCACACAGGTCGCGGGGGGATCGCTGGCCGCCCGTTTCGGCGGCAAGATGGTGCTGGGTTTCGGAGTGCTCTGGTGGTCGCTTTTCACCTTGCTGACGCCGCTGTCTGCAATGGCGTCATTTCCCATGCTGATCGCCGCCCGAATCCTGATGGGGGTGGGTGAGGGCGTCGCTTTCCCCGCTACTTACAACCTTCTCGGCCGATGGGTGCCATTGAAGGAGCGAAGCCGGGCAGCCGCGTTTAACCTGAGCGCCATATCGATGGGCACCTTGCTGGCGGTGTCCACGACCCCGTTCATCATCCTGGCGTTTGGCTGGGAAGCCGTTTTTTACCTGTTTGGCGCCACCGGTTTCATCTGGGCCCTGTTTTGGTGGCCATTGGCGGGGGACCGGCCGCCAAAACCACTGGACCCGCAGATTTCTGCGCTGGATGGGGAGCCACATGCGGTTGCCACGGCGGAAAAAAAGCGAATTCCCTGGCGGCGGATACTGGCCAGAAGAGAAGTCTGGGCCATCATCGTGGCGCACTTTTCCAACAACTGGGGCCTGTATGTCCTGCTGGCCTGGCTGCCCAGCTATTTTTCTTCGCAACTGGGCGTCAATTTAAGGTCCGTATGGATTTATATCAGCCTGCCGTGGATCGCAAATTTCATCCTGGGCAATCTGTCCGGCTGGCTGGCTGACCGGCTGGTTGCGTCGGGCCGGTCGGTCACCTTCGTTCGAAAATCCATGCAGGTGATCGGCTCCGGTGCGCCCGCGATCGGGCTGCTGCTGCTCGCGCAAACCCAGGACGCGCTCGTGGCGGTCACACTACTGACCTTTTCACTCGGCTTTGGAGCGTTTTCTTTTGCCGGTTTTGCATCCAATCACCTGGACGTTTCACCGCGCCATGCCGGGGCCATTTTTGGAATCTCCAATACGGCCGGCACCATTCCCGGGATCATAGGGGTTGCCCTGACCGGGGTGCTGGTGGATGCAACGGGAAGTTACGCATCGGCATTTTACGTGACGGCGGGCATCTACCTGGCGGGGTTGTTTGTGTACCTGCTTTTAGGCACCGGCAAGAAAATCATTTAAGCGGTAGCTGTATTTTTCCTTTCGGGGTGTTCAGGGTGATTTTTATGGAGGGTTTGGGGGCGACGCGGATGGGAATGTCCAGGTCCAGGGTTTCGGTTAGGGTCTGCAGGACATCTGTATTCGGCCCCGCCAGGGAAAATGATTCGAGTTGACAGCCTTTGGGCGAGTCGCTGGGCGGGGCGATGGAGGCATCGAGCCACTCGATGAAAAAAGGCGTGGGTTCGACAACCGGGTCGGTGATAAAAGAGGCCCGCCACTCCAGTGATTGCCCGTCGGGTTTTCGCCGGGCGCCGGTTGCCGGGTTCGACAGGTAAATGTCCCGCGCAGCCAGGCTTGCCACGGTGGCATCCAGGTTGCGGCTTCCCACGGCCCAAAGGTATGGCGTCAGCGTCTGCATGCCGGCCAGCGGATCGGTGAACAAGGCCTTCAGTTGCGGATTGATCCTGGCAGCATCCGCGTCGGGGTCGGGTGCGATGATTTCCAGGTAGGTATGCTCGCCAATCGAAAGCAGGGCATTGCAGGTTCCCACGTGTGGATGAATGCCGCCGACGGCCGCGCGAATCCCGGTCAGGTCTTCAAAAAGCTCGATCCCGGTCTGCAGTTCGTGGATGCCTACAACGAAGTGGTCTGGGTAATGTGGTTGCATTTCCATCAGCTTTTGAGTCTCGCTATTGTCATGAGGCCCCGGGCCTTGTAACGTGCGCCAGATCATAGCACTGATGATTAAGCGCATGCAGACGTCAGACATTATCGTAATTGGTGGGGGTATTGCCGGGCTTTCTGCAGCTTCGCAACTGGCCTGCGACGCCAGTGTGACGGTTCTGGAAGCCGAGCAACAACCGGGTTACCACGCCAGTGGCCGATCGGCTGCGTATTTCGCCGCGGCCTATGGCGCAAAGGTGGTTCGCGCGATCACTGCGAGCAGCGAGGAATTTCTGCGAAACCCTCCCCGGGAGTTTACTGAGGTCGAGATTTTTCGCCCACGGGACTGCATGTATTTTGGCAGGGAAGACCAATTGGAAAGCCTGCAGGCGATGCAGGAAGACAATCCCAACCTTCAGTTCATCGACAGCCAGGCGGTGTGTGAACGCGTTCCGGCCTTGTCTCCGGAATATGTTTACGGGGCGGTGTGGGACCGGCGGGGAGGTGACCTGGAAGTTGACGCCCTGTTGCAAGGCTATTTTCGCGAGTTCCGGCGCCGTGGCGGCGATTTTCGACCCGCGTGTGAAGTCCGTCAATTGCAATGGTCAGAAGGCGCCTGGACGGTGTCGGCCGGTGGCCAAAAATTTCAGGCCGCGGTCGTCGTCAATGCAGCAGGCGCCTGGGCAGGGCAGGTCGCGGAGCTCGCCGGACTCGATTCCCTGGGCATTCAGCCTTTGCGGCGGACCGCTTTGACGATTGATCCACCCGGCGGCATGGACATCAGGGACTGGCCGGAAATGGTCGATGCCGACGAGGAATTCTATTTCAAACCGGACGCGGGGCAATTATTGATTTCACCTGCGGACGAAACGCCGTCCCCTCCTTGCGATGCCCAGCCGGAAGAACTGGACGTGGCGATGGGTGTCTATCGCTTCGAGCAGGCGACCGGCCTGGACATTCGACGGGTGAACCACAGCTGGGCAGGGCTGCGCACCTTCGCCCCCGACCGGGTATTTGTCGCCGGTTTCGATCCTCGCGTTGATGGTTTCTGCTGGCTGGCGGGGCAGGGCGGATTCGGCGTTATGACTTCTCCCGCGATGGCTCGTCTGACCCGTTACCTGGTTACCGGCAGCAAGCCCAAAAATGAATTTTCAGATGTCCTTGATTACGTTGAAGACGTCGCCCCGGATCGATTGATCCAAGCCTGAGGACAATAAATGCAAAAACTGATCAGCAAATTGGTGGACGTTCGCGGAGAGGATGAATTCAAAGGTCTGTTGTGGGGGACGGCCTACGGCTTCTTCATCATGTTTTCCTACTATATTCTGCGCGCGGTTCGCGATGAAATTTCCTCTGCCGACCGCGGTAACCTGCAGATTCTGTGGACAGCCGTGTTTTTTGTCATGCTGGTCGCAGTTCCCC
>CAJIAU010000076.1_pt1 | contig 9291 bp, 9 predicted proteins | sample 9199171 | NCBI WGS metagenome assembly CAJIAU01 (sample SAMEA7708280, study PRJEB35096) | sediment metagenome | biome: marine neritic benthic zone biome [ENVO:01000025]; feature: sediment [ENVO:00002007]; material: shallow marine sediment [ENVO:03000034] sea grass bed [ENVO_01000059] ...
CAGGGACTCTGGTTCCGGGTCCGCTATGCAGAGTTGCGTGAAGAAGACGCCGGTAAAATCGAAAAGCAGCTCATGATCATCCTGAAATATCACTTGTCGATTCTGTGAACAGGCGCCAACTGACAGATTCAGGTCTCCTTCGCGGACACGACTTCAGGAACGATCAGTTTCGCCACCCGCCTTGACAGCCTGAAGATGCGCCGGAGCCCGTCGATCACGTCATCCTCCATCCGGAACATCGCGATCAGGTCAGGGGCGCCCGGCGTCACGCGATCGGCCTGGTATTTCAATGCCTCGTCGATCAGGGCGCCGACCTCCGCCTTCATGTTCACCACCTCCAGCGCCTTGTTCTGATCCCCCTCGCCAGCGGCGATGGTCGTCTGCCGGACCGCGTGGCACACGCGGTCGTATAACGCCGTCAGGATGTGCCGTGTCGTATCGCTCGCCTCGATATCTTCCGCGTGGGCCTTTCGGCCGATCGGTATGAGATCGCTTCTGACGGTATCGGCAATTCGCTCGATGTCATCTAGCGCCTTCATCATCAGCACGAGGCGGTGACCCTGCGAGTCAGTCAGTTGCTGCTTGTGAATTTCGCCTAGATAATCCAGGATCTGCTCCTGTAGCACGTCTACCTGGTCGCCCATTTTTTCCAGTTCGTCGAGTAGCTTCATTTCCCGCTCTTCAAGAGCGGGCCCCAGCCTGTGCACCATCTCAGAAGCGATGTCACCCAGTCGCTGCGCTTCCATGCGGGCAGCGTCCAGGGCCAGGGTCGGTGTTTCGAGCAATCCTTCAGCCAGGAATTTGGGCTTGATGATTTCCAGTTCGGCCACTTCCTTCTCCGGCACCAGGCGCTGCACGAGCCTGGCGAGGGCGCCGGTAAACGAGATGAACAACAGGGTGTTGGCCACGTTGAAGATCGTGTGGGCATTGGCGATCTGGCGCGGCACTTCCTTGGCCATCCGTGCGGCGCCGTCCAGGTCCGGGTAGGCCGGCGAGATCGAGGCCGAAAGCTGCGCCAGCAGATCGATGAACGGCAACCAGATCAGCACACCGAGGATATTGAAAACAATGTGCGCAGCGGCGGCCTGCCGGGCCGCCACGGGTTTCCCGATCGCTGCCAGGATGGCCGTGACACAGGTGCCGATATTCGCACCCAGCGCCAGGGCGATACCGGCCGGAAGCGACATCAGCCCTTCGCTCGCCATGACGATGGCGATGCCGGTAGTCGCGGCGGAAGACTGCACCAGTCCGGTGAAAACGGCGCCCACCAGGATGCCCAGGAGTGGGTTTTCCAGCTTGGTCATCAGTTCCAGGAACGGCGGGTAGGTCCGAAGCGGATACATTGCGTCGCTCATAACGCCCATGCCGCCGAACAGCAGGCCGAGGCCAAACAGCATGGCGCCGCCGTGCTTCATTTGCTCGGTCTTGCCGAAAAAGATCATGCCGAAGCCGATCGCGATGGGCAGCATGGCGTACTGGGTCACGTTGAAGGCGACGATCTGGGCCGTCATCGTGCTGCCGATATTGGCGCCCATGATGACCCCGATCGATTGCGACAGGGTCATGATGCCCGCGGTGATGAAACCCACCACCAGCACGGTGGTGACAGAGGACGAGTTCAAAATGGCGGTGACGAAGGCGCCGGTGATGGCGCCGATGATCCGGTTTTTCGTCATGGTTCCCAGCATCGTGGCCATCCGCTCGCCCGCGACCGACTTCAGGCCCGCCGACATCTGGTCGATGCCGAACAGGAACAGCGCCAGGCCGCCGAACAGGCCCATCAGCAGGCGGAATCCGTCGATCGAGTCGGCCTCCAGTTCCTGCGCCAGGGCGGTGGTGGCGATCAGCGCCGCCAGCGCCAGGATGAAAAACTGGCGCGCGAGTTTGCTGTTGATAAGACGTGTCGCGTTCATGATCATTTCCTTTGATGAGATCAGGCGGGTGATTTCAGAAAAGTTTCGGAACGGTGTGCTTGAAAGTCACCTTGTCCGGGACACCGGCGCCGCGCGACCGGCGTTCCGGGATCGGGCCCATTTCGAACGGGATTTTTTCGTAGGGGATTTTGCTCAGGAAATGCGAGATGCAATTCAGCCGCGCGGCACGCTTGTCGTTGGTCTGCACCCGGTACCAGGGAGAAGTCGCCGTGTCGGTGGCTTCGATCATCGCCTCGTAGGCTTCCGTGTAATCCCACCAGCGCGCCCACGACTCGACGTCCATCGGGCTGAGTTTCCAGTGTTTGCGGGGGTCCTCCGCGCGAGCCAGGAAGCGTTTCTCCTGCTCCTCGCGGCTGACGTCCAGGAAATACTTGATCAGGATGATCCCGTCTTCAATCATCTGTTGTTCGAAATTGGGGCAGGAACGCAGGAAGCGGTAGTACTCTTCCCCGGTGCAAAAACCCATAACGCGCTCCACTCCGGCCCGGTTGTACCAGCTTCGATCGAAAAGCACGACTTCACCGGCGGCCGGCAGGTGCGGAACGTAGCGCTGCATGTACATCTGGGATTTTTGTCGCTCGGTGGGCGCGGGCAAGGCGACCACCCGGAAAACCCGGGGGCTGACCCTTTCCTTGATGCACTTGATGACACCCCCTTTGCCGGCGGCATCTCGGCCCTCGAAGACCACCACCACCCTCAATCCCTCTTTCTTGACCCATTCCTGGAGCGCGCAGAGCTCGATCTGCAGCTTCTTCATTTCCTTTTCGAAGGTTTTCTTCGAGACTTTCTCTTTTTTCGACATGATTCCGAATGCTCCTTATTTCCGAACGCCAAAGACTATCACGAAGGTTGGAACGGGAAGAAAATCGGCGCCAGCCAGACGGTGATGACTCCGACCATCGCGGTCAACGGAACGCCGATCTTCACGAAGTCCATGAACGTGTACTCGCCAGGCCCGTAGACCATCAGGTTGGTTTGATAAGCCGCCGGAGTGATCGAGGCGCCGACCGTGCCGGTCATCAGTGCAATTGCGAACGGCATGAAACTCACACCGAGCTGATCGGCCATGGACAACGCGATGGGAAACAGGAACACCGCCGAGGCCGTGTTGGTGATCAGGTTCGCCATCACGATCCGGCCCACGAACACCACCGCGAGAGCCGCCATGGGGTCGCCGCCACCCAGGCGGGTCAGCAAGGCGGCAATCTGCGCGGCCAGTCCACTTTCGCTGACGGCGGCGGCTACGCCAATGGCGGCGCCGAGCACGAACAAGGTGCCGTAGTCGATGCTCCGGGCGGCCATTTTCAAGGTCAGGCAGCCGCTCAGCAGCATCGCGCCGGTCGCCAGCATGGCCGCGTTCAGCATGCTCAGCCAGCCCATCGCCGCCGAAGTGATCATGGCGACCGTGATGAATGTGGCGGTGATGGCTTTGTCCCAGCGCTGGATGCGATAGCCCCGAAGCCGCTTGACCAGGGAGAACTCGGATTCCCGCGCATTGATGAAAAAGAATGACTCGTCGACTTCCGCAACCGCGACATCGCCCACCTCTATCCGCACGTCGGCGATGCGGCCGGGAACGGACTTTTCGTTCCGGCACATTGCCACCAGCGTCGCTTCGAACACGGATTCCGGCAGCGGAAATTCCGAGATTTTCCGTCCGATGAAGGAACTCTGCGGCGAAACGACGATTTCGATCAGCTGGTGATCATGTCGCTCCGTTTTCATCGGCCTCATCGTTTGCAGCGGACTCAGCCCCTTCATGGTCCACAGGCGCGCCAGCGATTCCTGGTCGCTGGAAATGACCAGTACGTCGCCCGCCTCGAGGTACGTCGCCGCTTCAAGCGTGGCCTTCGAGCCATCCACGCGAATCAGCTCCAGCAGTTCGAAGCCCACGGGTTCGAAAAAACCAGCCGCTTCCAGCGTCTTGCCCTTCAGTGAGGACGAATCCGGGATGGTGAACTCCGACCCGTAGCGGCGCAGCGACGGCGCAGCCGCTTTCCCGGCGGCGGAATCAGACAAAAACCATTTCGAGGTCACCATCAGCAGCAGGACTCCGAGCACCATGGCAGGCACAGCCACCCAGGAAGGATCGAACATGTGGATTTCGCGCAATTCGGCCGCACCGCCCTTGCCCGTTTGTATCGCATCGAGGACCAGGCCGGCGATGATCAGGTTGGTCGCCGTACCGATCAGGGTACACATGCCGCCCAGGATGGACGCGAAGGAGAGCGGGATGTAAAGCCGTGCTTTGGAAAGCCCGGTGCTGCGGCACAGATCGCCGATGACCGGAATCATCATGGCCACGAGCGGCGTATTGTTCAGAAAGGCGCTGCCCACCGCGATTGGGGGGAGGATTTTCAGCTGGGCGGTCAGCATTTTCTTCGGTCGCCCAATCAGTCTCTCGCTCAGCAGGCTGATGGCGCCAGTGGTGTACATGCCCGCGGCCACCATGAACAACGCGCCGATTGTGAGGACGCCGGGATTGGCGAAACCGGCCAGGCTCATATTGAGCGGAGCCAGGTCGAGCGTGACACTGAGCGTAAGAGCGCCGAGGAAAACGGTGGCCGGTGGAAGCTTCGTTGCCAGCAGTGCGGCAAAAGTCAGCACCAGGATTCCTACCGTCAGCCAGGCGTCCATTGACATGCAGCTACTCCTCCATTCGTGTTCCAGTGACACCCTGGCAAGAGAACGACTCCGTCAAGCCATTGCCGGTTCGTCATGTGTCGCAAACTTTAGCAAAAATTTTGCGGAGTCGTCATCTCCCTGACCGGAGAACCCTGTCCTCGGGAATCCCCCTGCCCTTCCGATCCTGCTCAGTCTGTCCGATAATGAGCCATTGACAAGGAGGTGCACCATGAGACGTATTCTGATGCTTTTACTGCTGATGCTGGCATCTGCGGAACTGAATGCATCTTATTACGACACGGCATATCTGAAAGGCTTGCTCGACAATTGCAGCGCGCTCGGCGATACCTTCGAAGCAAACAGTGAGAATTTCGTCGCCGTCAAGGACTGCGGGCTCAGCACCGGCTACATTCTGGGCGTGATCGATGAAAGCGGCATCATCAATGACCGGAGCCTTTGCTTTCCCCGCTCGGTCGAGTCGGAAGACATTATCGTCGCAGTGAAAGGATGGATTGGGCAGCGACCGGAACGCATGCATGAGCCGGCCGAAGAGTCGGTGGTGTTGGCCGTGAGGTATGCCTGGGCATGCTCCGGAGAATAAAATCTAACAAGGGGTCGGGCCAGCATATGTTTCTGAAATAGCTGACAAAAAGCCCTAATTCGTTGCAGGTTCTTGCGCTTAGAGGAAAGTCTTCAAGCCGAAAATGAGTGTTTTAAGCATTATCGCATATCTCGTAAATGGCATTTTTTGTGCCTGAGAATCGCCTTTTAAATGCCCTGAAAGTTTCCAAATATTGGATAGGGTGCTGATTTGGTTATCGATATCTTGCGATATCTTGGCCCGACCCCAAAATCAGACTACAGCCCGGAAAACGGCAGCCGCCATCCCTTCGTTTCATGGCCCGCCGCATGGCGGGTGGAATGGTGCGGGATTTGCGCCCGATGTTGAGCGGTTCGCTGTCCCGGCCCTGATGCCAGTGAACCACCGATGCATCGCAGGCCATGCGGCGGGACGTTTCCGCGGAAACGTGGCCGCAGCCTTCGCATTCTGATTCGGCGGCCTCGCCATCTGTCTTCAAAACACCGGGTTCGGTGTGGATGTTGACCAGGTAGCGGTCGCCGCCGGAACGATCCGCTGCATCTGCGCAAAGAAAGGTCTCCGCCACCCTTTCCAGGGCATCCACCCGGCGGGTATCGACAGGGTGAAGCTTGGGTACATGCGGATCAACCCCGACCGGCGTTTCCGCGGAAACGTCCTCCGGCTCATGGCGCTGTTCTTCGAACAATTCGTTCATCGCGCCTTCCAGCGCCTTTTCGATCAACGCGCCCTGCTCCGCCGTGAACCTGCCTTTGAGTATCCACATGCCGTCGCCGTCGGTATGCCAGGACAGTTCTCGGTGAGCATGGCGGCTGTTCTCTTCTTCCAGCACCTCGAGGCGCTTGCAGCGGCGGTAGTTACTGACCACTTTCTCGACGTGCGCCGCCGTGCCGTGGCGTGCAATACCCAGCAGAAACTCTTCATTCTTCGCAGTCGCCACTCGGGTCATCGCCCGGACCTTCGAATAACTGATCCGGCCTTCGCTGAAGGATTTCGAGATCTTCGGCAGTTCGGCTAAGGCGCAGGCCACCCGGACTTTCTCACGCGCTGTGCCCAGGTTGGTGCCACATTGCCACTGCAGCCAATGGGCGCAGGAAGCGAGCCCCGGCAGACACCAGCCTTCCAGTTCGTCGAACCCGCGGATCTTTTCCAGCAGCAGAAACGTGGCGGCGTGAATGTGCGCAGCCAGTTCGGTGATTTCTTCGCCGAGGCCGGCGGCCATCCGGGTTCGTTCAATGTTGGCGTGGTTGATATCGGTGGGTACGGGGGCGGTGTTTTTCATTGGAAAGGCCTTTCTAAAAATACTATAATATTATACAGTATTCGATTCAAAAAATCCATTATCATACATATATTTCAGATAGTTACATCAATTAAGCTGTTCGCCTAAACTGTTATTCACGAACTTGAAGAACCATTTGTTGCGTGATGCGCAACGCGCTATAATCCTAAGGTGATCAAGTCGTTTCGACACAAGGGACTCAAGAAACTCTATGAAACGGGTTCAACGTCTGGAATCCAGGCAAGACATTCGAAACGATTGAGAATGCAATTGGCGGCGCTTGACACCGCTCAGGAGATTAGCGATATGGACATTCCGGGTTTCAAGCTGCATCCCCTCAAAGGGAAACTGAAAGGACGGTGGTCGATTTCAGTCAGTGGAAACTGGCGTGTCACCTTCGAATTTCGTGATGGAAACGCTTATATATTGGATTACGAGGATTACCATTGATGACTATGCATAACCCCCCTCATCCGGGTGAGTTCATTCGTTCGGTCTATCTCGAGCCTTTCGCCATGAGCGCCCGCTCACTCGCTGAAAGCCTCGCGGTATCCCCTTCTACACTCAACCGGGTAATCACCGGGAAAAGCGGTATCAGTCCGGACATGGCCCTACGTTTATCCAAGGCCCTGGGCCGGTCTGCTGAGAGTTGGCTGGCGATGCAGGATCATTATGACCTGTGGCAGGCAAAACAAACCGTCGAACTCGACCGGGTCCGGCCCGTTGAGTTTGCCGCAGCTTGATCGAAACGGCGTGTTCCCTTTAACTCAGCTTTTTCCGGCCTTCAACAAGTGAGCAGCGGCCGGAGTAAACGACTATTGCGCCACGCTTTGCCAGTGTTGCCCTTGGCAGATAACAGAGATGCAGCCGTCGACGTCCAGTTCATCCCCGTGCACGGTCATCTTGGATTTGTAAACCTTGTCATGTACCGGATCCCAGATGGTGCCCTTGGAATAGGTACCATCGCCGTGATCCTTCATGTCCTTGATGATGAGTTTGCCAAGATTCGAATAGCTTGGGTCTTCGCCCGACGCGATGATCGCCTTGCTGATGACCCCACAGGTGAGTGCGGCATCGGATTCGCAGGGTGCTATCGTCACTTCGAGGTAAGCGCCCTGGTCATCCTTCTCGGTGCTCCAGACACCATTTGCGCTGCTTGCAACTGCCATGGCGGGGCTGCCGGCAATCACTACACAAAGAAAAAATAACAGTTTACGCATTCGATTCTCCTGTAATATCACCGCTCAGAACACCACCTGCAATCGAGTGGAGATGGCGAAGGTGTAGTGGTCCTCGAACCTGACGCTGGGTTTGATATTTCTGATCCATTGAAGATTCAGTGAAAACCTGACGGACGGCAATATGGCCGCGTTGTAGTAAGTTTCGATGCCCCGGCCGTCAGGAGGCGCCTCGGCCCCTAGACGGGCATTGTAGAAGTAACCCACACCGAACATGTCGTTGGGTCGTCCGTTAAAGACGCCGCGGGCGCCCAATCCGAGGGCGACAGCGGTTTCCCACGGATTGGTTTCATCGTCGGCAAGCGTCAGCCGGCCGAAAATGCCCCAGCCTGCAAGGTCCTGTTGACGGTTCATCAGGTTTAGCGGCCCTTCGTGGGATCCCTTGGTGGAAATGTACTGCCAGAAAGAGCCGCCCGCTATCCAGGAGTGGTCCTTGTTAGGCGATGGCCTGTATCTCGGTGGAGGCGGCACCGGGAGTATCCCGTCCAGCTTTTCGAAATCTACATCGAACAGGTAGATGAAATTTCCGGCCACGCCACCCGGCAGGCCACCCAGTTGGTACTGGTACGTCACTGAAGTAATGGAAACGCCCCCCTTGTCATCCAGATCCTTGAAGCAGTTGCTGCCGGAGTATTTCGCCGCGATTAGAATTGAGTGAAAAATAAACAGTGCCGGAGCGGTCACTCCGCTCCCAGGGCGAATCGCCCGCGGCGGTTCAGGCGGTCTTCGTTTCATTCAGCACGACGTCCTTGAACCATAACTCCTTCCATCTCGACCTTTTCTGATCGACGTCCAGAAGCCTTGGCGAGACGACCGTACCAATTCCAAACGATGGACTTCCGTCCACTGCCTTGCTGTTGACGACGCTGTACAGGACTCCCTGCTCTTCGAAAACGACGCCGACCAGAACCCCGCAGTTCGCGCAGAGCAGGAAATCCGCGATGTTGTCGCCTTGCCGGTACTTGATGAGAGCTGAGCTGTCGCGGACCGATACGGTCATGCTGCCTTTCGGGTCGGACAGCCAGGCAGCGTCGTGTTTTTGGCAAAAGGAGCAGTCGCAGGCGCGGGGGGAATAGGATTTGGGCTCGGAGGTTAATTCGATTGCGAGGAAGAGGTTGGTGCAGTGGCAACTGGCGTACAGGTTCATTGGGAGCGTTTTGATCATTGCCTGAAATGAAGGGGAGTTGATCTGATTCTAGAGCAGGATTGATGAGGATGTGAAATTGGGGGTGGGTGGTGGGTTGATTTTCGGCTTGGCTTTTTTTGGGTGGAAGTTGGGTAGTGCGTTGGGGGTGGGATTGTCGAAAACCATCCCTGGTTTTCGCCCTTCGGGCGCACTCCGCTTTGCTTCATGCGACCAAATTCGCTCCCGGCGAATTTGTCGAACCTGTGGCCCTGCGGCCACGGGGGTGAGAATCCGTGACCCTCTGCCAGATACAAAAAGCCCGCCATCGGCGGGTTTTTGTAGTTATCGACACATAGCTTACAGATTATTCCGGACACATGGTTTACACATTTAGGTATTTGGGGAGAACCCAGATGCCCTGGAATGAGTGTAAACCTATGGATGAGAGACTGAAGTTTATTGGCCGCTATCTCAGCGGCGAGAAGATG
>CAJIAU010000155.1_pt1 | contig 9210 bp, 9 predicted proteins | sample 9199171 | NCBI WGS metagenome assembly CAJIAU01 (sample SAMEA7708280, study PRJEB35096) | sediment metagenome | biome: marine neritic benthic zone biome [ENVO:01000025]; feature: sediment [ENVO:00002007]; material: shallow marine sediment [ENVO:03000034] sea grass bed [ENVO_01000059] ...
ACCCGGCTGCACGAACCCCTGAGAATGACCCTGTTCTGTCTCCGCTTCGCCTGCATCCTGAGCCGCAGCCGCGAGACCAAGGCCATCCCTTCGTTCCGCCTCAGTGGCGGCGACCACCGGATCACCGTCAGCGTCCCGGCCAACTGGACCGAAAGCCACCCCCTGACCCTGTTCGACCTCCAGCAGGAATCAAAAGACCTGCAATCGATTGACTTGCAGTTTCGAATCAGCAAACCCTCCCGTTCCGAATGAACACCCGCAACACACCCCGTGGCTGGCGGCCCGGCGCCTCGCGACACGCCGTTGAGGCCCGTGCGGAGCTGTTGCGGGATATCCGCGCTTTTTTTCTCGAAAGGAAAGTGATGGAAGTGGAAACCCCGATGTTGTCCAGGTCGGGCAACAGCGACCCCAACATTTCCAGCCTGTCCACCGACGAGTTGCCCAGGAGATACCTCAGGACATCGCCGGAGTACGCCATGAAACGGTTGCTGGCGGCGGGCTTTGGGGACATCTACGAACTGGGGCGGGTTTTTCGCAGCGGTGAAAAGGGCCGCAGGCACAACCCAGAGTTTACCCTGCTGGAGTGGTATCGCCAGGGCATGTGCTACCTGGACCTTGCCGGTGAAGTCTGTGACCTGATCCGGCACTGCGGTCGTGGACAGTTCGATGACTGGCCGGTTGAGCGTACCAGCTACCGGCAGCTGTTCCTGGATCACACTGGTCTCGACCCTTTCCTGTGCGACGAGAGCGATCTCTCGTCGCTTGCGGCAGAGCGTGGATTACATGCTATTTCCCTGTCGCAGCTCGAATGGCTGGACCTCATCCTGGGCGAAGTCATCGAACCCGCGCTACCGGGTGAAACCATCACGGTGGTGCACGACTTCCTGCCCGAGCAGGCGGCGCTTTCACGCCTTCGTCAGGGTGATCCGCCGGTGGCGGAACGGTTCGAGGTATTCCTGGGGCAGATGGAGCTTGCCAATGGATACCAGGAACTGACCGATGCAAGGGAGCAACTCGCCCGCTTTGAATCTGAGCAAAAACTCGCGGCCGCAAGGGGTGAAGAGACGCATCCGCTCGACATGGCGCTGATAGAAGCGATCAGGAACGGCCTGCCCGAATGCAGTGGTGTGGCCCTGGGAGTGGACCGCCTGTTGATGTCCATCACCAAGCTGGAGCAGATCGATGCGGTGCTGACTTTCAGCACTGACCGCAACTGAAGAAATCAACTCACCTCGCGGTCCAGCGGTAACTGGACTGTCACCAGCAAACCTCCGCCCCCGGCGTTTTCAGCCTTGATGTTTCCGCCGTGATGCTTGACCGCGTTGGCCGCGATGGATAATCCCAGCCCATGACCGCCGCTGTCGCGGTCTCTCGACTCCTGGACCCTGTAGAAGGGTTCGAATATCTTCTCAAGTTCCGCCTCTGGAACCCCTGGCCCGAAATCCCGGACCTCCAGGCTGGCCCTGGACCTTCTTTTGCCGACATTCAGCCCGAGCAGGACCCCTTTGTCTGGATCGGTATAGCGCAGTGCGTTTCGCAACAGGTTTTCCATCGTGCGCCAAAGGCGTTCCCGGTCGCCCCGGAATTCGCAGGCGTCCCCTGCCTCCCAGATGACCCCCGGCTTTCCTTCGGGTACTTCGTAGTTGACCACTTCGACCAGGTCGCTCATCAACGCGGAAAGATCCATTACTTCTTCCGTCATGACCATGGTCTCGGAAGACTCCCTGAGCAATCCGAGCACGTCATTGACCAGCGACTCCAGCCGTTCGCTCTCAAGGGTGATCCGGTCAATTTCCGACCCGACGGCGCCCACGCCCTTTTTCTTTGCCATTTCGAGCGCCACACTCATCCTCGCCAGCGGTGAACGCAATTCGTGACTGACATCCTGCATTAACCGCTGGTTGGCCTGCTGCATGGTTTGCAGCCGCGATGTCATCAGGTCGAAATCGGTCGCCAGCTGACCGATTTCATCCTGGCGCGCCGGCATGTTTTTGCTCACACGGGTCGCCAGGTCTCCGGCCGCGATCTTACGGCTGGCCTTACGCAATTCTTCCAGCGGGGTGACCAGGGACCGCGCCAGGAAATAACTGATCAGCGCGCTGATCACGGCGGCCGCCACCAGCCTCAGGGCGGTCCCCTGCGGGCCTGGCGCCAGCAACGTGGCGGGTGGCGTGCGGTTGACCGTGTAAATGGTGTAGCTATTGCCCTGGTCGTCATCAAAATCGGTCGTGTCCATCACCGTGCGGCGTTCAACCAGTTGTGTCAGGGCCCGGTCGCGTCCCAGCAGTTCTTTTTCATCTTCATCCACCACGTAGATGTGGCTGCGTGTCATCCGGGGAATGTTCAGCAGTTCATCCCGCAATCCCTTGCGGCCGTCCATTTGCAGGGCCTGTTGAGCCCGCTGGGTGATGCGAATCATCCCACGCGAAAAGGTATTGGCAGGTTCTTCCGCCCACTGTTCACGCGCCAGCTTGTCGTTGAGCCAGCCTATGGTCGCCGAGAACCCGACAATACTCAGCCACATGGTAAGAAACAGCTTCCAGAAGAGTGAAAGCATCAGGCGTCAGGCGGTCCGGTACTGGTAGCCGATGCCGCGAATGGTCTCAATGCGGTTGTCGCCACGCGGGTCCGGGCCAAGCTTGCGCCGAAGATTGCTGACGTGCATGTCCACGCTGCGATCGTGGGGCACCGGCTCCCGTCCCAGGGCGGACTTGTACAGGTCGCGCTTGCTGACCACCTCTCCGCGGTGTTGCAGCAATTCGTACAGGATGCTGAATTCCGTGCTGGTCAATTCCACCGGTTCACCGGACTTGGCCAGGGTGCGATTACCGTGATTCAGCTCGAGGTCGTCGATGACGATTGCAGTCGATTCGACCGGCCCCTGCCCGCGGCGCATGACCGCCCTGATCCGGGCGAGTAACTCCCGTGGATTGCAGGGTTTAGGTACGTAATCGTCGGCACCCAACTCCAGCCCCGTGATTCGGTCCATGTCATCCCCCCGGGCGGTGAGCATGATTACCGGCACCCGGCTTTCCTTGCGCAATTCCCGGAGCACATCCATGCCGTTCATGCCGGGCATCATCACGTCCAGTACGACCAGGTCCAACCCGGGTTTACGGGCTTCTTCCAGGGCCGCCAAGCCGTCCGGCGCCAGCCTCACGTTGAATGACTCTGACTCGAAATATTCTTTCAGCAGCCCGCTGAGCTCGGTGTCGTCGTCTGCCAGGAGTATCGTGTTTTGCATGGTGGATCAACAGCTCTTGTATTGCATTGTTGTTACTGACCTGCACACAGTTTAACCGTTCCAAAAAAAAGGCGCACCGAAGTGCGCCTTTCCGGGTCTTCCCTTGTTATGGAAAGCTTACCAATCGTAAAACTCGGTCCAGTTCCAGATCCAGGCTGAATCACGTGAACGGAACGCGCCGATGTAATCCACGTCTTCGAAGAAGTCGTCGTATACCATCGGGTCAAGCTCAAACCCGCTCAGGTACGTTGCGTTCGCCGGCGGAAAGATACCGCCGTTCAGGCCGGGGTTCATTTCCATGTTGCCGGGCTGGTTGTCGAAGAAGTCCTGCACTGACCATGGATCAGGCGTGTCCTCGTCATTTTCGACTATGTTGGTGTTGCAATTGAGGATGGTGTTTTCCATCGTCAGCACACCCGTCAGGTTTTCCGGCGTGCCCGCTGCGGCGAAAGTTGCCGTGCTGTCGATGTCCAGGCACCTGTCGAAATCGGTAACGATGAAGTTGGAGAAGTTACCGCCGGTGCCGCGACGCGGGTTGATGCCCAGTTCGCCTGCCTTGCCGACCAGCGTGAAGTTCGCCATGACGCCACCGGAACGCGGTAACGCGTCATTATCCTGTTCCAGGTTGTCCAGTTCCATACCACGATCGGTATCTACAGTTTCATCCTGGATCTGCTGAACCAGCACATACTGCAGTTTGCCCTGCCAGCCCTGGGTCCAGTCGACGCTGTCGTCTTCGATATCGGTCAGCACCAGGTGCTTGGCATTAACGGTGCCGCCGAAAAATTCGACGCCGTCGTCTGCGTTGCGGTGTACCTGTACATAGTCAACCACGGTGCCGCTGCCGACGCCCTGGAAGGCGATGCCGTTGAGCTCGTCTTCGTCGTTGATCTTCTCACCGGCAAATTGCACGCGCACATAGCGCAGAACACCGCTGTCGTCATAATCATTAAGCCCGCCGTAGGCGCCGCTGTCGCCTTCACCGATGGCTTCACAAGGTGGCGTGGAACAGGTATTCAAAGTGGCCGCGCCGTTGATCACCAGGCCACCCCAGTCGCCTGATGACGCACCTTCAGAGGCTGTCTTGCCGCCCGTCATAACGATCGGCGCATGTGGCTGGCCCTCGGCGATGATGCGGGATCCACGCTGGATGTACAGCGCATTATTGGAACCGCCTGCGCCTATGATGCGGGTGCCGGCTTCGACGTACATGGTCGGGCCGTTTTCCGGAACCGGGTCGCCGATGGCGGCCTTGTTGCCGACAAACACACCACCGTTCAACACCCAGTAGGTGTCATTGGTCAGGGTGACGTCCTGGTTGATCGTGCCCTGCAATACGCAAGTGCGGTCCTGTACCGCCGGGGTTGACCATGCGGGGCAACCGGCGAATTCTTCCTGGTATACGCAAATCGCTTCGCTGGTTCCACCGACGACTGAACGGATGTGCGTGTATTCCTTGGAGTAGTTCTCGTCTGTGCTGGTAAAGGTGAAGTCGGCAGAACTGCAGCTGTTGAACACAACGTTAACGCTGCCCCAGACCGTTTCGGTCGGGGTGCCCTCTTCGGGCCCGAAGGAACCGCCTTCGATCACCAATAGTTCGATGTCCACATCGTACTGGCCGTCGATGATTGTCGTGTTGCCGGACAACCACAGTTGATTGCCGTCCGCGTCAAAGGTGAATCCGGTAACGAACAGCACTCCTGCCTCGGGGCCGGTTTTAAGGTATTGGAATGCCCATCCGCGCCGCGAATTGTCGGCTTCCCACCAGTATCCTTCTATTCCGGAGTCGATATTGAACGCCGAAACGTTGGTCGAAAAGACTGCGGATAGTGCCAATGCAGCAATCGCCGCCAGTCCTAATTTTTTGAAACTCATTGTTTAAATCCTCAAGGTTTTGTAGGAATGCTGGCCGGCCCGTGTGGGCAAGCCACGGAAAATGCTATCTGCCGACTGTTTCAGGACAGTTACTGATTTGTGACATTGCTGTGACAGGAAGACTGGATTCCCTGTAACCACACTGTCACATACAACTCATAAAATCCGATCGATTATTTCCCGAATTCACTCCGGAACCAGTTGATGAACTACTTTCCCATTAAACCGGCCCTCGCGGCGGCCCTGATACTTTCCAGCACCCCCGTCATCGCCCAGGACGCCGCCGAGGCATTGGCCAGCCGCCTGATCCAGATGCGCGGACAGGTAGACGAACTGCAAAGCGAATTGAACCTGAAACGTGAAGAGCACAAAAACCGGATGACTTACCTCACCGCCCAGTTAACGGAGATGGAAGCCAACCGGGACCGGGAGGCGCTCAGGGTGCGGCAACTCGAAGAAGACCTAGAGGAAATGCGCAGCCAGGTCGCGGCAGCGGGTGAAACATCCGAGGTGCTGACGCCGATTGTATTGAACCACGTGTATGCCTTGAGGGAACTCGTGAGAGACGGTTTTCCATTCAAGGTCGGCGAGCGCCTGGCGGAACTCGACGACCTTGAAAACCAGCTGAACAGCGGCGTGATTACCGCGCACCGGGCTTTCAATCGCCTGTGGGCTTTTGTCGAAGACGAAATCCGCATCAGCCGGGAAAACGCCATTTACACCCAGTCGATCAATCTCCGCGGTGAGAACGTCCTGGTGGACATCGCCAAGCTGGGGAGCGCGATGATGTATTTCCGTACACGCGACCTGCAGTATGGCCGCGCGATCGCTTCCCCCGACGGCTGGAGCTTTGAGCTGCTCGAATCCACGGCTGACCAGGAACGGGTAGCCCGGCTGTTCGACTCGCTGCGCAAGCAGATCCGGCAGGGATACTTCCAGTTGCCCAGTGCGCTGCCCCAGGCACAGGAGGCATCGTCATGAACCACTGGAGACAGAGCCTGACCGTCGCGGCGACTTGCCTGCTCTTCGCGTTTTCAATCGAAGCCCAGGATGCACCGGAGGGAGCAGCGAGCGCAACGCCCCCACCCCCCGTGCCGGCGGCCAACCCGCTGAAGACCCAGGATGAATTGCAGGCGGCCTACCAGAAAGAATACGCGTTCCTCGAGGCGCAGGTCCGCGACCTGCAGGCCCGGCTGACGGCATTCGACCAGGAATCCCGCCAGGATGAGGCCAACAAGGAAGGGCAGATTGACCGCGTGGAAGGTGAATACATCGACCTGGAATCCCGCGGTGAACGCATCAATGACTTGATTACCGAGGCCGACAGGCAGGTCATCGCGGTCGAGGACAGCCGCACCACGCTGGAAGCAACGTTTCTGCAGGCCGGTTCATCGCTGGAGCCGTTCAATTTGCCGCAGGTCAGGAGCGAGGAGTTCCTGGTCAGCGCTGACAGCGTGAAAATCAACACCCTGTTCGACCTGACCCTGGGCCTGCTGGACGGCCTGGGCAAGGTCCGCCGGGAACAGGGAGCCTTCTTCTTGCAAAACGGCACCGAGGTCGAAGGCACGCTGATCCACATCGGCAACATTGCTTCTTACGGAATCAGCGGGCAGGACGGCGGTGCGCTGGCGCCGGCCGGCGACAACCGCTTCAAGGTCTGGTCGGCCTCCACACCCGACATTGCACGCGCTCTGGCGGGCGGCCAGGTACCTGAGGTCCTGGATATTTTTCTGTATGAATCCAGCCAGAAAGCCATCGAGGAAAAAGCCGGCAAAACCATCCTGAGCGTGATCAACAGCGGCGGCACCATTGCCTGGATCATCGTGGCGCTGGGCGGGCTTGCCGGCCTGCTGATCGTCCTGAGAATTTTCTTCCTGAGAGCCGCCAGCGCCAGTACCGGGAAAGTCTCCCGCGAGGTTGGCCCGCTGATCAAGGCCGGGAAGCGCAAGGCTGCACTCAAGGCCTGCAAAAGGCTCAAGGGTTCCACCGCACGGGTTGTGGCATCGGCCGTCCGAAACCTGGAAAAAGATCGCGCACACATTGAAGATATTGTCTCCGAGCAAATTCTCCACGAGTCGGCGCATCTCAACCGGTTTGGCGCCTTTATCATCGTGATTGCCGCGGTGGCCCCCCTGCTGGGCCTGCTGGGAACGGTGACCGGAATGATTTCGACTTTCGACATCATTACCGAGTTTGGCACCGGCGATCCCAAGTTGCTCTCCAGCGGCATCTCGATCGCCCTGGTGACGACCGAAGTCGGCCTGGCTGTCGCCATTCCGGCGCTGATATTCGGCAACCTGTTGTCGGGTTGGGCTGAATCCATCAAGGACGAGATGGAAAAAGCCGCCCTGCACGTCATGAACCAGTACAAGGACAAGACCGCGGAACTCGACTCGGAAGACTGAGCCATGCTGAACGAGATTTTCAACGAGTTCGGAGCCTACGTGGCGGCAGGTGGCTGGGTCATGCCTCCTCTGCTGCTGGCCACGCTGGTGCTCTGGTTTGCCATCGGTTACCGGTTCGCGGCGCTGAAGCGGGGCAGCACGAGGGATGTGCGTAACCTGGTCCGCCGCTTCGACAAGGGTAAAAAGCCCAGCACCAACGGCGTATTGGCCAGGGCCCTGAATAAGGGCATCGGTCTGCGTGATGCCGGCAAAGACGACTTGAGGCCCTACCTGGACGATGCGTTTTTTGAAGAAGAACGTGAGATCCGCAAATTCAACCGGCTGATCATCACCATTGTTTCGGCAGCTCCGCTGCTGGGCCTGCTGGGCACCGTGAACGGGATGATCGAAACTTTTGATTCGCTGGGAGACATGTCCCTGTTCTCACAATCAGGCGGCATCGCGGGCGGCATCTCCCAGGCCCTGATCACCACCCAGATGGGGCTGGCCGTCGCCATCCCCGGCCTGATCGTCAACGGCGTCCTGCAGCGCCGGCAGAAGAACATCGAACTCGAACTGGCCCAGATGAAGGACATCCTTTGCGCTGAGCCCCTCAAAGGCCAGGGAGCCTGACCATGCGTTATCGCGAGAGAAAAGAAGACATCCAGGACATCAATATTTCACCCCTGATCGACATGGTGTTCATCCTGCTGATCTTTTTCATGGTCAGCACAACCTTTGTCAAGGACATGAAACTGGACCTGGACCGGCCGGCGGCCGCCAGTTCCACGACCGCATCGACCAAGGCGCTGAGGCTCTATATCGACTCCAATGGCGACACCTTCCTGGACGGTGAGCCGGTGCAGATCTGGGTTATCCAGAGCCGGTTGCGGGATCAACTCAAGACCATGACGGCCAAGGCTGTGCTGGTGATCACCGACGACGGCGTGCCCGCCGGCAGGCTGGTGGAAGTAGTCGACCAGGCGCGGCTTGCAGGCGCCACCGATGTGGGTGTCGCCACAGTCGAGGAAGCCGGAGCAGGCTGAAATGAAGGCAGCTGAGCGACTCCGGAGACTGGCATGGGCCACGGTATTCATGCTGATGGGCTCCATCACGGTAGTTGGCACAGTGGTGCTGATCAACCTGTTTTCGAACTCACTGGAAGACACCCGGGCCGAGGCCGGCAGCCAGATTGCGCTGGAACGAAAGAAGCCACCACCGGAACAGCAGGTGCAGAAACCCAAACCCAAACCCCGCCCGAAACGGGCCCGGCGGGCGCCGCCCAATCCCCTGACCGGGCTGGACACCAGCCTGTCTGGCGTGGATATGGGCCTGCCCGGCTTTTCGGCTGACGACTTGCTGGGCATGGACGGTGACCTGCTGGGCGGTGATTCCGGGCTGGTCATGACGGACGATACGGTGGATCAGCCGCCCAGGGCCGCCTTCCAGGCGCCGATGATCTACCCGCCCCGGGCAAGGGCCAAGGGTATCGAGGGCTACGTGGTGTTTTCACTGCTGATTGGCATTACCGGTGAAATCGAGCAACTCAAGGTGATCGAGTCTTACCCGGAAGGAATCTTCGATGAGGCGGCGACTCAGGGCATCAACCAGTGGCAGTTCGAACCCGCCATGTACCAGGGCCAGGCCGTCAGGGCCTGGGCCAAGCAACGTATCCGGTTTGACCTGAGCTGAGGGGGCACAGATGAA
>CAJIAU010000063.1_pt1 | contig 9182 bp, 7 predicted proteins | sample 9199171 | NCBI WGS metagenome assembly CAJIAU01 (sample SAMEA7708280, study PRJEB35096) | sediment metagenome | biome: marine neritic benthic zone biome [ENVO:01000025]; feature: sediment [ENVO:00002007]; material: shallow marine sediment [ENVO:03000034] sea grass bed [ENVO_01000059] ...
ACATGTTCAGCGCCATCGACATGATCCGCCGCGTGCTGGACGGCATGGCCGAGCGGCGTTTCGGCCGCATCGTCAATATCACCAGCGTGGCGGTGAAAATGCCGGTCAAGACACTGGGCCTCTCCAACGGTGCGCGCGCCGGGCTGACCGGTTTCATTTCCGGTATTGCCAGGGAAAATGCCCGCCACAACGTCACCATCAACAACCTGCTGCCGGGTTACATTGCAACCGACCGGATGTGGTCGGTGCTGGAAGCCGGGGCAAGAGCCACGGGAAAGGATTTCGATTCGTTCAAGGAGGCGCATTTTGCGCAGGTGGGCGCGAAACGCCCAGGTGATCCGGACGAGTTTGGTGCGTACTGCGCGTTCCTGTGCAGTGAACAGGCCGCCTACGTTACCGCGCAGAATCTGCTGGTAGATGGGGGGCTCTATCCCGGGACGTTGTAAAAACTCTTAACATCAGAAGAAAGAACCTTCTTACATTTTGGTCAAGATGTCTGCGGTAAAAAGGAGTGGTGAAAACCACTGAATATTTCAGAACCTTCAGGCATAGACCAGATCGTGCCATAATCAAGGATGAATGGATTTAAACGATGAAAGTGAAATATTTCGAAGACACAGACACCCTTTATATAGAATTTCGTGCTGAAAATATTACTGAGACTCGCGATCTGGACGAGAACACCATTCTGGAACTTGATGAGGAAGGCAGTTTATGCGCCCTGACTTTTGAGCATGCGAGCACGCGGACAGATGTTCAACAGCTCACCGTCGAAGGTATTGCTGCTTAGCCGATTTATCCTTCAGGAAAAATCAGTGACAACCGATATTCCGGACCCGGAATACTGATCCATCCGGACAAGCTCACTCGCGGCTTGTTCCAGTGACACGGCCCGGCCAATGAGTTTACCCGGTTCCAGCACCCCCTCAGTGATCATTTTCAAAACGGCCGGATAGCGGTGCGCCTGGATGCCGTGGCTGCCCAGGATTTCCAGCTCGTTGGCGACGATCAGGCCGGTCGGCACCGGGGCATTGCTTTTTTCGGGCGACAGCAGGCCAACCTGCACGTGTTTGCCCCGCTTGCGCAGGCCGGAAACCGAGTTGAAGCAAGTTTCGGGGCTGCCCAGGGCGTCAACGGAAACATGCACACCCCCATCACTGATTTCACGGATGACCGGGATCATGTCTCTCGTTTGCCTGGCATGGATTGAAACTTCTGCTCCGGCTTTCTTGGCAAATTCCAGCTTTGCATGATCGATATCGACAGCGATCACCCTGGCGCCCAGGGCTGCACCGATCATGATGGCCGACAGGCCTACACCACCACAGCCATGCACCGCCAGCCATTGCCCGTCTTTCAACTGCCCCTGGTCCACGACCGCCCTGAACGAGGTTGCGAATCGGCAACCTAGAACGGCAGCTGTCTGGAAATCGACAGCTTCCGGAATCCTCACCAGGTTGACGTCCGCATACTGAATGGCGACGTATTCCGCAAAAGAGCCCCAATAAGTAAATCCGGGCTGAAACTGCAGGTCACAGACCTGCTGATTGCCCGAAACGCATTGCGGACAGTGGCCGCAGCCGCAGACGAAGGGCAGGGTAACCCGGTCCCCCGGCCGCCACTGTTTCACTTCGCTGCCAACCGCTTCGATGACCCCCGCCAGTTCGTGGCCGGGAACGTGCGGCAGGGTGATGTCCGCGTCATGTCCCATCCAGCCATGCCAGTCGCTCAGGCACAGTCCACTGGCCATCACGCGGATGACCACGCCGTCCGGTGTGGGTGACGGATCGGGCACATCGCGGACCGACACCGGGCCTTTGAATTGTTCGTAATAGACAGCGCGCATGGACTTATAGCGTGATCGATGCAGCCAGTGCCAGCAACCCTGAATCGGAATTTCGCGGTCCGACCAGGGAAATGCCGAGTGGGCAGGATTGGTAGCAGCCCAGCGGCAGGCTCACTTGCGGCAGGCCGGCCAGGCCGGCCACGCACAGCAGGGACAGGGCATCCATGCGAAATTTACCCAGTTGATGATCTGCGAGGTTCCGCGGCAACGCGATCGATGGTGAGGTGGGCAGGCAGATAATATGGTCCTTCCCAAGCAATTCATCGAGGACTTGAGTGGCTTCGGAACGCACCTTGTTGGCGGCGGGTACCAGGCCGGGATCTATCGATGCTGCCCAATCGAAGCGGGCCTGTATTTGCGGGCCGAATACCGGCCGGGTATCCCTGATCCACTTGCCGTGGGTCTGCCAGATTTCGTTGCCTTGCAAGGTTCGGAATGCTTCCATCCATACTTTCTCTTTGCCTTGAAACAGGTTCACGGGCTCGAGATCACCCAGGGATCGCTGCAACCTGGCAACAGCCTGTTCCGCTGCAGGGCGCATGTCGCTGGCAACCATGCCCATAGCGTCACTGGCAAGAAGAAATCTACTGAATATGCACACTTCGTTTCCCAACAGGATGTTCCCGACTCGCTGCAGCAATCCACCGTCCCGGGCGAACCAGCCCACCGTATCGAAGTCGGGCGATAGCGGAACGACACCGTCGTTGGCGATAAGGCCGTGGGTTGGGCGAAATCCATAAATTCCGCAATTGCTGGCTGGCAATCGCACTGAGCCCCCGGTGTCGGTTCCCAGCGCGAAATCGACCAGTCCGCCCGCTACGGCCGAAGCTGAGCCGCTGGACGAACCGCCCGCGATCCTGCCAGGCGCATTCGGATTGACCGGCGTGCCGTAGTGGTGATTTTCACCGTTGAGGCTGAATGTCAACTCATCCGTTTGTGTCTTGCCAACCAGCGTGGCGCCGGCATCCAACAGGCGCTGAACGGCACTCGCTGTTGTCTTCGCGGGAGGATGCGTGCGCAACCAGTCTGGGTTGCCCGCCCCGGTCCGGAAGCCCTTAATGTCAAAAACATCTTTTGCAGCAAAGGTCAGCCCGGACAGAGGTCCGCCTGGCCTGCCATCTATATGAACGTCCTGATCAGAACAAAATGCGCCAAAAGGATCGTGCATCCGGCGGTGCTTAGTTGCCGCCGACCAGCGCCAGCAACAGGCCCGCCGCGACGGCAGAACCGATCACGCCGGCCACGTTGGGGCCCATCGCGTGCATCAACAGGAAGTTGTTGGGATTGTTCTCCAGTCCGACACGGTTAACCACGCGGGCCGCCATCGGTACAGCGGATACGCCAGCGGCTCCAATCAGCGGATTCACTTTGCCACCGGTCATCCGGTGCATGACCTTGCCCATCAGCACGCCCGAAGCCGTGCCGATCGAGAAGGCGAATGCGCCCAGCGCGATAATGCCCAGGGTCTGCACGTTGAGAAAGGTTTCGGCCTGCAGCTTGGAGCCGACGGCCAGGCCCAGGAAAATGGTGACCAGGTTGATCAGCTCGTTCTGCGCGGTTTTGCTCAGGCGCTCTACCACGCCGCATTCGCGCAGCAGGTTGCCAAAGGTCAGCATGCCGATCAGCGGCATGGCGGCCGGCAGGAACAGGGCCGTAACCAGTAAAATCACCAACGGGAACATGATCTTTTCCAGTTGCGTGACCGGCCGCAGTTGCTCCATCTGGACCTGGCGCTCCGCTTTCGTGGTCAGCGCCTTCATGATCGGCGGCTGGATGATCGGTACCAGCGCCATGTATGAATAGGCGGCGACCGCGATGGCGCCAAGTAATTCAGGCGACAAGCGGGACGCCAGGAAAATCGCGGTGGGTCCGTCGGCGCCACCAATGATGCCGATGGCCGCCGCGTCCTGCAGGCTGAAATCGAAGCCCGGCAGGTAGTTGAGGGCCAGCGCGCCGAGCAGTGTCAGGAAGATGCCAAATTGTGCGGCGGCGCCGAGTATCAGTGTCTTGGGATTGGCAATCAGGGCGCCAAAATCCGTCAGCGCGCCCAGGCCAAGAAATATCAGCATCGGAAACACGCCCGTTTCGATACCGACATAGTAGATGTACCCCAGAAGGCCCTGCGGTCCGGCCATGTCGGCGATCGGGATGTTGCTGAGGATTGCTCCAAAGCCGATCGGCACTAGCAACAAGGGCTCGAATTTCTTCGCGATCGCCAGGTAGAGCAGGATGCCGCCGACTGCGATCATCAGCAGTTCGCCGAGCCCGATGTTGGCAAACCCCGTGGTCAGCCAGAGTGTCTTCAGGGTGGATTCCATGGCCGCCTATCCTGTTCGATCAGGAGATGTAAAGCAAAGGATCATGCAGAGCGACATGGTCGCCTTCGCGCACAGCCACTTTGAATATCGTGCCGTCACGAGGCGCCCTGACCTCCGTTTCCATCTTCATTGCTTCCACGATCATGATGACCTCACCCTGCTGCACTTTCTGTCCGGGCTTAACCTTTACCTTGAAGATATTTCCGGCCAGCGGGGCAGGCACGACTTCGCCTTCACCCTCATCGGTTGTGGCGGCTGCCGCGGGTGAAATGGAAGTGACTGCACCGCTGGGCGCCACTTCAACTTCAAAGGCCTGGCCGTTGACCTTGACCGTGTAGGCTTCCGGCCCACCTGTTGGGGCGGGTACTCCTGCTGCGGGTGCTGCCGCCGCCGGAGGTTCTGCTCCCGTGGGCGTTGGTTCAAAAGCGTCCGGGTTGCCACGGTTTTTCAGGAACTTCATGCCGATCTGCGGGAACAGGGCATAAATCAGAACATCGTCAATCACGTCTTTTGCAAGGTTGATGCCCTTGTGCCTGGCTTTGTCTGTCAGTTCTGCAGTCAGGCGGTCCACTTCGGGTTCCAGCAGGTCGGCCGGCCTGCAGGTAATCGGCTCGCCACCCTCAAGTACCCGCGCCTGCAGTTCGGTATTGACCGGGGCAAGGGTCGCGCCATATTCGCCTTTCAGGACACCGGCGGTCTCCTTGGTGATGGACTTGTAGCGTTCGCCCATCATTACGTTGATCACGGCCTGTGTGCCAACGATCTGCGAGGTGGGTGTCACCAGGGGTATGTATCCGAGGTCTTGACGTACTCGCGGAATCTCTTCGAGCACTTCGTCCAGCCGATCGGCCGAGCCCTGCTCCTTTAGCTGTCCTTCCATGTTGGTTAGCATGCCACCTGGCACCTGCGCCACCAGGATGCGGGAATCGATACCCTGCAGTGCGCCTTCGAACTTCGCGTATTTTTTGCGCACGCCCCTGAAGTAGGCCGAAATCTCCTCCAGTTCCGTGAGTTGCAGCCCGGTGTCACGGTCTGTGTCTTCAAATACCGCCGCCATGGTTTCGGTGGCGCTGTGTCCGTAAGTCTGGCTCATCGATGAAATGGCGGTGTCCACCATGTCCACTCCGGCCTCGGCCGCTTTCACCAGCGTAGGCGTACTCAGCCCGGTGGTGGCGTGGCAGTGCAGGGCGATGGGTATCTCGCACGATTCTTTAAGGCGTGATACCAGTTCTTCGGCGACGAAAGGCTTCAGCAGGCCCGCCATATCCTTGATGCACAGGGAATGGCAGCCCATGTCTTCGAGTCTCTTGCCCATGTCCACCCACATGTCCATGGTGTGCACGGGGCTGACGGTGTAAGACATGGCGCCCTGCGCATGCCGGTCAACGGCACGTACAGCGTTGACTGCCGTTTTGAAATTACGCAGGTCGTTCATGGCGTCGAAAATCCGAAAAACGTCCATGCCATTGACCGCGCAGCGTTCAACGAATTTCTCGACCACATCATCCGCATAATGACGGTATCCGAGAATGTTCTGAGCCCGGAACAGCATCTGGTGCCGGGTATTGGGTATGGCCCGCTTCAGCGTTCTCAGGCGCTGCCACGGATCTTCGCCCAGGTACCTGATGCAGGCGTCAAAGGTGGCCCCACCCCAGGTTTCCAGGGACCAGAAGCCCATCTTGTCCAGTTTTTCTGCAATCGGCAGCATGTCGTCAATGCGCATGCGGGTTGCCAGCAGTGACTGGTGCGCGTCGCGCAACACCAGTTCGGTTATACCTAGTTTCTTAGCCATGAGAGCTTAAACTCCTGTAATACCTGGTTTTACTCGAATTCCTGGGGACGGGTCTCTGTTCAGTGACGCCTGTTTCGATAGCGATGGATGGCTGCACCAATGGCCGAGACCAGTGTCGGATCCAGTGAGCGGGGGTCCACGTTGGATGAATGCAGGGGCTGAGGCTGATTGTGTGGTTGCAGGCGATGCGCCAGTTTCGACATCCACTGGATCACCAGCACCATGAAGGTGAGCAGGATAAACACCGTTACCATTCCGGTAAGGGTCAGTTCCAGTCCCCTGGTCAGTTCTTCGGTCACTGACATGTATGTATGCCTCCTGCGGCGCCACGGCATCCGACGAATGCTGATTTTACCTGTATGAGGGTCTCAATAGACCTTGAAACTTCCACAAGGCTGATCTGCATCACACCCGAATCGAACCACTCTAAAGGCTGCAACTGGCCGGGGCAAATGTGCGAACTTGGTGTATCCTCCGTTTTCCTGAGCCACTGCGGAACCTGATCTCCTGATGATCGAAGTTCTCTCGCTACAATTGTTGCTGGGCCTGGCTATCGGCGGATCCGCTGCTGACACAGAAGACCCTGAGGTGTTGGCCCCGATCACCGTAACCGGACAGAGAGTGGCCAATCTGCAGCCGGCGAGCACCTACGCGAGCATGGCGACCGCCCTGCGTTACGACCCGCAGGTCAATCTCCAGGCCAGGGGATTACCAGAGGGGCAGGCGGATGTAACGGTTCGCGGCGGCCTGTTCGAAAACACCGGTTTCCGGATTGGCGCAGTGACGGTCTTTGATCCACAAACGGGCCATTACGCGGTGGAAATACCACTGGATCCGGCCATGTTGACAACCCCGGATGTTCTGACGGATTTCGATAACGGGCTGAATGCCTTCAATGCTTCAGTGGCCACGGTGAGCTATGGTTTCAGTCCCATCGCCGGCGGTGGAAGCTTTTCGGCCGGCATCGGCAGCGACGATCTGCTGTACGGGACGATCCGGCTCAGCCAATTCAGGGAATTGAGCGAGCGGCGCACAATGGCGGCCACGTTTTCAGCATCCGGGTCCCGGGGTGACGGGACCTTGCCCTACGGCGATCATGAGTTCAAACGGTTCAGCGGACATGTCCAGCTTACAGGGGAGGGCGGGGATACCAATATTGCCCTTGGCTACCACGACAAGTTCACCGGCTGGCCGGGCATGTACACCGGGTTTGCGTCCCTGCCCGAGACGGATGACATCAAGCTGGGGCTGGCCCTGGTGGATCACCGCTGGTCGAACCAGAGGGGCTGGCTGGAGGTTGGCGCCGCCTACCGCTGGCTGGAGGATGATTACGATTTTGACCGCAGGACCGTCGAATCCGGGCAGCCGGGCTCGTTCGAACACGAAACCCGGAGCTTTTCCGCAGGCCTGGCGGGCATGCAAAGCGGCCTGGGGCTCGACTGGCACTTTTCCGGCCAGTTTTCGGCGGACCGGCTGGTCCGGTCGACCGATCTCACCAATGGCGACTTCAATTCCCGCTCCTACCTGGCGATGAGCCTGGCCCCGGGCAAGGAGTGGCCGATGGACAATGGCAATATCATTGCGGCCCGTGCCGGTTTTCGCCTGGACCTGTCCAACCGTGACGAGGACGCGCTGATGCCCCTGGCCTCCATTTCGCTGGAGCAGCCCGTCAGTTCCGGAATCAATCAGTACGCGCTGGAGTTTTCGCGGATTTCACAACTGCCCGGTTACACGGCGTTGAACTCGCCGCCGCGCGGACTGTTCGGGGGTAACCCGGACCTCGGCCGTGAATATGCCAATACCGTCACGCTGAGCTTCACCCATGAGAATGCCGCCTGGTGGATCAGGGCGTCCGTTTTCCACCGACGCGACGACGACCTGGTTGACTGGACCTACCTGCAGGATGCGCCGTTCGTTCGCCAGGCCAACCCGGTGGATGTACAGGTCAACGGATTGGAAGCGCTGCTTACCTGGCGTACCCGGGTGCTGGATGTGGTGGGTGGCTATACCTGGCTGGACAAGGATGCCGATTACGGTTCGGCAATGGTCGATGCCAGCTACTATGCGCTCAACTACGCTCGCCACCGGTTGACCCTGGCCGTTGTCTGGAAGCCGGTCCCATCGCTGGATGTCCGCTGGGACAACGAGTACCGGCGGCACCCGGAAAACCTGTTGCGCACCAGCAGTGACGAGGCTTACATCACGTCCCTTTCGGTGTCCTGGCGAGTGGCTGCAGATCCGCGTTTCAGGCTCATCCTGGTGGGTGACAACCTGACGGACAACGATTTCCAGGAATTCCCGGGCACGCCGCCGATGGGCAGGCAGATCAGTTTAGGAATGGGTCTGGACTGGTAGAAGGCCGCTGGCAGCCTCGTGACTTCCGGCGGAGGAAAATGGGGCAGGAATAGGGCTAGAATGGGAGGACCTGAATCAATCAGCCATGGGAATTTCAATGTTTTCAATTCACAGGGCATTACCAGTTGTCATTGTCTGTCTCGCTGTCTCCCTGAATGTATTCGCCCAACGGCAAACCCAGGATCCGCTCTGGGACAGGTCCACGGCGTTAAAAACCGTGGACAGAGTGCAGGCAATGGATTCTCTCAGGGCGCTGTACGAAATGGCGCGGTCTGGAAATGAAGCCGGGTTGTTGAGCGAATTGTCGGGAATTGCATCCGACCCGAATTTGCCGGACCCTGCCCGGGATTACGTGATCTACAGGTTCACCCTGGGGCTGGGTGACATGGAGATTGATGCCGTGAGCCCGGCAGTTATTGGCTGGCTTTCCAATTACCCGCCTGCCACCCTGGTCGCCCACGAGGATCATCCACGTCACGCGGTACCCTTGTTCAATGTTCGGGCGGCAGCACACGGCGTCATCAACGGCTGGGAGCGGCAGAAAGCAGTTATCGAGGCGGAACGGTTATTAGGGGAAGCGCCGGATCAGTATGTATCGGCCTACCTGGATGCGAGTACTGCCGGCCAGCGAGGATTTATCGAAGCCCTGGAGTTTGCCTCGACTGAGCAGTCGGCGGAATTGAGCCGCGCGGCGGTGGAACAACTTGCCGTATCACCCGAGCTGACCCTGGTGGCGGCCCGGGCAGCTATCGGATCCGGGGAGATGGAACTGCTGCGCCGGTCGATTGCCCTGGGACAAGGACCAGGATTGGCCAGGGCGCTGAAGGAAGCCGCGGCCGGGCTCAACGCTGAAGAAACAGCGGCACTGCTG
>CAJIAU010000036.1_pt1 | contig 9155 bp, 7 predicted proteins | sample 9199171 | NCBI WGS metagenome assembly CAJIAU01 (sample SAMEA7708280, study PRJEB35096) | sediment metagenome | biome: marine neritic benthic zone biome [ENVO:01000025]; feature: sediment [ENVO:00002007]; material: shallow marine sediment [ENVO:03000034] sea grass bed [ENVO_01000059] ...
GATCTGCTCGGCGAAAGCCTCGCTGTAGCCCCGCTCCAGCATGCCGCTGACCAGCCGTTGGTGCATGTGCTCCATGCCGCCGCGGCGGGCCCAGGCGGCCATCGAGCGGCGTAATACATCTGCCTCGGAGCCGCTGAAGCCCGCTGCAACCATCGCGATCTGCATCACCTGCTCCTGGAAAATCGGTACGCCCAGCGTGCGCTCAAGAACGGCCTTCAGGTCGTCGGAGGGATATTCGACCTGTTCGGTGCCGCGCCGGCGCTGCAGGTAAGGGTGCACCATGTTGCCCTGGATGGGACCGGGGCGGACGATGGCGACCTCGATCACCAGGTCGTAAAAACACGCCGGCTTGAGGCGCGGCAGCATGGCCATCTGCGCGCGCGATTCGATCTGGAAAACGCCGATGGTATCGGCCTTTTGAATCATGGCGTAGGTTTCGGGGTCTTCGGCGGGGATGCTGTCGACGGTCCGGTTTCCCAGCAGGTCCAGGCAGCGGTGAATTACGGTCAGCATGCCCAGAGCCAGGCAGTCGACCTTCAGCATACCCAGGGTTTCCAGGTCTTCCTTGTCCCACTGGATCACCGTGCGCCCGGCCATCGCGGCGTTTTCCACCGGCACCAGGCTGGCCAGCGGGCTGTCCGAGATGACGAAACCGCCCACGTGCTGGGACAAATGGCGTGGAAAACCGACAATTGAGTGCACCAGGTGCACGAGTTGTTTCATTTTCAGCCGGTCGATGCGCAGCCCCAGCTGGTTGAGGCGCTGTTCAAAGCTCTCTGGCTGATCCCACCAGGCCATGTTTTTCGCCAGCAGATCGACCTGCGCCAGCGGCAGCCCCAGGGCCTTGCCGACATCGCGGATGGCGCTTTTGGGCCGGTAAGTGATTACCGTGGCGGCCAGCGCCGCCCGATCGCGGCCATACTTGCGGTAGATGTACTGGATGACCTCTTCGCGTCGCTCGTGCTCGAAGTCGACGTCGATATCAGGCGGCTCGTCGCGGTCCCTGGAAATGAAGCGCTCGAACAGCATGCTCATTCGCGCGGGGTCCACCTCGGTGACCCCCAGACAATAGCAGACCGCGGAATTGGCCGCTGAACCCCGTCCCTGGCATAGGATGCCCCGGCTTTTGGCAAACTTTACGATGTCGTACACCGTCAGGAAGAACGGCTCGTAATGCAGCTCTTCGATCAGTTCAAGCTCTTTCTCGATCTGCCGCCGTAATGCAGAAAAAGGTGCAGAAAAAGGGGTCAGGTTCACTTTCTGGCGCTCTTGCTTGTCAGAAAGTGAACCTGACCCCTTTTTCTGGCTTTCAGGCCAGCGTTCGCGGATGCCAGCCTCGGTGAGTTCGCGCAGGTAGCCGATCGCAGTCATACCCTCCGGCACGATTTCGCGCGGATAGCGGTAATGCAATTGCTCCAGCCGGAAATTGCAGCGGCCGGCGATGGCGTGGCTTTCTTCCAGCAATTGTGCGGGGAACAGCTTTGCCAGGTGCCCGCGGCTGCGTAAATGACGTTCACCGCAGGGCAGGGTGCGGTAACCCAGTTCGGATACCGGGCAGCCATGCCGCACCGCGGCCAGCACATCGTGCAGCATGCGCCGGGAACGGGTATGCATTTGCACGTCGCCACAGGCCGTTACCGGCAGGCCTGCGGTAGCGGCCGTGGCGCACAGGCGATTCAGCCGCAGTCCGTCATCCGGGCCGCAATGCAGGCTGATGCCCAGCCAACTGCGCCGGGGAAAATAGCTGCTCAGCCAGTGCGCCGTCAGCAGGTCATCTTCATCGGCGGGCAGCAAAATGGCCAGGCAGCGGTCCAGTCCGTGTTCGAAGCTCGCATCGGGTAGGGTGTATTCACCCTTCGGGGCATTGCGCCGTCCCCGCGTAACCAGGGTGCAGATCTGGGTATATCCCGCATGGTCACAGGGCAACAGGACCAGCCGGGCGCCGTTTTCCAGCCGGAAGCTGCTGCCTGGAATGAGCTGGATGGCACGACCGTGTTCAGCACAACGCTGGGCTTCCTCCAGCGCCCGCACCACACCGGCCAGCGAACACTCATCGGTGATGGCAATCGCGCTGTAGCCCAGCTCAGCCGCCCGCGCCACCAGTTCCTGCGGATGCGAGGCGCCGTGCAGGAAGGTGAAGTTGCTGGTGCAGGCGAGCTCTGCATAGTTAATTGAATACGACATACTGTATTAATATACAGTATTATTCAGCCCGTGCGGAAGGTGCTCTGTTTGGCCGAGGGGTCGGGTGGCCGGAGCTGGTCTGTCAGGCACGCTCGAGACATCCCTGTGCGCTTTTCGGCTGTTCCCGACAGCCGAAAGCCCGACAGACCAGCTCCGGCCACCCAACCCCTCTGCACCGGCAGTCGCTGGGGGGCTGAGTAATACAGTATGCCGTGCGGGCGGGGCAGGGCGCGGGGCACAGGGCGTGTTGCACCGCCTCGCAGACGTGCCATTAGAGGCAGGTTTTCTACCGGCCTGTCACAGCGCAGGCCCTCAGGCGATTGCGCAGAGCATGTGCAGGCTTTGTTGCAGGTACGCCATGCAAAGGGATGCTGTTGCTGCTGTGTTATGCAGAGTGATGCGGCTCCTGGCACTGCTAAGAGGTGGGTGTTCTTACGATATGTTTTTTAGCACAACGGAGTTCCGCGGGTAGTGGTGGTGGGTACCTGGTATTTGGGACCTTCGGCTGTCGGGAACAGCCGAAGAGCGAACAGGGACGTCTCGAGCGTGTCCCGAATACCAGGTACCCATCACCACTGCCCCTGGCACGAACTCACAGGTAAACGGCTTCTAAACGGGCAAGGAGCTTGCCTTCCGTATCGTATAACTCCAGGAACAGCCCACTGATCGAGTAGCTCGCCGTATTCCCCAGCGCCGCCAGGAACGCCTGCTCTGTATCCATGCCCTCAGGGCAGGCCATCATCGTCGAGCCCACGGCTGAAAACGACAACTCGTCATCTTCCGTGCCGAACTGGCCAAAGAAGTTGTTGCAACCTGCGTTGCCGTGAACCCTCGACTCAGAGCTTGCCAGGACCATGTGGGCTTCTTTCCGGTCCTCAGCCGCCGTGACTTTGACTTCACCTAACCTATCCAGCCTCCAGTAAGTCTCCAGTAGCTCGGCATGGGTTTCCGGCGAACAGGATTTTTCAGGATGTAAATTATTTAATCTATCAATTATTACTTTGATTTCATTGGTATTTCCTTCCATCGAAGGACGTTCCAGTAATCGCCCCGTGATTTGTACCATGACCTCAGACCCAGCTTCAATTCCGGAATTCAAATACGCGCGTTCCAGTTCTATATATGCACCTTCCATCGATACCGGATAGATCTTGTTGTTACGGCAGTCCCTGAATAGCGACGCGTCGGCCATGTACCGGAACATGCCTTGCAGTTCCATCCCTGGTGGTTCCTCACGACCCTGGACCCGAACCAGCATCATGTCGACGGTGTTACCGGCGCCGCGGGTAAGCACCGGGGCGGCCGTGTCACTGATGAACAGCAGTTCGCCCTGATCGGTAATTTTTGCGTTGACGGAATAACTCATGCGCTCGTCTATGTCAGCCGGGTTGAAACCCAGTTTAAAATGGACCGGCACCTGGCCGGGACGGGTGATCCTCTGCCGGGCAATTTCAATGGCTGGCGCGTCTGCCCGCGATACATCCTGCAGACTGATTTCCACGACGGCATTTTCGCTCAGGGCAATTCTTTCCCGATAGGCTACGGTCCCGCTAACGGTCATGACCGGTTCGGACGATTCAATATCGGTGTCAACGGAGTCGCAGGCAGACAGAAGCGTGGCAGCGCCAAGCATGGCGAGCAATCGTGAGCATTTCATGGGCTGTCGTTTTCATTCAGTGGTGTGGAGGTGGTTTCGGATTTTTCGGGCTCTTTGTGTTTCGGCATGGCTTCCCGGGATACGGCGCCGGTCAGCACCAGTTTCATGCCTTCCTCAAAAGACATGTCCACGGGCGTCAGGCAGGACTTTGGAAGGAACAGCGTGTAGCCGCCGATCTGGTAGCTCATTGGCAGGTACACCGCAATCGGCTCTTCAACGGTCAGTGTCATCGGCAGGCGGCTGAAGTCTTCGCGGGTCACAAAACCCACTTGCTCGAATTCCTGCCCCGGAACCCTGACCAGGACGACTTTGCTCATGGCGACTTTGCTGTCGGGGCTGAGATACCCGATGAAATCCTTGAGCGCCGAGTAAATGGTCTTGACCAGGGGAAGGCGATTGAGAATGGAGTCGCCCAGTGCGAACAGTTTCTGGAAAACGATGACATGGGTCAGAAGGCCTACCAGGATGGTCATGGCAACACCTGACACCACACCCATTCCGGGGATGTACCAGCCTTCCGGCAGAAAAGCTTTCAGCAAGCCACCGAGGATCTGCTCAGCGCCCCGGGCGAACCACCAGAGGATCGCTATGGTCAGGGCGATCGGGATGACCACCGCCAGCCCTTTCAGAAATAATTTCCCGAGCGCATTCATCGAGGATGTTCACCTTCTGTTCACATTTTTTTCGTATGCTGGGAAGTATGACATACTGGGCATTGGGGTTTTTGGATGGAATATTCAATGATCAGACAATTCGCCGTATACATTCTGCTTGCCTTAACACTGGTTTCCTGTGCGTCGAAACCTATTGTGGATACCTACAATGTCGACATGGTTCAGTATGAGAAAGACCTGGCCCAGTGCGAAGAATTTGCCAAACAGGTAGCCAGCGGTGAAATCACGGCGAAATCGGCTGCTTTCGGCGCAGGTGTCGGCACCGCTTATGGAGTCGTGGGGGGTGACGTGGGCAACGCAGCAGCAACCGGCGCGATCACCGGCGGAGCCGGCGGCTTGCTGAAGTCAGACAATGAAAAAGCAAGGGTGACGAAAAACTGCCTGCGTCATCGCGGTTACGCAGTACTCAACTAGTGGGTTTACAGGTCAGATTCCAACCTTGGAAAGTGTTTCTATGATTTCCCGGAGAAACCGCTCGGCGACCGGGTGATCGACGGCAAACCGGGTTTCCACGGCTTTGGCCTGGTCCACCACGTTGTCGAATTCATCGCCCTGGGATCCTGACTCAATCAGCCGGTTCACTTCCTCATCCAGTTCTTTGACTTGCTTCAGCGTATCCGGGTCGACCGAATCGGTTTTTTCGAGCGCCTGGTGCAATTGCTTCAGCAACTCCTTCAGGTTGGTTTCATTCATGGGTGTTTACCATTATCCAGTCGTATGCTGAGTGTACTGTAGCATTTCATAACGCTCCTTTGTGCGAGTCAAACGTAATTCCTGTTTGGATAAGTAGCAAGGGGGTATTAGACTTAAAATCCCGGCTCCTCGAAAGCAGCGTAATCGGGCCCCGAGATAATAATGGACAACACCAAAATCGAAATAAGGGAAGTTAAAAGCAAGGCGGATCTCAAGGCGTTCATCACCGTGTCCTGGCCGATCTACCGGGATGACCCAAACTGGGTTCCGCGGCTGATCAGTGAACGCAGAAGCCTGTTTTCACCCAAGAACCCTTTCTTTCAGCACGCCCGCTGGAAGGCCTGGATCGCCTACCGGGATGGCCGGCCGGCAGGGCGGATTTCGGCCCAGATCGATGAGTTTTACCTGGAGCGGCATGACAGCGCCACGGGTTTTTTTGGACAACTGGAATCCTTCGACGATCCGGAACTATTTGCCGCGCTGTTCGACGTTGCAGAAAACTGGCTCCGGCAACAGGGTATGAACAAGGTCATCGGTCCGTTTAACCTCAGTATCAACCAGGAGATCGGTTGCCTGGTCGAAGGTTTTGACTCCCCCCCGTACATGATGATGGGGCATGCGCGCCCTTACTACGATCACTCCATCAAGGGGCGGGGCTACGAGAAAATACAGGACGTGCTGGCATACGAGCTTCAGCAGCACATGTTCGGACTGCCGGACAACATCAAGCGGCTGGTCGACAGGCTGTCGGACAAGATGACGTTAAGGCAGTTAAACCGGAAAGATGCGGCCGCCGAACTGGAGATCATTCGGGATATCTTCAACGACGCCTGGTCCGAAAACTGGGGGTTCGTGCCGTTTACCCGGGAAGAATTCAACAAAGTGGGTAAGGAATTGTTGATGTTCGTGCCTGCGGACTTTACCTGGATTGCCGAAGTGGATGGCGAACCGGCTGCGTTCATGGTGCTCATGCCCAACCTGAACGAAGTCATTGCAGACCTGAACGGGCGCCTGTTCCCGTTCGGTTGGGTCAAGTTGCTGTGGCGCATGAAAGTCCGTATGCCAAAAACCGGACGGATTCCCCTGATGGGCGTGCGGAAAAAACATCAGCGCACCCGGCTCGGGCCTGCCCTGGCGTTCCTGACGATCAGGGCGCTGGAAAAACCAGCCATAAAAAGGGAGATACAGAAGATCGAGATGTCCTGGATTCTCGAACAGAACCAGGCCACCCGCAATATCATCGAAAAGGTCGGTGGCGTGGTCAGCAAGCGCTACCGCCTGTATCAGAAAGACCTGGTCTGATAAGACCTATCCGGAGACAGAAGCGATGTCGAGCGGGGAAAACAGATTTGCATGCATCGTCCTGGCGGGTGAACGCCCGGGTGGCAGCGCATTCAGCCGCGAGCTCGGTCTCGCAGCCAGTGTCCTGGTAGAGGTCGCCGGGAAGTCGTCCTTGCAGCGGGTCATTGAAACGCTCGAATCCAGCACAACGGTCAGCGGTGGCATTTTGTGTGGTCCCGCAAAGACCGTATACGACTCCACCCCTGAACTCGGGCGCATTCTCCAGGGAACTGCTTTCGAATGGATGCCGCCACGAACCGGGCCAAGCGCCAGCGCGGTGGCGGGCATCGAAAAACTGGGCCGTTTCCCCATTTTGCTGACTGCCGGCGACCACGCCCTGCTGACACCTGCAATCGTCGAAGACTTTTGCAACCGGGCCAGCCAGCAGGATGCAGACTTGGTGTTTGGCCTGGCGCCTTACGCGTTGGTTCGCGAAGCATATCCCGATTCGAAGAGGACGGTGTTGAGGTTCAGTGACGGCGCCTGGTGCGGAACCAACCTGTTTGCCATTCTCACCCGCGAAGGTAAAGCGGGACCGGCTTTCTGGAGTAGCGTGGAAGCTGATCGCAAGCGCCCGTGGCGGATGGCTCGCAAAATCGGCCCTGGCCTGATTCTGAAATTTTTCCTGGGGCGGTTGACGCTGGAAAGCGTCCTGCAAGCTCTTTCCCGCGCCATGGGGTGCAGGGTAGGCTGCGTGGTTATCGAAAACCCGCGTGTCGCGGTAGATGTCGATTCGGTGGCGGACCGCGACCTGGCCGAGAAAATACTGCTGGCCGAATAACCCGGGAAAAAATTAAGACCTGTTGTGCAGCAACTGGTCCAGGTGGTCGGACAAGCGATGGCAAAGCGCGAGGATGGTCAGCGTGGGATTCGCCCAGCCGCCGGTGGTAAATACGGAGCTGCCCGCTATGTGCAGGTTGGCGTATCCGTGCACCGTGCAGTTTTTATCGACCACCCCGGTGGCCGGTGAGTCACTCATCCGGGTCGTTCCCATGTGGTGATAGCCGCCAATGGGATGGTTACCAACCGTGGGATCGACCGGCCAGTCCACCGTTCCGTCTTCCATCCAGGGCATGGTCTCAAGCGTTCCGAGGCCAAGCCGCTCGAATTCCCGGCCCACCGCGCGCGCAAACTCCAGCACAGTGCGCTTGTCCAGTTCGCATAACTGCCAGTCCAGGTCCCCCCGGCGGCAACCCAGTGAATCGAGTTCGCCTGATAGCCTGACCCGGCTGTCCGGATTGGGCGCCTGTTCGGCGCGGGCCATGAGGTAAAGGTCCATTTTCCGGGTCCTGGCGGTCGCCCTGGCCAGGGTTACGGAAACGTGTTTTTGCAACCAGTCCATGACCCCACGGTAAACATGCCAGACCCTGCGGTTGCCCTTGGTCGCATTCAGATCATGTTTCAGGTTCATGTAAACCTTTTTGCCGATACCCAGGCCGAGCTCAGGGTCACGCTGGATCTTGAAAGTGGCGGCGCTGTTGAGAATTTTCTTGCTGCGCTGCAGCTGTTCGGGCGCCACCAGCGCAGGAGCCAAGGGTGGTTCCCTGCGGGGATACCGCTTGCGGTAATGCGCCCAGAACCATGCGGGATCCTGGGTTTTGATATGGGCGATCCGGCCATGCGGGTGTTCCATGAAATACCGGCCGACCTGGTCGGTTGAATTGCCTACTCCGGTTTTCTCCGTATCATCGGACAACAGTAGCAGGCGGGCATTTTCTATCGCGCCGCAGGCGAGTACAAAATGTTTTGCCTGCACGATCGCTTCGTGTCCACCCAATGTACGTGTAACGAGGTGACTGACGTCTTTTGCATTTTCGCCGGCCTGAATCCGCACCACGTTGGCATGCAGCACGATACGAACATTACCCGCGGACAGCAGATCATCAACCTGCGTGTTGTTGAATCGCTCTTTCTTCAGATCGAACCGCCAGAACAGGTGGGCGATTTCCTCCGGATCGAACTTGATCGGTGTGAGTTTGAGTTTTTCCCACATTTCAGAGCTGTAGTCATACTCGCCGAGTTCCAGTGAATCGTGTGCAATCTTGTAGTAAGGCTGAAGTTCTTCCAGCGTGATCGGCCATCCGCTGTATGGCACCCAGTCGCGTTTTTCAAAATCGATCCGGTCCAGTGGAATGGATCGACCGCCCCAGATATTGGTGGTTCCGCCAAAAAATCTCAGCCGGGAATGTTCCAGCTCGTAATATTCCATGCCCAGGTTATCGCCCAGGCAAAGGTCCTGGGTGGCCTGCTCGAAGTCCATTCCGCCGGCCTCGAGCAGACAAACGTCGTGCCCGCGGCGGGACAGGCTGCGCGCCAGGGCGACACCGGCCGCTCCGCCACCCACCACACACACATCGGATTCCAGCCGTTCAGGAGCGGACGCGTTATTCAGGTCAATCAGCATAAGCACAATTTACCTTCACTCGGCACGAAGTGAAAGGGTCAAGTGCTCGTCTGGAAAAGGCAAGTAAGATTCGTGCAAAAGCATTAAATTTTCCCCTGCCGCCAATAGCAGCGGGCGAATTTACACTTTGTTAACCAAAACAAAGTAGAATCACCGCTACAATTATGAAGACCGGGCCTTGATGGCGGTAAAAAGCCCCGGC
>CAJIAU010000064.1_pt1 | contig 9149 bp, 10 predicted proteins | sample 9199171 | NCBI WGS metagenome assembly CAJIAU01 (sample SAMEA7708280, study PRJEB35096) | sediment metagenome | biome: marine neritic benthic zone biome [ENVO:01000025]; feature: sediment [ENVO:00002007]; material: shallow marine sediment [ENVO:03000034] sea grass bed [ENVO_01000059] ...
CCATGCCCGCTTCGGAAGGACCATAGCGGCATTGCCAGGTCAACCCGTTACCGGAATTGAGATCGAATTGTGCTTCCCGGATATAAAATGCCGGCTGTCCCGAAGCATCCAGTTCGGGATTACGGTTATCAAAACAGTTAAGGTCAGACCAGCTTCTGACCGCGAGGCGGTCACTGCCTCCCCCAACGGAATCAGCGCTGCCATCCGCCAGACCCGGTAACTGGTAGCCAGGATTCCACGGTTCCGGGCTGAAACCGGCTTCGCGCACAAACCTGGTGATGACCGTAGTGGCGAGCCTGGCGTTTTCCTGCAGTTGCGCCTGGTTTCTCTGCAGCCGCGTAGATGATGCAGCCGCCGAGGCAATCTGAACCAGGCCCAGCAGCAACAAGGCCGACAGGGTCAGGGAAATCATCAATTCCAGCAAGGTCATGCCTTTTGCTTGACCGGCTTTTAGCAGACCGGAACGCCGGAAGATCACCATGGAATCCTCGATACGACCCGCCTGATGCCATGGTCTGCGGATTGGCTGTGACGGGACTCTTCCCAGAAAATCTTGATCACCAGGGGCCCCGCGCCGTCGCAGGACGGGTCACCCGGTCCGCCGTCTCCCGGCGTGCTGTCCCGGCAGACCAGGCCGTCCCCGCCGGGGAGTTCATCGCGCACGGTCTGCAGCCATTTCGCCAGGTTTGCCGCCGCCATGCCCTGGCCCGTACAGGCGCCCTCATTGCAGGTATCAACTGGTTCGGCAACCGGAAAAACATAATGCCCATAGGCATCGGAACTCATGGCAATCATCTCTGCCATTGACTCCGCCTGGCTCGTGGCGATCGTGTGGTGCCGCGCCTCCGCGGTGCCAAGAATCGCCGCCAGCATCATCAGGGAGAGACTTCCCAGCCCCATCGAGAAGATTGCGGTGGCTACCGACAACTCGATCAATGAAAAACCCGTTTGAATACCTCCTCGCCGTCTCTTCATTTCGTTTTGCTCCACTTTCCGCCGTTTAGAAATTTTCTCGCGAGCAGGAGACTGGAGTCATCGGCATAGCGCTTCCTGCCGTGTCAGGAAGCGGATGAATATTGGTAAGAATCCACCCCGGTATTGTTTATACAGGGCGTTTTGAATATACTTTGCGCCCCTTTCCAGTGCCGGCATAGCTCAGCTGGTAGAGCAACGCATTCGTAATGCGTAGGTCGGGTGTTCGAGTCACCCTGCCGGCACCATTTTTTCAATAAGTTACGCTGTTATTTGCCCTTGGTTGATCTGCTGCTTTCCACATATGGCGTATTTTTGGCGCACTTGATCACAACAAATTTCATGATGGTTCAACCGCTAATGGACATTTAGCAGAACAGCTTACTGGTTGATGCGATTCTGCAGTTCAGTCATCAGGCTTTGATCCATCTTGAATAGTCGATTTTGGGGCCGATCCAGATCCGTGACCAACGCCAATACGGCGGCAAATGTTATTGCAAGAGTCCAAGTCGCCAATATGCTGCGCTTGCCGGTAAGTCCTGCCTGGTATCCCATGACGATCATCGACAGCAAACACATCGCTATGAGTGTTATCCAGATGATCGGCGGAATCCGATTAAACATCGTGTGTTGCACACGTTCATCGTTCGCCCGAATCAATTCCAGAATCGCTCTTGTGAAGATGCTTTCATCCACATTGTCACCGGGCGTTTGCATGGCACCGTCGGCGACCAGCCAGAGCTTGTCGTGCAGTTTTTCGGCATCGCGAATCAACTGAATGGCTTCTTCTAATTCGTCGCGATCTTCTGCGTCAGAAGTATCGCGTCTTAATTGAACAAACTGGCGGAGAAGGGCCTGGGCCTCGCTGGCTCGTTTTTCCTCAAGCAGGCTTGCGCCTCGATAAGCGGCATCTAAAGCCGTTACTTCAAGTAGATAAGCATTGGTCCGTGCTTCGAAGTGCTGTTGCGCAACGGCGAAGCTGAACGCGAGCATAAACGCCAGTAAGCCAAGAGAGGCACCCATGATCGCACGAACCTGAGCCATCTGTGCCTTGTCTGGCTTTTTACGGGAGTACAATCCGCCCCGATATCCTATTTCGATCAACACAATCATCGCCAGGATAACCATGACCAAATAGATCGGGAGTGGAAGATAGTCGAAAATTTCCCTCAATTCCATGATTTGAAATCCAATTTTGAATCGGTAATTAATCCCAGTTGGTTAAGCTCATTCTCGCTGTTTGCTGAGCATTGATAGTAGCAGTTTAATTGGAGCCAAGTTTCGTTAAGGGTCTTTACAGCCCAAGTCACCTATTCAGCGACCAATTCCGCAATCGAGCGCATCAGAGAAAACCCCTGGGTGTGGGTTCAAACGACTGGTTCATTCGGTTTGGCTGAAAACTTCAAGAGTGAAAAATCAACGGCTAGTATACTGAACCCCTTGTACAAGCAGGGAGACCAGGAGAATGAGGGTTTTGATCGCTTTACTGCTTATCCCAATGTTGGCATCCGGTGCCGATACCGCGCAAAGCGGTCTGAATTGGTTGGCCGGATGCTGGGTCTCGGCCGACAAGAGCAGCCAGGAAGTATGGGTTGTTGAAAGTGATAATTCGTTAATTGGATTCGCCGTTGCCCTGGGCGCCGAAGAAGTCGTCTTTTACGAGGTATTGAGCATCAAGCAGAATGCCGACAGCGTATGGACCTATTCCGCCCACCCGTCCGGACAGGCGCCGACATCATTCATTGCGGTTGAAACCGGCGAAAACAGTGTCGTTTTTTCGAACCCAAATCATGACTATCCACAGGAGATCCGCTATCGGCGGAACGGTGGTCGACTTTATGCAACGATTTCGTTACTCGGCGGCGCCAATCCAAAGTCGTTCGACAAAACTGCCTGTGAGTGACTGGGTTGTCACGCCGACCATAGCGTTTGACTGCTTCGTGTCGGAAACGGCCCTTGCATTACTTCCAGGGCATTGACTGCTTTCAGGTGGGATGCAGAACCAAAGCAGGGCCTCATCCTGGATACGGATACGACTGCTAACGGCCAGAAGCGTTCCTGGCACTCAGTAGATGACATTTGCGAATTTTCAACTAGTCTTAGACTGTTGCAGGTTATTTAGCGATCACATTAGGAGAAAGGAAATGGGCTGCGCAATTCGAGGACGAAATCGGCGCTGGCCAAATGGGGTAATTCCGTTCGTCTTCGATACGGGCGACTTTCCGGCTGAGTCTAATCAGAGACAGATCGTTCAACGAGCTATCGACCACTGGAACACCAACTCGGTCATTAATCTGATTCCCCATACAGACCAAAAAGATTGGGTGAGATTCGTAATGGGTCCAAAGTGCCAATCGAGGGTTGGGCGTCGGCGTGGCGAGCAAATCATCTCTTGCGCAGTCGGTCCTTTCCGTGGCCGAGGTTCAGTAACTCACGAGATTGGACACGCTGTAGGCTTGAATCACGAGCATTCGCGCCCAGACCGAAACTCATTCGTGTCGGTTCCAGGTAACCTCACCCCGAAAGTCGACTACGAGCGCAAAAAGGACTCGATCGCTCTGGGAGAATATGACTATGGCTCAATCATGCATTACGGGACCGAAACAGGGCTCAGTACAACGCAGACCATTCCGCCCGGGGTTACTGTCGGTCAGAGAAGGGGGCTTAGCCTCACAGACCGCCAATCCGTGCTCCAGATGTACCAACCCACATGGGTGATTTCACGGGACGGCACCCGCCGCTGGGAACCGATCAACGTCTCCAAAATCGGCCCCAAGCATCTGATGCTGGCCGATTTTACGGGAAATGGACTGGCGGACGTGTTTCGGGCGACAGGGTCACAGTGGAATCTCTCCGACGACGGAGTTGAACGGTTGCGACGACTTAATCGGTCAACGCTGCGTTTGCGTGACTTAGCTTTTGGGGATTTCAACGGGGACGGAATAACAGATGTGTTCCGGGCCAACGGTACCAATTGGTTCGTTTCGTCAGGCGGCACCGGACCGTGGACAAGAATCAACAGATCAGCTGCTCGTGTAGGAAGTCTTCTTTTTGGCGATTTCAGTGGGGACGGAATAACCGATGTATTCCGGGCCAACGGTACCAATTGGTTCATTTCGTCAGGCGGCACCGGGTCGTGGACGAAAATCAACACATCTTCGCTTCGTGTGCAAGACTTGCGTGTAGGCGACTTCAATGGCGATGGGACTTCTGATATCTTTCGCGCCACTGGACGGAAGTGGCAGATTTCGCGTGGCGGCCGTGGACAATGGGCCACAATAAACAGCTCAAGTTTTCGAGTCGGCGATTTACGCTTCGCAGACTTCAACGGTGATGGTCAGACGGATATTTTTCGAACTAATGGACGGCATTGGTTTGTCTCCTTCGGCGGCAGAGGTTCGTGGACTAAGATCAACACTTCGCGCGAGCCGCTGGCGAGGCTGCTCTTCGCCGACTTCACTGGAAACGGCAAGACAGATGTCTTTACTCAATTCGGTCCCGCCGTTTAAAGGATTTACCACGCCGATAAGCCGGGCTCATTGATGAATCTCGTTCTAATAAATGCATCGCGCGAGTGTGCACATTATCGTAGGCTTAAAAGCTGCGAGTTGGAATGCACAGACACCTCATCTGGTACCTTCAGTTTTAAAGTTCGTACGTCCGCCTCGGGTCGTTAACGGCCCAACTCGCCTCTTCAGTAATAAATTCCGGTGTTGCAGCGACCGGTTGAGATCACAAGCAGATAGCAGAACTCCCCTAAACCTGACTCTCAAGGTTGCTTCTTTTTCAAAGCGCTTTTTGACAGGCGTTCGACCGCCTGCCAATGTCCACCGGCCACTCGTGGTTTCTTATTCCTGACCGCTGCACTATGCTTGCCGCATGATCAGGCAAACATGGTGACGTCGATGAACTACGGTTTGAACAGCAGTCTTCGCAAATCCGGCCCGGGAAAGGGGATTGTCTTCGCAGTGATCGGCTGCCTTTGGTTTGCAGTCAATTTACTGCCCCACGCACACGCGCAGGATCCGGGCTTCACGATCAATCCGGGCCTGAATGACGCCTGGTACAATCCCGCTACGAACGGCCAGGGTTTCCTGATTTCCGTATTTCCGGAAAACAAGCAGTTGTTCCTGGCCTGGTTTACGTATGACACGGAACGCCCGCCGGAGGACACGCCCTCGATGCTTGGAGAGCCCGGACATCGCTGGTTGACTGCTCAGGGTCCCTACGATGGGGATACGGCGAACCTGGTTATCTACGTGACGAAGGGTGGCGTGTTCGACGCTGCCGACCCGGCGCCCATGGATCCTGCTCCCGACGGCACCATTACCCTCTCATTCGCGGACTGCACCCAGGGCATCCTGGATTACGACATAACCTCGCTGGGCCTCTCGGGCGAAATTCCGATACAGCGGATCGTGCCGGACAACGTGACCTTATGCGAAGCGCTCCTGGCGCAAATTATTGCGGATTCCCAGCCTCCTGAGCCTGAGGGCCTCGAGGGAATTACCGCCGCTCACAACGCCGTTCGCGCAACGGTTGATGTGCCGCCGCTTACTTGGGATGACGATCTCGCCGCCATCGCACAGGCGTGGGCCGACGGCTGCGTAAACAATGAACCCCCTGATTCGCTCATCGACCATAATCCCGGTCGCAGTGAAAATTACCCGGGGTACGTAGGCGAAAACATTTACGGGTCCAGCGGGACCCCAACGCCCCAGCGCGCCGTCGACGCATGGGCCTCGGAAGTCGACGACTATGATTACGACTCGAACAGCTGTTCCGGCGTCTGCGGCCATTACACCCAGATTGTCTGGGAAACCACGGAACGCGTCGGATGCGGAATATCGCAATGCGAGGGCCTCACCAATGGAGGCACCATCGTCTGCAACTACAGCCCCGGCGGGAACGACGGGGGCCGCCCGTACTGAAAAACTGCTCAAACTGACGAGTGTCCTGGAGATGTCGGAGGGCCGAACGCCCTGGCCGGTATTGGGCTGGGTGCGGCAGCGAGGGCGGCCTACTGATTTGTTAGGCGGTGGTGAATCATATCTTCATTTGATGGTCGCTATGCGCCGGAAAGCGGAACAAAATCGAGGCTGATTTTGCATGGTGCTTGTAGCTGTTCCCGGCCAGGAGCCGTCATTGTAATTTACTCATTGCGATGGAATCACCCCAAATGTAGCGCATAATGTTCGCATGGTATTCGAATATCTGACCGTCCTGATATCCGTCGTTGTCGGACTGACCGTAACGTCTTTTCTGACGAATGTCGTGCGAATCATCCACGTACGAGGAGACGTGACGATTTCCTGGGTGCAACTTTTTTGGTCCGTCAGCATCTTGATTTGGACCATCGCGTTTTGGTGGTTCACGTTTGTTCTGGCCGAACAACGGCAGTGGACGTTTCCGTTATTCGTTTTCTTGCTCGCCTATGCAACGCTTCTTTTCTTTCTGATGGCTCTTTTATTTCCCGAGGGTGTGCCGTCAGATCATAACTATCGAACGCAGTTCATGCGGAATCGGGCTTGGTATTTTAATGTATTTATAGTCTTTCTTTGTGTTGATGTGATGGACTATTTAATCAAACTGGACAAAAATGTATCAATCGTTGGCCATTTGCCCTATGCGGCATTTGTTGGGCCATTAATCATGTTTTCCTTAATCGCATTGCGGACCGACAATCTTTTATTTCATCGGTGTTTTGCAGCATATTCAATACTGGCTATTTTGGTAATGAGTGTGACAACGCTTGTGCCACTAACGAACTGAGTTCCGAACGTCCGTTCTGGGTCGACTGGTCTTGCATAGATTTCGTGGACACCTAACTTTAGCGCGATAATGCGCTGGGAGGTGTTACATGGCACGAAGGAAGAGATATAGCGCGGAGTTCAAACGGGAAGCATTAAGACGAGCGGACGAACCAGGCGTCACGGATGTGCTGGTAGCCGTCTATCCAGGAACACTCCCGGCTCGAAATTTGACTGTCTTGCAGGTACGGCGTTACGGTATCGGGACTTTATCTATGTGCCGGGGCGCAGGTCCACCAAATAACTCCCGGGCATGTATCGAAATGGATTTCCTCCTCACAGCGCAGGGACTGCAATTAGATCAACCTGCAAAGTAGGAGAAGAAACTATGCTCAAAAAGGCATTTTGGGTCATTACTATGCTAAGCCTGATGCTGTCCAGTCTCGTCGCACAGGCGGCCGGCAACCAGCAATTGCACGAGAACCCGTACACGTTTCTATTCGGTAACCATATCGACACACACCAGGAAACCAAGCTCAACAACGACGGAACACTCAAAGGGCGCTTTTACATTTATTTCACCGACGATACAGACGAAGCGACGGGCCTGCCCGTAGCTCGGCATCCACGTGGTGCGGGTCACGATGAGGAATGCGGAGTCGACCCGATCGAGTGTGTGGTCGGTTGGGAAATTCTGGCGGTACCCGGAGAGGCGAGCTTTCTGTCTCACAGCGGAGTCAATGGTGACGACCACCCGGTTTGGATGGTCGGCAGTCGTTCGGAAATCCCGCAACCTGGCAGTTACACACATTTTCACTGGATAACGTCCTCCAGCACAGACGACCGCTATGACACAGTGCCACTTGCCTGCAATGTTGAGATGGCCGGCCAACTCGAAGGTACTGTTCTGACGGGCGACCTCACTTTGGAAGACGGCTTTCCGGAAATTTTGTGGTCGGACGTTGACGTCCACCTTGAGGACGGCGCTGAAAACACTGTCTGCCCAGGCTGGTTCTTACAGATCATTGCCAAACGAACATTCGCTTTTCAGCATGGCGGTGAGAAAGTGCCTGTCTATATTGGGATCGATAACTCGAGCCATCTGAATATTGTGACCAACTACGCGATTATCCCCGCGATCACAGGCGATTCCGGAGGTGGTGATCACTGACCATGAGAGCCAACAGAAATAAGACATTAAGGCGTCCGAACTAGCTGTTCCAGTTGATGAGCTGACCGCAGCAGCAGATTTTCCGAAACGGGTCGTTAGCGGCCATCCCCACCTGTTGACACAGAATTTCTGCTATCAGGCGCATAACAGAACTCCCCAGGATGCAAATCGCTGGGGAGTTACGTTCCCAGTTCGGCCAAAAGCATGGGAACTGTAGGACCGGCACCACGTGGGTCGAGCCGTCCCCGAAGGGTTGTCTGTACTGATAGCCGATCCGGTCCCGGCCGTCGAGTGAAAGGTGTTTAGCGGCGATGGGTGGGCGCGTGATGTTATGACAGAGCCGCTCCATTCCGCCGCGCTGATGAGCTTCGCACACCGTGGCTACCTGAAGCGAAAAGCTCGTCCCTTTGGCTATCAGGGGGATGCTGGACGTCTTTTACATCGGCGGCACGCTTCACCGGGTGAGGGCCTTGCGCCCGGCGCCCAGTCGCTGGACCGACCGGCGCGGTGGAAGGTGGCTTAATTGCGGCAATAGGTATAGGCACCGTCCAGGAATAACGGACTGGTCTGTCCGGATCGGGAAACGGGAACAAGGAAGACCCAGCGTACGCCGGGTCTTCCTTTCAGAGGCAGCCTGCCGGATTTCCGGGTGGCAAGGTCAGCCAGATGACGAGCGATCAGTTGGGTTTAACCACGGTGACCAGGCATTCCGTTGTCGTATTGTTGCCGCTGCCATCCGTCGCGGTTACCTCCCAGCTGATCATGTCCGCTACACCCCCGCTGTCCAGGATCGTAATCTGGTCGCCGGCGATCGAGACCACGCAGGAATTGGTCTTGTCGATGCGCTTGCCCTTTTTGGTGAGCTTGAAGCATTGATAGCTCGTGATTTCGGCCGTCAGCGGTCCGTAGCACTGATCGGTGGCCGAAGCCGTGAATGAGATCGGCGCATCCGGCGGCGTGATTTCCGAAACCGCGTTACAGGCAATGTCAGGCGGTGTCGTATCGACGATCAAGACCGACTGCGTGGCGCTCGCCTGGTTTCCGTCGTCGTCGGTCGCTGTCCATAGCACGTCGGTATTGCCCAGCTGGAACAGCGGCGGCGCATCGTTGGTGATTACCGGATTGGGATCACAGGAATCGGATGCGGTTGCTGTTCCCAGATCTACCGGCGTGCCTTCGGGTGCGGCGCATTCCGCCTCTACGTCCGCTGGCTCGTTGATTGATGGTGGCGTTGTGTCCACAACGCTAACCGCCGC
>CAJIAU010000260.1_pt1 | contig 9076 bp, 5 predicted proteins | sample 9199171 | NCBI WGS metagenome assembly CAJIAU01 (sample SAMEA7708280, study PRJEB35096) | sediment metagenome | biome: marine neritic benthic zone biome [ENVO:01000025]; feature: sediment [ENVO:00002007]; material: shallow marine sediment [ENVO:03000034] sea grass bed [ENVO_01000059] ...
AGAAGTCGCCTTGTCCCTGGCAAAGAGGGGATTTTCGTCTATTGCGTTTTCCGGGCATTTATGGAAGACCTATAATGAACGCGCCTTATCCTATGTGCCGGACGAAAACCTGATCGTCACTCATTACGATTCATTTTTCATCGACCCGGCGTCGGAACTCAGAAAAATATTGACCTTCCTGGGTATGTCAGCTGATGAGAGAGCCATTTCAGAGGCGGTCGGTACTTTGCGAAGCAATATGAAGCACAATCGGTCAGAGCCGGCAGAGCTGCTGAATTTCCCCGCCCCTGACGAAATCATCGACCTTTATGGCGACTTGTGCAAACGCGCGGGTATCCCATTCGAAAGGCCGAAAGCGAGCAAAAGCCGCGAGGGAATGATTGACCGCGTTTTCAAACTTTCCGAAAAGTACCGGAAGATTGTTTCTGACCGCAGCCGCGACGCTGACGCCTCCTGAACCACCCGAATCTTCCACAAAAAAGCGGGCACACCGTTTTAGTGGTGTGCCCGCTGGTTGGTACTAAATCTGCGTACTTAGCAGCTCGTGACAGTTGTCTGAGACGCTATCAGTTAGATTAAGGTACCGTAGTAGTCGTCGTCGTAGTCGTCGTCGTTGTAGTAGTCGTTGGAGCCTCTGACCAATTGCGGGTATCCAGAACACGACAACCTGGAACCGAGGTGAAGGTGCCGCTTGAGTAGTAACCAAGGACGTCGACGGTAAAATTAGCATCTGCAGCGGAAAACAGCAACAGGTTCCAAGTGCAACCTGCACAGCTCTCAACTGTCGTGGTATTAGAAATGAGCTGTGTTGCTGACGACCAGGTTATGGATGCAACAGCTGCCGCACCGAACGGTGGAGTATCGTATGTGTATAACTCGTTAGCGGCATCCGAACCAGGGATGAATCCGGCAGATGTCCAACCTGTAACATCGTACGGAACCACGGTCGCAAAGCTGATTGAATTGAACGTATTCGGAATGGTCGGGAAAGTCGACACCGTAATCGAGTATGCGTCTGGATCAAAATCATTAGGAGGAGTGTTAGCTGCATACGGTAAGTCAAGCCCACATGTAGTGTTTCCGCCTTGATTTGCAATATCCCCAGCGGTTGCGTCCGATAAAGCAACGGTCACCGCATTTTGAGAAGGGACTTTATAAGATACTTGTGCCTCGGCCTCCGCGCTTATCAGCGGCAATATTGCCAGTGAAAGCACTCCTCCGGCCATTACGTTGAAAATCTTTTTCATTTGTAGAGCTCCTTGATCCTTGGTTGAATATTTCTCAATCCTTGGTTTGATATTTTTGGGGCGCCCGATACCTCAAATACCTTATTTCTTTCCCTCGACCCCAACGCTATTCTGCAAAAAATACAGAATTATGCATAGCTTACATCCAAACCGTCTCCTCATGCCAGCCTTTTAACGCAGAAAAGCACTATTTTTGCCTTAAAAGCAGGGATTTCGGCGCTATTTCAGAGATTTCACGATGCCACCCCAAACTTGAAGCCCCAATGAGGATTTCACCGGGCCAGGCTCACCGCCTCGCAAATGGTGCGGAAAACAATTATCGTTGTCCCTGGATTCAGGTAAACTGCTGCGAAACAATGATTTGCAGATTGTTGTTTTGTGAAGGAAAAGAGGAATTGATTGGCAGCGATGGATCGTACCCTGAAAGAAACCGTCTACACCCCCGATTCTGAATTGCTCAGCATTGGAAAGTTGCTGCGCAGCATGGCCCGGGATCTGCTGGATTCGCGTGAACTGGCCTGGCGGCTGCTCGTGCGCAACATCAGTGCACAGTATCGGCAGTCCCTTCTCGGGTACTTCTGGGCCTTTGTCCCACCCTTGTTTACCACGTTGATCTGGGTCTTTCTGAATTCCCAGAGGATATTTGATGTAGGCGATACGGGAATGCCATATCCGTTGTTTGTACTCACGGGCACGGTCCTGTGGCAGACTTTTGCGGACGCCCTGGACAGCCCGCTTAAAATCGTCAGCGAATCGAAATCCATGCTGGCAAAGATCAATTTTCCTCGAGAGGCCTTGATCCTTACCAGCATCGGTCAGGTTGTGTTCAATTTTGCGATCCGCCTCGTCCTGCTGATAGGCGTATTCGCCTGGTATAAAGTCGAACCTTCCCTGACCATTCTACTGGTGCCTCTCGGCGTTCTCTCCATGATCCTGCTGGGGGTCATGGTTGGCGTGCTGCTGACGCCCTTCGGCATTCTTTACCACGACGTGGGCAGGGGGATAGCGATCGGCACCCAGGCCTGGTTCTTCCTGACCCCGGTCATCTATCCGATGCCGCAGGCTTCCTGGGCGCATACCCTGGTCGGACTCAACCCGGTGACGCCGCTGTTGCAGACAACCAGGGAATGGCTGATCACCGGGCATGCAACACAGCTTTCCGGCTTCGTCTGGGTTTCCGCGGCCAGCGTGGTCATGCTGTTCTGTGGCTGGGTGCTTTATCGCATCGCCATGCCGCACCTCATCGCCCGAATGAGCGCCTGAGAAAACGTCATGAGCGACGAAGCGCTGGTTAAAGTCGAGGGAGTCTCCAAGAAGTTCTGCCGCTCGCTCAAGCGTTCCCTGTGGTATGGCGTGCAGGATGTGGGTAGCGAGCTGATTAGGCGGGTGGGTGACCAGGATACGCTGAGGAAGAACGAGTTCTGGGCCGTCAACGACATTTCCTTTGAACTCAAACGTGGTGAATGTCTTGGTTTGATCGGCCCGAACGGCGCAGGCAAAAGCACCCTTTTGAAAATGCTCAATGGCCTGATCAAGCCCGACCGGGGCCGCATCAGGATGCGTGGCAGGGTTGGGGCGCTGATCGAGCTGGGCGCTGGGTTCAGCCCGATCCTCACCGCCCGGGAGAACATCTATGTGAACGGCTCGGTTTTAGGGTTTTCAAAGAAAGAGATCGACCGTAAATTTGATGACATTGTGGAATTTGCCGAGCTCGAGAAGTTTGTCGATACGCCGGTGCAAAACTTCAGTTCAGGGATGAAGGTGCGGCTTGGTTTCGCCATTGCAGCACAGATGGAACCCGACGTTTTGATCATTGACGAAGTACTCGCGGTGGGTGACGTTGGCTTCATTGCAAAGTGTTTCGGTTTCATCAGCCAGCTATTGCCTACCTGCGCGGTGATCTTCGTCTCTCATTCGATGCCTAATATATCGAGGATATGCTCCCGGGTTCTGGCCATCGATGGCGGCAGGGCCGTTTATGACGGAGAAGACGTATCCAAGGGAATAGAGACGTTTTTCTCCCGTTTCCGGTTACCGGGTCACACCACCAGCTACAGTAGTTCCAAAGCCAGGGTGAAGCGAATTGAAATCGAGGGGGCGGATCAAGACGGCACCCTGGTATTCAAATACGGTGATAATTTCAAACTGCATGTCTTTTGTTTCGTGGATTCAAAGGTCCAGGAATTCTCAATGAATTTGCTGATATTTGATCAAAATCAGAACGGCATCATTTTTGCGTCCAGCCATTACACTGGAGACAAGCTGACAAACCGGTCGGAGCACAATCATGTAGTTATCGACCTGGGAAAGATATCCCTCCAGTCAGGCATTTATTCGATAGACATTTCCATCACCGACGGAAACATGATTGACCTGTTGGCCCAGGTGAAGGGAATAGCTGAGTTTCAGGTGAAATCCACATTCACTGGTTATGCACCTGTCCAGTTGCAGGGAACCTGGAAGGCCATCCCCGACGAGTCGAGCAGCTGATATCGACCTGGTTCGAAATCAGGGATCTCCGAAATAGCCCACAACGTCAATGATGTAATGCCCCTCTGAGGAAGTAAACAGCATCCCGTGCCAGGCGCATGACTCACACGCCTGGACAGTCGTTGTATTGGCGATCAGGGAGGTTGCATTGTCAAAGGTCAGGCTCGCGGATTGCGCAAACGGAGGGGTGTTGTAGGTAAATAATTGGTTATCCCCCGGTGTCTCCGTTGGTGATAGTGTCCAGTCCGAGACAATCAAGGCCTCATCGTATGGGATTAACGTGGCGAACCCGAGCGTGCCGAAAGGAAAGGCGGGGAAACCAGGTGCAACCACCGACAGGGTAACGGCAAATGCCGCAGCATCGTCCGGTATGTCCGGGCACCCGGATGGGTCTCCCCCCTGGCCTGCAAGATCATCAAATACATTTGAGAACATCACGGTGACCGCATGCCGCTCAGGAATGCTGAAACTCTCACTTCCATTGTTCCACTTCCGGGTGTCCATGATCCGGCACCCACTGATCGCATGAAAGTATTTTCCTTCGCTCGGTGGCGCCGCTTCGGTCGTGAATGACCACTCGGTACCGGGGGTCGTCCCTGTGACATTGACTTCGTCGATGCGCCAGTAGTAAGTGGTGCTGCCGGACAGCCTGCCCGGATTGAAACTCAGAAGCGACTGGTTGCCCTGGAAATCTGGCGGTGAGTCAGTGCCAAAGTACACGTCATGGGATGCGGCGTCGCTGCCCGCGCTCCAGGTCAAGGCACCGTTGACGCTCACGTCAGTGGCACCGTTCGCGGGGCTCGGGCCGGAAGCCTGGCCGGGCAGTGGCGGCGGCATCCTGGTGGTGAAGCTCCACTCAGTCCCGGTGGTGGTGCCGGCAGCGTTAACCTCGTCAATCCGCCAGTAATAGGTCGTGTTATAGGAGAGTGGACCCGGTTCGAAGCCGGTCCCGTTCTGGTTGCCCTGCAAGCCCGGCGGCTGGCTGGTGCCGAAATAGACGTCATGCGACGCTGCGTCCGCGCCGGCGGTCCAGTTCAAATTGGCATCGACTGCGAGTCCGGTTTCCCCGTCAGCCGGGAAGGGGTCTTGTGCCGGATCCGGCGGGTCGCTTGGCGGTGGCCCCACACCAAATGCATCGAGCTGGATGTTGTCGACCTGCCAGTAGTACCCCATTGGGTCACCGTGAGTGAAATAGCGAAAACGAACGACTGAATTGGAGTGCCCGCTCAACTCCGCGGTGAGGTCAATATCGTAGTGGGTCGGACTACCCAAAAGTCCCTGTTCGAACCACACATTATCAGTCCAGTTGCTGCCGCCATCGGTGCTGATGTCTATGGATATGGTTTCCCAGTCACTGAACAGGAAACTGCTATCGAATCGCAGGACGACACCTGTAGCGGAAGACAAGTCGAGGGTTGGCGACACGAGAGAGGTTTCGGTAGTTGAGAACTGGCTGTTCACGATCGCAAACTTGCCACCCGAACCCGGTGGATTAACGGTCTTGTTGTCCAGGTACGGATCGCCGGAAACGGGCGTCTGGACTTTCCAGGATACGTTGCCGTCCGTTTGCACGGTCCACCCGGGCGGTATGTAATTCGGGTCAGTCGAGTCAGTCGAGAAATCTTCGTCAAACAGGCGAGTGAAGTCGGAGGAGGGCGCCGGCATCACGCTTATGATCAGCGAGTAGTCCTGCGGGTCAGTGTTCAGCAATGTGCCCTTGTGACGGATCTCAACGAAATACGATCCGGTGGCGGCGGCGTCCGCCACAACCTGCTCGACGTTGTCACGGTCGTTGTCTCCGGTGGTTGCAGCATCGGCCGGAGACGCCGGATTCAAGACCCAGGGCTCCCAGGTCGACGGGCCGAGCTTAACCCGCAGATCGAGGTCGTTGACCAGCATCCGGTCCGGTGGGTCCAGCGCCGGCGCCACCGGCGTGCCGGGCGGATCGGACCAGACCAGCGTGGCCTTGACGATGCTGTCTGCTTCGCCGACGATAACTTCGATGCTATCAACGCCACTGTTTGACAACGTGCCTTCGATGATCTGATGGTCACCACCGTCCTCGGTGATCACCTGTGCAGCCTTCTGCATGTTGAGCAGGCCCCAGCCGAAAGCGTAGTCCGGTCCGTCGGCGTTACCGGCCTCGTCGGCTGTGTGGATGGCCAGCGCCTTCAGGGTCGCCGCGCGCATGAAGTTGTCGGGGCCTTGCAGATTTTCGTAATGTTCCTGTAGCAGTAACAATGAGCCGCTGACATTCGGCGAGGCCATCGACGTGCCCAGGGACGCAGCATAGAAAGGCGAGTCCGGCCAGGTCGAAACCAGCCAGATACCGTTTCCTACGATATCGGGCTTGATGCGCCCGTCGTCGGTCGGGCCCCAACCGCTGAAGCCGGCCATCTGCACCTGTGAGGGGCCTGCCAACGGTGCGTAGCCATCCACCAGGTCATCGACGGCGCCCACGGTCAGGATGTTTTTGGCCACGCTGTGGCCGGGCAGACAGTCATACCCTGCGGGGGCGCAGTCGGCATTGCGCGGTAATATGGAAGTCGACACGAAATCGCCGTTCTGGTCGATGATCGTGTATTCCTCACCGGGTGTCACCGGACCGGTGTCCCAGCGGTCGTTGCCGGAAGCCTTGACCACCAGGTAATAAGGCGCATCGTGAGCGATCTGGTCCCACAGCTGGGCTTCGCTGTCGTAGTAACCGAAATTGGCGTCCTCGATGTCTTCCGGTTCGGCGCCTCCAATCCACCACCAGGTGTTTGGAGGGACATCGCCGATATACAGCCATCCAGCAGCAATGCCGTAGGAGTGGTTTGATACCAACAGGCCGTTGGCGGCCGCCAGCGCCATTTCAGCCGTGTCCCCAAGCCAGTCGTAGGCATCCAGGTCGGCTGCGAAGGCCATGCCACGGGCCTGCGGATAGATCGGGTTACTGCCTGCGCCGATCAATGTTCCGGCCACGTGCGTGGGGTGATCAGCGATGTCGGTGGCGCCATCGACCTGGGTGACGCGGCCCGCCAGGTCGGGATGCGACGCGAATACGGCCCCTCCGTCCCATTCACCAATGGTCATGCCGCTGCCATCGAGGCTGAGCCCGGCCGAGCCACCGGGCCAGACTTTATCGGTCGACACCGTGTAAGCGGCGTCAACGTTGTTGGTGATGTAGAAAACCGGGCCGATGCCCGGGGCGATGCGCTGTAATTCCAGAATGCGGCCGTTGGGCAGTTCGCGTCGTAGCGGGATGCCCAGTTTACCGGCTAATTTACTGACTTTTGCGCGATCTGCCGCGTCACGTTTCCTGAGGGTGGCATTGAGTGCTTTCAACTCCGCACTGCGGGTTTCCACGGCGATTTCGCTCTGGGCCAGGGCCTTCGAGGACAGGCAAAGGAGCGTAATACACACGCTCAACATCAGCGTCAGTCTTTTAATCATGGCTGCATACCCTCTGAGGCACCCAAGTATAGCTTTCCAGTGGTAGTCGCTTCACAGAAGCACCCATGCGAGATGCGTGGGCGGTAACTTCTGGCCGATGAGCGGTAGGGCGTCGATGTTACTTGCCTGGATCGGGCATGTATGCTTAATTCGTCCTGTCCGCCACCAACGGGGGAGAAACCTCCTGAACACCCGGCTGCGAAACACACTGCTGTTTGTTTCAAAAACCCTCGTCACGGTTGCATGCCTGTGGTGGCTCAGCCGGCATGTGGACTTTGCGGCAATCAAACAATCGCTCACTGGGTTCAGCGTGAGCGTCATTCTCGTTGGTGTCTTGCTCCACGTGGGGTCCTATGTGGCGGGCGCCGTGCGCTGGTGGTACCTGTTTTCCTACCTGGCGGGGCCGGTGCGGTTTGGCCAGGTTTTTCCGAGTTACTATCTCGGCGTATTCTTCAACAACTTTCTGCCCTCGGCCTACGGTGGTGATCTCGCGCGCAGCGCCCGACTGTACGTGTCCGGCATGAGCGGAAATGCGTTGGTGGGTTCGGCGGTCATGGATCGCTTGCTGGGCCTGGCGGCAGTCATCGTCATTGGCGGCCTGGCGCTGATGTTCACCGATGCCGGTCCGTTCAGCACCCTGGCCCGGACCGTGTTCGCAGGCGGGGCCGTGGGGCTGCTGGTGGGCGTTGCACTGATGGTGCTGCCCGGTTGGGGCCGCGCGCTGGATTCCCGTTACGGCCGCCGCTGGCCGCGCCTGAGTTCGCTGCTGTCCGGTTTTTTAAGTTACCGTGAATCGCCGGGGCTCTTGCTGAAAGCCTTCCTGCTATCTGCACTCAACCAGATCCTGGTGGTTGTGGTGTTCCTGCTGCTGGCTCGTGAAGCCCAGCTGAATGTTTCGGCGCTGCAGTTGGTCACGTTACTGATGCTGGTATTCCTGGTCGCCAGCCTGCCGGTTTCGCTTGGCGGGCTGGGTCCGCGTGAAGGCGCGCTGCTGGCTCTGCTGATGCCATTCGGTGTTGAGGCCTCCGCCGTATTGGCCGTTTCCATTGCCTATCTGGTGGTGTTGTGGGCCTCCGCCCTGCCGGGCTTGTCCATGATGTTCGTTCGGGTGAATCAGCCGGCCGGCGAGGCGAGCGAACCGACACCGTGAGTCCGGCAATACTTGCTAAGCTTACCGGTTTTATCTAGTCTGCAGCCCATCCTGCTTACAGGTATTCTGTATTCATGAAGACAACTGCCGGACTGACAGCCTGCGCCCTGCTGTTTGCATGCGGCACAACGCTGGCCTCCTATATATCGATGGCGACGGAGCTGTCGATAAAGGTATCGCCAACCGGGCTGGTGTTGGTCGTGACCAGCGCAAATCGAGGCGATGAGCCGGCCTACGGAGTCCAGTTCGAAGTGCAGGCGGGCGACAAGCAATTCACCAGTGAAGAGGTTTCCCGGCTGACCGTTGACGAGAAGATCGTCGAGCGGTTTCCAGTTGGTGATGCATTTCGTCTTCCCGGCCGTTACCCGATCGTGATCAAGACCCACTACAAGGATGGCAATGCTTATCCTTTTTCCGCACTGACAGTCGCGTTCTATGACCATCATGTGCCGGTGGTAAGCAAGATTCTGATCCAGCCCCAGGATGCCGACATTCCGTCCAATGGCTCGGGTACGGTGAGTGTTCTCGTGCGGAATGCTGATTCGGTGCCTCGCGATCTGGAGATCGTATTGCATCTGCCGGACGAGTTGGTGGCCGTTGCCGAACGGCAGTCGTTGCAATTGGCTCCGGGCAGTGAAGAGACTCTCTACTACGATGTAGCGAATTTCTCGGCGCTGGATAATAGCAGTTACTCTGTTGCCTTGATCGCGCAGTACGAGGATGGAGTGCGGCATTACAGCGCCTCGGGGGCGGC
>CAJIAU010000166.1_pt1 | contig 9059 bp, 3 predicted proteins | sample 9199171 | NCBI WGS metagenome assembly CAJIAU01 (sample SAMEA7708280, study PRJEB35096) | sediment metagenome | biome: marine neritic benthic zone biome [ENVO:01000025]; feature: sediment [ENVO:00002007]; material: shallow marine sediment [ENVO:03000034] sea grass bed [ENVO_01000059] ...
GTGGGTAACGGTGACCTGACGTCCGGGCAGATATTCAATGCCCTGGCCCGGATGAAGGCGGAACAGACCGAGCCCCAGGCCGAAGACCTGGTTACCCGCGCACCGGTGCGGCAGCGAGGGGTGACCGCGAAGGGCAGGGACGACGTCATCATCGAAGGTGTAGGCAACCTGATGACTACCATTGCCAAGTGCTGTCACCCGGTTCCGGGAGATCCGGTGGCAGGCTATGTGACGCAGGGCAGGGGGGTCACCATCCACCGTGAAGATTGCGGACAGGTGGTTCATTGGCGCGCTGAAAACAGCCCGCGCCTGTTACAGGTCCGCTGGGGTGAAAAACCGGAAACCAACTACTCGGTCCAGATATTGGTCCGGGCTTTTGATCGCCGGGACCTGATCCGTGACATTTCAACGGTGCTGTCTGCGGCCGAGACCCAGGTGACCGATATCAGCAGCCGCCTGGATGAAATGGCTGATGAAGTGACCATTCGCCTGAAAGTCAGGGTGAAAGACTACGAGCAACTCAGTGATCTGCTCAGCCGCCTGGGAAACGTGTCGAATGTCATCGAGGCGAGGAGGCTTCGCCAAGGGAATTAAGGAGTCTCGCTTCCCTGCTCCCGGCTTCGCCGGAAGGCGGCTGCGCTCGACGGCGTTCAGGAGTCCGCTCCGCGGACATGTCAGTCTCACGTGCTACGGCACTCCGGCCAGGCTTCTTTGCCTGCGGCAAAACCGCCTAACCTCCGTTGCCTGCACTTCCCTGCTCCCGGCTTCGCCGGAAGGCGGCTGCGCTCGACGGCGTTACATTAGTGAATTCAAGAGCCGCTGTAGTCCCAGCGTGGCGGTTTCGACGGAGAAATACTGGCGGACGTTTTCCATCCCCGCTTTCGACACCCGGTTCCACAACGCTTCGTCCCGGTACAGGCGGACGACTTCTGCGGCAAAATCTTCCGCTGACTCTGCCACCAGTATTTCATGGCCTGCTTTTGCAAACATGCCTTCGACCGCCATGGGCGTAGCGACTACCGGTTGTCCTCTTGCCATGCTCATGTTGACCTTACCCTTGATGCCTGCTCCGTAGCGCAGTGGGGCTACCGCCATCCGGCAGCCGTCGAGCCAGGGCTCGAGCGTCCTGACAAATCCGTGAAAGCGCACTCCATTTCCGTCGAGCGCGCGGATCTGTTCAGGCGCCTTGCTGCCGATCAGGTGGAATTCGATATCGGGCAGTTCCTGTCGAACCAGCGGCCAGATTTCACTGACAAACCACTGCGCCGCATCAATGTTCGGCGGGTGCTGGTAACCCCCGACAAAAAAGATATCCTTGCGTTGCTCAAAACTGCGCTGGCTGCCAGCCACTTCGTGCACGTTGGAAATTACATGGACTGCCGCCCCGGGCGCCGCCTCTCCAAGCACCGTTTTCTCCACGGGACTGACCACGATCGTCGCATCCGCGGATTCTATGACTGCAAGTTCGGATCGACGGGTTTGGGCGGCTGTTCGTTTCAATGGCAGGCTGTTCTCCAGATCCGCCATTCTTTCTTCCCTCAGGTAGTGAAGATCGACGGTATCGAAGATGAATTTTGCATTTGGGCAATGCCGCTTCATGAGGGACAGGTAGTTGCTGGCGACGTAGTGCCGGGAGATCATGACGAAATCAAGATCAGCGCCGCGCTCCGCAAAAAACTGCTGCAGGGAATCCGCCCAGGGTAAGTAGATGACTTCGATTCCAGCCTGCTGCAGCGCTGCCGTGTATTTGCCAGCGTGACTGCGGTTGTCTGCCATGAAAGTCACGCCATACCCAAGGCGGGACATGCAGTCCATCAGGTAGCAAAGCCTCACACTTCCCGAATCCTGGTCAGGTTCCGGAGTGTAAGCGTCGATCACCAGTATCCTTCCTTTCAGGCGGTGATCGCGAGCTTTGCGGATTTCGGCACTGTCATCGGGATCACTTACGGGGTCGGGATAATGCGCGAGCTCGCTACTCCAGCGTTGCTGAAATTTCTCACGGTTTACGACCTGGTACTGCTTGGCTCCCTGGCTCAGGTCGGTTCCGGAGGTGACGCCTTCGTGATGGATGACGACCGCTGCCGGCTGGACGCGGACTTTCAGCCCCTTTGCCCTGACCCGGAACGCCAGGTCGGTGTCTTCGTAGTAGGCCGGGGTGTAATGGGGGTCGAACCCTCCGAGTTCGCGGAACAAAGAATTCTCCAGCATGATGCAGGCGCCGGAACAGTAATCGACTTCCCGGACGTAGTGATACTCGGGCCGGTCGGCATTGTCGCCCTTGCCATAGTTCCAGCCGGAAGCGTCATTGAAGATGATGCCGCCGGCTTCCTGCAATTTGCCATCCGGATAGACCAGGCTCGCTCCTGCGACACCCGTGTCGGGGTGCTGTGTGAACGTTTCGATCAGGGCATCCAGCCAGCCTTCAACCACCTGCGTATCGTTGTTCAGCATGACGATGAAATGGCCCCGGGCGGCTTCTGCGCCGTGGTTGCAGCTTCCGATGAAGCCCAGGTTTTTTTCATTGCGAAGATAGACCACGCCCTTTACTTTGCCCATCCATTTCGCTGTTTCATCGGATGAATGATCGTCTACAACAATGACCTCGAAAGTCGCATTGCCGTCGGTTTCGGCCAGCGAGCGCAGGCAGGCTGCCGTATATTCCCACTGGTTATAAACAGGGATGACAATGGAAACATCCGGATTCCGGATCTCCGGAAATTCCGCGGGCGGTGCAGGATCGCCTATGTCCTCGATCGTTACGGATTCGACACCCTCCGGTGGCTGGTGTTGCTGCCGGGTGGATTGCGATCTTTCCAGGGCGCCCCTGAACCCTTCGGTATTCATGGTTCTGACGGCCAGAGACAACAACAACGGCCAGCGCAGTGGATTCCAGGCCCGGGCCTTGCCCAGGTTTTCAAGCATTCTGCCCAGCACCCGGAATGGCTTTGTCAGCCGCCAGGAGGCGGTAGACAGAACCCAGTCGTGGATAGATCTCAGGTTTTCAAGGTGCAGGTTAGTCTGTCGATGTGCGGCCTGTTCGTGCTCCAGATTACCCTCGAGTTCTGCAACCCAGCGCTTGCGGCGCCTGATCTCTTGCTGGAGAGCATTTTCCCTTTCTTCAGCCCATTCAGTGCGTTTTTCAACTTCAAATTGCAGGTCGGCAGCCGATTTCACAAGTTCCCTGTTTTTCCGGCCGAGTTGAGTGGCCTGGAAAGCCATTGCTGATTTCTGAATGGTATCCAGGTCCTGGATGCCCCCGACAGTTCTTTTAATTTTACGTGCTGTACAGAGCTCCTGGTATTGCATCACCATCCGGGTGATGCCGGCCTGATCCACGACCTTCAGGTGCTGATGGACTGCATGGATGTCATCCCTGCCGGACGCGAGGGTCCGTACCCGGTCAGCCAGCGCAGCGGCGTTGGGCTCGATCAGCCAGCCTGTTTCTCCTTCGCTGATGCGCTCCGCGAAACTCCCGAGCCGCGTGGCGATAACGGGTATTTTAAGTTGCTGCATTTCTGACAGGGTATAGCTGAACGTCTCGGGGACAACGGACAACAGGGCGGCAACATGAGGGCCAATCGTGGCAAGTAATTCGCGCAGGTCTTCGCGTTTGTACTGAAGAATGACGTTGACGCCGGATAATCCAAAAAAAGCCTCACCTTCCTTGCCAGCTCCTACCAGGTAAACCTGTGCGTACTTTGTCAATGCAGGCAAGGCTTCCAGCAGCAGATGTTTGCCTTTTCCCTGCTGGATGCGGCCCGGGATGACCAGCCTCAAGCGCCCGTCCTTCCTGCTCTTTGGAACAACCTCCGCAGACCCTGGCAACTCCGGAAGACCGTGAGGCAACAGGTTGATGTCGGTTTCCGTCCACCCGGGATCCAGGCGCCGCATCATGTCAATGACCGATTGGCTGGGTGCCGCAAGCCGTACTGAGTGTCTGGATATGATGGAACGCCATTTCTGTGCCAGCGCTTTCCAGCTGTCCGGATTCCGTTCCCGGAAACCGGGCAGCAGTGTATGCTCCTTCAGGGCTGACAGCAGCGCCGACGCCCGGTCTTCCATGTATGGCGTCGGATCAATTCCAAGCAGTGGCCAAACAGGATAGAAATCATGCAGCACCTGGACGGTTGGAGTGGCAGTGGTCAGTACATCGAGACTGTGGCCCACCAGCGAAGAAACGATGAAACGCCCGACTCCGTAACGGCTCGAAATCTCACTCAGCATGCTTGAGTACTGGGAGTGAGAGGCGGCGGATGATTGGATGGGTGGCTGAACCCACCAGCTGGCCACAGGCATTTCTTTCTGGTTACCGAGGTACAACGAAAATCTCTGGCCGTAGCCCTGACCGGTTTGCGGACCTTCGGAGCACAGCTGAAAATTCACTCCGTCCGGATCGGCATCAATAAAGGACTCAACCCATTTTTCCACACCGCCACCCCAACTGTGCGAAACGTGGAGCGTGACCGGTGCATCTGCCTTACAGAACTCGGTTAGATCCCGGATCCATGGTTGTTCATCCTGCTGGCACATAACCCTGATCCAACCGTCCAGCCTTTTTCTGAGTACGCCCCAGGCTGGCGGCTTTCTTTCCTCGTGTGGATCCAGCGACGGCTGTTCGAACAACTCCCCGTCAGGGTCATGAAGGTATATGCAATCAGGCATCAGCAACCGTCCACCCGCTTTTTTCAGGTGATCCAGGGCGTTGCTGGTATTCGCGCCGGATTCGTGCAGGTTTTCGACTGCCTGTGCTGACAACAACAGCAGATGGCCGGGCAATGACGACCACTCGATCAGTTCTCCCGTTCCAAGCAGTGTGACCAGATCTTCAAGCAGGTGCGACGGAAAGGGTTTTTCTTGCTCCGGGTTTAACCCGGCGAAGGGATTGGATTCAGGCGCTGCGTTGCTCATCACGCTCAACGCAACGGGGCCGGGTAACTCGACGCGGAGGTCCTCCAGCACCAATCGCAGGGCGGCTTCCACAGCATCTGAAACGGCCAGGCCCCTTTGCAGAATGAGCAAGGGTTCACCCGGATTTTCCCGGTGGTGCGCAGCCAATAATGCACCGAGGGAATTGGGGTCGTTTCGCAGGTCTGTTAAAGTCGTGGTCATGGAGGCGCTTTCGGCACGAAATCCCCCCATTATGGTCAAAGGTCCGTGTGATGTCACCCGGCAATGAGGCAGAAAGCTCAATGAGCAAGCGCAAAAAGAAGACTGCGGCCAGGCGAAAAAAAACGACCAGGAAACAACCGCGCAGATGGTTCGCCAGAATCTGGCGCCTGGGCCTGCTGCTGGCCGGCGTTTTCATCGGCCTGATGCTGCCCTGGGTGGTTTACCTGAATTACCAGGTCACCACGGAGTTCGAAGGCCGGAAATGGGATTTACCCAGCCGGGTGTACGCGCGTGCGATGGACATTTACCCGACTGCACTGATGTCCCGCAGCAACCTGGAACTGGAGTTGAAAGCAGCCGGCTACCGCGCCAGCAAGCAGCCGTTCCGTCCCGGGCTGTATAGTGTTTCGGGAAACACGGTCGAAATACATCGCCGGCCGTTCCGGTTTCATGACGGCGAAGAGGAAAGCATTCGGTTCCGGGTAAAAATCTCCGGCGGAAAAGTCTCTTCGGTTACCGGCCTGCCGGCAGGGCGATCGCTGGATTTGGTACGCCTGGAGCCGGCAGAAATCGCGGCCATTTACCCCTTGCAGAAAGAAGACCGGACCCTGATAAAAATTGAGCAGGCGCCACAATTACTGATCACCGGGCTGCAAGCTGTTGAAGACCGTAACTTCAAGCATCATCCGGGCATTGATCTGCGGGGAATTCTGCGGGCGGCCGTTGCCAATCTCAAGGCGGGCAGGGCTGTCCAGGGCGGCAGCACGCTGACACAGCAATTGGTGAAGAACTATTTTCTGACCCATGACCGGACCATGGCCCGGAAATTCAACGAGGCCATCATGGCGCTGCTGCTGGAAGCGCATTACGAAAAATCGGAAATACTCGAGGCTTACCTCAACGAAGTTTTTCTTGGCCAGCAGGGTGCTTATGCAGTTCACGGCTTCGGGCAGGCCAGCCTGTTTTATTTCGATCAGCCGCTGGACCGCCTCGAACCCAACCAGATCGCCCTCCTGATCGGATTGGTCAAGGGTGCTTCTTACTACAATCCAAGGCGCCATCCTGAGCGGGCACGGGGACGCCGTAACCAGGTGCTTGCGATGCTCGCCGAAACCGGTCTGCTGTCTGAAAGCGAAGCGAAAAAGCAGGCAGCCCTGCCATTGTCGGTGACCACCGAACCCCGAACCCGGGGTACCCGGTACCATGCATTCGTCGACCTCGTGCGCAGGCAACTCTCCCAGGTCTACCAGGAAGACGATCTGAGGACGGAGGGATTGAGAATTTTCACCACGCTTTCACCCTCGGTGCAGGAAAAAGCCCAGGCCGCAGTCAGCAATGGACTGCGCGAGCTCGAGGCACGCGGACTTTCCGCCAGTTTGCAGGCTGCCATGGTGGTCGCCGACGTGGCTACCGGCGAGGTGCAGGGCCTGATCGGGGACCGGAATCCGGACAGGGCCGGTTTCAACCGGGCGATCCATGCCAGGCGGCAAATCGGTTCTGTCATCAAGCCCCTGATTTACCTGCTGGCGCTGGAACATGCGCGCGACTATAGCCTGGTGACCCGTATACAGGATGAGCCGTTGTCACTGCAGCAGCCGGACGGCTCCAGCTGGTCACCGTCCAACTACGACAGCACATCCCACGGTGAAGTCACCCTGCTCGAGGCGCTGACGAAATCCTACAACCAGGCAACCGTGCGCCTGGGGCTTACCATTGGGGTCAAGAACCTGGTGAACCGGATTGAGCAGCTGGGTGTCCAGGCAAAAGTTGACCCCGTGCCATCCATTTTCCTGGGCGCGGTGGAACTGACCCCGCTCGAGGTAACGCAAATTTACCAGTCCATCGCCGCCGGGGGATTCAGCGTGCCATTGCGTTCCCTGATCGCGGTACAGACCGCTGAAGGCGACGAGCTGGTCCGCTATCCGCTGCGCATGCTTCCGCAGCCCAACCGGGACGCCATAGCTGTGCTGAATTACGCGCTGACACAGGTGGTTGAGCAGGGGACGGCCAGTGGGCTGCCCGGACTGATTGGCCAGGACCGGACAATCGCCGGCAAAACCGGCACCACCAATGACCGGCGCGACAGCTGGTTTGTCGGATATACTCGTAACCAGGTCGCAGTCAGCTGGGTGGGTGAAGACGACAACCGCCCTGCCGGGGTCACCGGCAGCAACGCGGCAATGCGTCTTTGGGCCGGGCTGTTCAGGGAACTGCCAAATGAGTCTGTGGACCTGAGAATGCCTGATGGCGCCTACTGGCTCTGGGTAGACAGTAACAGTGGTTTGCTCACCCTTGAAGACTGTGTCGGCGCCGTTCAGGTTCCCTTTGTAGACGGTTCCGGCCCGTCGGAGACGACGGCCTGCATGTCTGCGCGACAAGACGATGAAGAATCCTTCTGGAGGAAACTACTTGGCAAGAAAAAGCAGTAATTCATACCCATGGCTTAATCCGCTTGCCGCCCTGCTGATGGCAGCAATTCTGGGCGCCTGTGCAACCGCGCCCGGGCCATCAACACCGCAGGACCAGGAAGTGGAAGCAAGGGTAAGGGAACCGGCCAGGCAGGACAGTGAAGGAATCCAGGTGTTTCCGCTGCAGAACCCGGCCGTCAAGGAACTGCTGGCAGATGCCAGCGCCGCAGAACAGACCGGTGATTACGGACAGGCGGCTTCCTATCTCGAGCGTGCTTTGAGAATACAGCCCCGCGACCCTGAAATTCTGCAAAGCATGGCGGAAGTGCAGCTGCAGATGAGGGACTATGAGCAGGCGCTCAATTTTGCCAGCCGGTCCTACGATATCGGTCCCCGGGTGGGAGAAATCTGCAGCCGAAACTGGCGCACAATCAGCGTCAGTCGGGAACACCTTGGGGACCATCCAGGGTCGGTCGAAGCCGAGAAGAAAGCCACGGTCTGCATGAACACCAAGCCAAGGGGGCTTTGAAAACCAAGTGACTGATATACAGGGCCGCAGCGCCGCGATTCTCGACGCGGACGGGCCTTTTTCCGAAACCCTGGACAGTTTCGCACCCAGGGAAGCCCAGATCCGGATGGCGGAGGCAGTTGAAGACGCGCTTTCCTGTAGTGGCTCCCTGGTAGTGGAGGCGGGGACCGGAATTGGCAAGACCCTGGCCTACCTGGTTCCGGCCATGCTGTGCGGCGAACGGGTGATCATTTCCACCGGAACCAAGACCTTGCAGGACCAACTGTTTTTCAGGGATCTGCCGATGGTCAGGGAAACTCTGGGCGTATCGCTCAAGGCCGCGTTGCTGAAAGGACGTGGAAATTACCTGTGCCTGCACCGGATGACGATCGCCCGGACCGAGGGCCGGTTGCCCAGCCGCGAGGCAGTGCTCGAACTGGAGGCAGTGCAGGACTGGTCTGCGCGAACCGTGGATGGGGACCTGTCCATCGCCGGAGTGGTCACGGACGACAGCGGCCTGATGCCTTTTATCACTTCGACCACCGATAACTGCCTGGGCGGTGAGTGTCCCCAGTTCGAGGACTGTCATGTGGCGAAGGCCCGCAGTGAAGCACAGGACGCCGATGTTGTTGTGGTCAACCATCACCTGTTGTTCGCCGACATGGCCATCAAGCAAAGCGGGTTTGGCGAAGTGCTGCCAGGGGCCTCTGCATTCATCATCGATGAAGCGCACCAGGCGCCAGAAACGGCAACCCGGTTTTTCAGCGTTTCAATCACCGCCCGGCAGGTCAAGGATCTGTGCCGTGATTTCCTGGCCGAATCGGCGGAAGTCAGCGGGGCCATGGGGATTCTTCGCGAACCGGTTTCAGACTGCCTTCAGAAGCTGAAAGAAATGCAACTGGCTATTGCCGAAAGGATGCCTGACCGTGGCTCGTGGGATGACCTGGTCAGGGATCAGGGTGTGCGAGCCGCGCTCCAGTCACTGGACCAGGTAATCAGCAGCCTTGCTGCATCAACAGACCAGTTGGCGGGAA